>OLSE01000221.1_pt1 | contig 81723 bp, 59 predicted proteins | sample 1673191 | NCBI WGS metagenome assembly OLSE01 (sample SAMEA3136764, study PRJEB25190) | human gut metagenome | biome: human gut; feature: human-associated habitat; material: faeces | place: Austria | collected 2013
ACGGCCGAAAGGTCGCAGCCCTTCTTGGTCGCCACGCCGTAGCCCTGCTCGCCAAACTTGACCTCGGGCTGCAGCAGCTCAACGGTCTCGTTCATGTAACCGGCCAGCGTGGAGCGGTCCATGGCAAAGACGTCGATATTGCCGGCGTCGAGCGAGCTCTTGATGATGGGGTAGCCGCTAAAGGCCCTAAACTCTGGCTTGCAGCTAAAGCCGTTGTCCTTGATCATCTGCTCGATCAGGCCCTGCGTGGTAGCACCCTGGCTCACGCCGATGACCTTGCCGTCCAGATCCTCAATCGAGGTAAAGCCCGAACGCTTCTTGACCATGAGTCCCACGTAGTCGGTGCGGTACGGCGTCGAGAAATCCCAGCTCTTCTTGCGCTCGTCGGTGATGGTGTAGGTCGCCGCGACCACGTCGAGTTGGCCGTTATCGATCAGTGGGCCGCGCGTCTTGGGCGTTACATCGGTAAACTCGACAAGCTCCTGGGCGCGGGCCTCCTTGTAGCTCACGCCAAAGACGGCAGCGGCAATCTGGTAGCACAAATCGACTTCCATGCCCTCAAAGCGGCCCTTGGCGGTGTCGTAATAGCCATAGCCGGGAACGTCCTTCTTAACGCCGGCATTCAGATGGCCACGCGACTTGATGGCCGCAAGCTTGGACCCCTTGTCGGAGCCCTCGCCGCTGGTGGAGTTGCCGCAACCGGTAAGCGCGGTCCCCGTCAGCGCAAGCATGCCGGCGCCGGCCAGCTGCAAAAAGCGACGGCGCGACACGGCCGCCCTCGTCATATCCGTCATGTCCATCACCGCGCCTAGTGCAGAATCTTGGACAGGAACTCGCGGCAGCGCGGGTTCTCGGGGTTGTCGAAGAAGTGCTCGGGCGTGCCCTCCTCCAGAATGCGACCGTCCTCCATAAAGATGACGCGGTCGGCCACCTGGCGCGCAAAGCCCATCTCGTGCGTCACGCAGATCATGGTGATGTCCTCCTGCGCGAGCTCAATCATAACGTCCAGAACCTCCTGGACCATCTCGGGGTCGAGCGCCGAGGTCGGCTCGTCAAACAGGATGATGGGTTGCTTGGTGCACAGGGCACGGGCGATGGCGATGCGCTGCTGCTGACCACCCGAGAGATTCTGCGGATACTCGCCGGCCTTATGCGCCATGCCGACGCGCTTGAGCGCGGCAATGGCGATCTCGGTCGCCTCCTCCTTGCTCTTCTTTTGCAGCTTGATGGGCGCGAGCGTCAGGTTGCCCAGCACCGTCATGTTGGGATACAGGTTGAACTGCTGAAACACCATGGAGCTATACTTGCGAGCCATCTCCAGGTGATTCTTTTTGGTGAGCGGCGTACCGTCGATGACGACCTCGCCCGACGTGGGTTCCTCCAGATAATCGACGCAACGGATGAGCGTCGACTTACCCGAGCCGGAAGGCCCGATCATTACGAGCTTCTCGCCGCGCTTGACGGTGAGATTGATATCTTTGAGCACATGCAGGTCGCCAAAGTACTTGTTGAGATGCTTGATCTCGATCATGTCTGCCATGAATGTCCCTTCCCTGCGTTTACACGAGTTGAACTATTGTACGGAAAGAACCGCATTTCCGCAGCCCACACTACATTCCCGTAAAGAACCCGCAACCTTTAACCCTCTCATTGGGGACAGACTTAAATGAGTACCTGCTCATTGGGCACTCATTTAAGTCTGTCCCCAATGAGCGCCCAACCGCCCTTGTTGAGCATAAGTCAGCGAAAACCCGTACACGCGAGCAAGGTGACGCGAAATGAAAGGGCGCAGACCTTATGGTCGCGCCCTTGAAATTGAACGTCAGATTGCCGTGTGTACGGGTTTGCAGCGTCGAGCCGTTACGCGGTTTGGTAAAACCGCGTAACAAATTACGCAAGCTTTGCTCCGACGATCTTTGCCGCTGCCGGCTTGTCGAAGTTGCCGCCGGTGGCCTTGCCCAGGGCACCCATAACCTGGCCCATCTGCTTCTTGGACGTGGCGCCCAGCTCGGCGATAACCTGCTCGATCAGGGCCTCGAGCTCCTCGCCCGAAACCTGCGCGGGCAGCAGGCTCTCCAGGATCTTGACCTGCTCGGTCAGGTTGTCGGTACGCTCCTGGTCGGTGCCGGCCTTGATGGACATCTCCAGCGTCTCGCTCGTCTGCTTGATCAGACGCTTGATCATGCTGTTGACGTCCTCCTCGGTCACATCGCGGCGCTCGTTAACCTCGATATTCTTCACCTCGGCCTTGACCTGGCGAATGATGGACAGGCGAACCTTGTCCTTGGCCTTCATGGCCGCGATCATTTCCTTCTGCAGCTCTTCGTTGGTCATCTGCAAATCCTCTCTAATAGCGTGGGCGGCACTCGCGCGAGCACCGCCCCATGATTACTCAGTCGTCGACGAATCGTCGGTCGAACTCTTGGTGACGCCCTTCAGGCTCACGTTATAGGGTACGTCCTTGGGCATGGGGTTGACGGTAATGTCGGCGTCCTTCTTGTACTGCTCCAGCCACTCGCTGTATGCAGTACTGGCCGCCTGCGTCTTCACCACGTTGGAGACGTACTTCTTGATGGCCTTGGGCACCTGGTTGATGTCATCGACCTGATTATCGACATGGAAGTAGTCGGTGCACTTGATGATGTGGTAACCATAGGTCGACTCGACGACTTCGCTCACGTCGCCCTTGTTGAGCCCCTCGAGCGCCGTCTGGTAGCTGTCAACAAAGGTGGTGAGCTTATCCCAGCCCACATCGCCCTTCTTCTCCTTGGAACCGGTGTCCTCGGAGTACTGCTCAACGGCGTCCTCAAAGCTCAGCTCACCGGAGTTGATCTTGTCCAGGCACTCCTGCGCCTTGGCCTTGGCGGCAGCCTTGTCCTCGTCGGAAGCGTCGGAATCAACCTTGATCAGGATGTTCGACGAGCGGCGGGCGTCGTTGTAGTTAGACAGGTTCTCGTTGATGTAATCGACAATCTCGCCGTCCTTGGGCTTGCTCGTGGGCGCGACGGCATCCTTAAGCTTTTGCTGTGCCAGGCTCTCCTTGAGTGAGTCCTTGTAGGTGTCCTCGGTATAGCCGTAGGTCTTGAGGGTCTTCTTAAAGGCCTTGGCACCGCCCGCGCTCTTGCACGCGTCCTTCCAAGCCTTCTCGACCTCCTCGTCCGACACCGTCACGCCGTTCTCCTTCTGTGCCTGTTGAAGCAGAATCTGCTGTGTGTAGGAGTCGATGAGTTGCTTGCGGTACTTCTTGGGCGTGAGGTCGTTGTCAACCAGATACTGCGCCCAGTCCTTATCCTTGGTGTAACCGTAGGACGTACGCATGCTCATGATCTGCTTGGTCACGGTGTCCTCGGTGAGGTTGGTGCCGCTGATAGCTGCAGCAACACCGCCGGTCAGCTTGTAGCCCGAGGTGTCCTCGGCCTGCGACATAAGGCCGGAGCACGCCATCGCCGAGACGGAGAGCAGCATCGCCAGCACGCCGATGACCACCAGGACGATCTTGACGGTCTTAGACACGTACGTCTTGCGCTGCTTCTTGCGAGAGCTGGAGGCAGCGCGAGCCTGCTGCTCGGGCGTCGGCGCGGCCTCGGAGTTCTTTTTCTTGTTTGCCATAGTTGGCCTTTCGCATAACGAATCGAACAAACGCCATTGTGTCACAACGCGGCCCCCGCGGCACGCTTGGTGCATTGGGGACAGGTTAATCTGCACCATTTTGGTGCAAAGGGGACAGATGTGGCACTTGGCACTTGGGGACGTTCTTTATATGCCGGCACTTGGGGACTGTCCCTTACTGCCGGCAGAAAAGGAACGTCCCCAAGTGCCGACTCAGCCCCACCTTAGAAGTGGCGGCGGATGGCGTCGACCACGCCTTGGGGTGTGGCCTGGCCGAGCACGTCGGCTGCGGCGTCGGCATCCATAAAGATATTCATGAGCGCTTGCAGGGCCTCGACCTGACCGCCCGGCTCGGCAATGCCCAGGTTGATGATGATCTGCGCCGGCACCGGGGCGCCCATGCCCGCCATCGCGTTGAACGTCACAGGTGCGGCGGGCTTTACCACCGCGATATAGGGCTTGGCCACAAACCCCGGATCGGTATGCGGAATGGCAATGTTTGCCGCCGGCATGGCAAGACCCGTGGGATAGGCATCCTCGCGCGTGCGAACGGCGTCGAGCCAACCGTCGGCAATGTAGCCACGTTGTGCAAGCTCGCCCTCGAGCCGCGCAAACACCTCATCCGGCGTTGCGCACTCCCAATCAAAAAACACCAGCTCAGGCGTAAACAGCGCTTCGTTATCCGCCATGCGCTCACCTCTCTCATCTAGTCACCTGCGACGTTCTTGAATGACCAGTCGTTAAAGCCCGTTCCCGATGACTACCCAAAACAAAAGGTGGCCACGCGCGCCTTGGCGCCAATGACCACCCTGACTACTCGGCTAAATTGTACTGTGCGCCGCTAGCCGCGAGGCGCGTCAATTGCGACCTTGCCGCTCTCCAGCACGTGGACGCGGCCGTCGGCGAGCATCTGCACGACCTCGGGATACAGCAGATGCTCAATCGCGTGGATGTGCTCCTCGAGCGTGTCGACATCCCAGCCCTCCTCGACAGCCAGCGCGCGCTGGGCGATGATGGGGCCGTTGTCGTAGATCTCGTTGGCAAAGTGCACGGTCACACCGGTTACCTTGACGCCGCGCGCAAAGGCATCGTCGATCGCATGGGCGCCGGTAAAGCTCGGCAGCAGCGCCGGGTGTAGGTTGACCACGCGATTGGGGAACGCCGCCAGCAGCGGCGTGTGCACCATGCGCATGTAGCCGGCCATGACCACATATTCGCAGCCGCGCTCGAGCAGCTCATGCGCAATGATCTCGTCAGCCGCGATGGGATCGGCATAGACATCCTTGGACAGCGTGAGTGTCTGGATGCCCGCACGCTCGGCGCGCTGCAAGCCCTTGGCCGAAGGACGGCTCGACACCACAAGTTCAATCGAGGCGTTGAGCTTGCCGGCGGCGATCAGGTCGATCAGCGCCTGCAGATTGGTACCCGAACCGCTGATAAGCACGCCGATCTTGAGCGGCTCGGCCGTATCGGTGCCGGTCGGACGGGTGTAGGGCACAAAGCCCAGGCCCTCGGCAGCAGCCATCTGTTCGTTAGCGCTCATCGGAGTACACGACCTTACCAGAGCCCTCGACGCACTCGCCCACGCGGAACGGCTTCTCGCCTAGCGCGACCAGAGCCTCGGTAACCGCGGCCTCGTCCTCGGGGGCAACGATCAGGCACAGGCCAACGCCCATGTTGAAGGTCTTGCACGCCTCGTTGGGCGCAAGCTCGGCCTGGCGCGACACATAGGTGATGACGGGCGGAACGTCCCAGCCCATCTCGGCACCGTTGCGGGTGACCACGGCGTCGACGTCGTCGGCCAGCGCGCGGTTGAGGTTCTCGGTAATGCCGCCGCCGGTGATGTGTGCGATAGCGTGCACGTTGGCGCCGCCGCGCAGCAGCTCCAGAATCGGCTTGACGTAGATGCGCGTGGGAGCCAGCAGGGCGTCTGCCAGCGATGCGCCGCCGAGTTCCTCGAGCGGACGGCTCAGCTCCTCGGCCTTAGCGGCGGCCTCGGGCGTGCCCGGCTTAATACCGTCGACGCCAATGACCTTACGCACGAGCGAGTAGCCGTTGGAGTGCACGCCGGTGGAAGGCAGGCCCAGGATCACGTCGCCGGGGCGGACGTTCGCGGGGTCGAGCATCTTGGGACGGTCGACGACGCCCACGGTAAATCCGGCAAGGTCGTAGTCGGCAGGAGCCATGACGCCGGGGTGCTCGGCCATCTCGCCGCCCACGAGCGCGCAGCCCGCGAGCTTGCAGCCGTCGGCCACACCCTTGATGATCTTTGCCATGTGCTCGGCCTCGATGTGGCCGATGGCAACGTAGTCCAGGAAGAACAGCGGCTCGGCACCCGAAGCCAGAATGTCGTTGACGCACATGGCGACCAGGTCCTGGCCCACCGTCTCGTGACGGTCCATGATCTGGGCGAGCACGAGCTTGGTGCCCACGCCGTCGGTACCGCTAATCAGAATCGGGTCTTCCATATCCTTAAGCGCGGCGGCCGAGAACAGACCACCGAAGCCACCGATGCCGCCGATGACCTCGGGACGGTTGGTGTCCTTAACCATCTGCTTAATAGCGTCGACGGCGCGGCCGCCCTCGGCGGTATCGACGCCGGCATCCTCATACGTCACATGCTTGCTGTCGCTCATCTGAGCCTTCCTCTCCCACTACCGTCCGCCGCCCGGGCGCCAAACGGTGCTCATAGTTGCGTTCATTTCGGCGCGCGCCATAACAGCGCGCGCCGTCATATCAACAAAACAGCAGGTAAAACCTACCAAAATAAACCTGTCCCTACATGGCAGGTTTTAGGCCTCGCCGTGTTCCTCTTCCCAGCTGCGGTCGTCGTATTTCTCGACCACGGCGTCGTCATCAAAGTGCAGCGGCTTGTCCAGGTTGCGGGGCTTAAAGCCCTCCATGAACTTGTCGCGGCCAAAACTCTCGGGAATCGCCACGGGGTAGCGGCCGGTAAAGCACGCATCGCAGTAACCGCCCTTGGGCATGACCTTAAGCAGGCCCTCGACCGAAAGGAAGGCCAGCGAATCGGCGCCGATATACTCGCAAATCTCATCGACCGTCTTGTTGGCGCTGATAAGCTGCGACTGCACGTCGGTATCGATACCGTAGAAGCACGGCCAGATGACCTCGGGCGAGTTGATGCGAATGTGAATCTCCTTGGCGCCGGCGTTGCGCAGCATCTTGACGAGCTGCACCATGGTGGTGCCGCGCACGATGGAGTCGTCGATGACGACCAGGCGCTTGCCCTCGATGTTGTCGCGCAGCGGGTTGAGTTTCATACGCACGCCCATGGCGCGCAGCTCCTGCGTGGGCTCGATAAACGTACGGCCCACGTAGCGGTTCTTGATAAGGCCCTCGCCAAAGGGAATACCGCTCTCGTGCGAATACCCCTCCGCGGGCGGCAGGCCGGAGTCGGGCACGCCGATGACCAGATCGGCCTCGACGGGCTCCTCGTGTGCCAGCTGACGACCCATGTCGTAACGGCAGGCATAGACGCTCTTGCCGTTCATGATGGAGTCGGGGCGGGCAAAGTAGACCTGCTCAAAGATGCAGTTTGCGGGCTCTTCGGCTGCAGGCACGCCCTGCTCGGATACCAGACCCTCGGCGCTGATGCGCAAAATCTCGCCGGGACGAACGTCACGGACGTACTCGGCACCCACGATGTCGAGTGCGCAGGTCTCGGAAGCAACGACCCAGCCGCCGGCGCGCGTGACACGGACGGCGGAGTCGACCGTCGCGGCGCCGTCCTGCGACGGCAGCTGCGAAACGGATGCGGCATCGGCCTGGTCCAGGCCCTCGTCCACCAGCTTGCCCAGCACGAGCGGGCGAATGCCGTGCGGATCGCGGAATGCGTAGAGTGCCTGCTCGTTGATGAGCGTCATGGCGTAGCCGCCGCGCACGAGCTCCATGGTCTTGCGAATGCCCTCGCGCAGATGGCCTGTACGCTGAGTAAAGTAGCCGATAAGCTTAGTCGCGACCTCGGAATCCGAATTGGAAAGGAACGGCACGCCCAGCTCGATCAGCTGGCGGCGCAGCTCGTCGGTGTTGACGAGGGTACCGTTGTGCGCGAGCGCGATAATAACGCTGTTGATGGTAGAAAGATGCGGCTGCGAGGCTTCCCAGCTCTTGGCGCCGGCGGTGCCATAGCGCACGTGGCCCACGGCCAGCTGGCCGGAAAGCGTCGACAGGTCGGCGTTGGAGAACACGCGATCGAGCAGCCCCAGGTCTTTGCGAACCATAACCGTGCCGCCATCACCCACGGCGATTCCCGCCGATTCCTGGCCGCGATGCTGCAGCGCGCGCAGACCAAAGTACGTCAGTCGAGCCACATCGCGATCGGGTGCCCACACACCAAAAATGCCGCATTCCTCATGCAGCTGGTCGGAGTCCGGATCATACGTCGACATGGTCTTCACCTGTCCCGCGGCACGCTCGGCCGCGCGGATGGTTTCTTGAGACATGGCATCCCCTCAGAGCCTCGTTATTTGGCGTTACCTGCCCTATTATACGCACGGCAAGACAAGCACTCCCGCGCATGAGCAGCGCTTTTTAAAAGCCCACCGAGCTTATAATCCGTTTTGCAGCCAAACATTTTATTGGGCAACCTCCTCGGGGTCGACGATCCCGCATGCTTCCGTCGCGACGCGTCTCGCCCGCCGTTGGGGCTTGCATTGTTGCAATTGGGACGTTCGTCCTGTCTTTTGGCAGGTCGGCGGCGTATCCTTGTACCTACAGCAAAACGAGAAAGGTTATGTATGGATCGAAACGAACTCGACCCCAGCGTCCCCAGCGCCACGGAGGTCAAGAAGATCCCCCTCATCATTAAGGTGTACGCCGTCCTGTGCATCCTGTCCGGCGTGGGTACGCTCCCGTCGGTCGGCGCCTTTATGTGGCAGGTCATCACCGCACTCATCAACGGCAACGCCGCCGCCAAGCTCGGCGACAACACGCTCGTCGCGGTCGGACTGATTGTCGCCGGCATCATGCTCTCGGCTGCCAGTGCCGTCATCTTGATCATCTTTGGCCTGGACCTCATCAAGAACCAGCGCCGCAATGCCGCCCGTCTGTCCTATATCCTTATCGCATTGACCGTCGTCGAGCTTTTGGTTGACGTGATGCTCCAGGGCATCGGGCCTTTCTTGCTGCGCCCCGCCATCCAGCTCGGCATCCTCGTCGCGCTTTCGACCACCGTCGACCCCACGCTGCGCCAGGAGCGCGAGCTGCAACGCCGCCTGCAGGAAATGCTCGATCGCGACGCCGCCGCCGAGGGCATGCTCGGGCGCGATGAAACCGGCGAAGGCTACATCAAGCTCAACTACTTCAACCTGTTCTGGGTATTCTTTGTCTGCTGCATACTCGGCCTGATCGCCGAGGACATCTGGCACATGACGGTCGACGACCCCGGCGTCTACCAGAACCGCGCCGGCATGCTGTTTGGCCCCTTCAGCCCCATCTATGGATTTGGCGCCGTACTCATGACCATGGTGCTCAACCGCTTCTACAAAAAGAACCCCATCATTATCTTTTTGGTGAGCGCGCTGCTCGGCGCGAGCTTTGAGGTGTTCGTGGGCTGGTTTATGCAGACCTCGTTTGGCGTGGTCTCGTGGAGCTACTCACATATGAAGCTCTTTGGCATGCCCGATCCGCTCGCCGTCCTTACCGGCGGACGTACCTGCACGGGCTTCGCCTGCCTGTGGGGCCTGGGTGGCCTCATCTGGATCAAGCTGCTGCTGCCGAGACTGCTCAAGCTCATCAACATGATTCCGTGGAAGAGTCGCTACTCGGCTACTGTCATCTTCACCATCATTATGCTGCTCGATGGCGTTATGACGCTGCAGTCGCTCGATTATTGGTATCAGCGCGTCAACGGCACGGAACCGGATATTCCCGTTGCGCAGTTCTACGGCAAGTACTTCGATAATGACTTTATGGAGAATCGCTTCCAGAGCATGACCATGAGCCCCAAGGATGCGACGCGCGTGTAGCGCCAACCGCGTCCAAAACGCAAAATGCCCGCCGGTATCACACTGAACTGCCTCCCATTTCTTGGACATGAGAAATGGGAGGCAGTTCAGTGTGATACCGGCGGGCATTTTTATAAACGAGTCTTCTGTCGACGCAAGCCTCTACGCCTCGCGCTCGACCTCACTTACGCATTCGTTCTTGATGGTACCAACGAGTGCCTGCAGCGCATCGACCACGTGCGGGCGAATGTCCCCGCCGATGAGCACGAGCATGATGTCGTCACCCACGGCGAGTTCGCCGCTTGCCAGCCACACGCGCACATAGCCGATACCCGGCATCGCACTCGTGGCCTCGATAGCAGCCTGCACCTTCTGAGCATCGAAGCCGAACACCATGCCGCCCACCCTGCGTCCGGGAGCTACGCCATCGGTTTCGATCCCGCGAACCTCGGACTTGGGCGTCGCACGCACCACACCGTTATGCGTCAGATACATCCCACAGCCTGCCGCCGAAGCATCGGCCTTGGCCTCGCGCAGCCAAGCATCAACCGAAGGCATCGTTTTGCCATTCTCGAGCATCATTTCTCCCTTAACGTAGTCGAGTAGCTAATTTGGGACGGAGCTCTTTTAGCTACCCCTGGATAATCTATTCCTCGACCGGCGTGAGCACCATGACGGCACGCGTGTTGCTCAGCGATAACGAACGACAGGTCACAAGCGTTACGACCTTGGTTGCCGAAGCGGCACGATCGGTGGCATCGCTCGCCACGGCAGAGGCACCGTCAAGCATCTCGGACAGGTAGTTCTTGAGCCCGTCGTCACCCTCAAAGTTGGTCGCGCGCGCCTTGGCATACGTGTCCTCGACAACTTTGGTCGCCAGTGGTCGCAGTTTATAGGTGGCGTCGCGCGTGATGTAATACACGTACTCTATGCTGTCGAACGTCACCTGATCGGTCGTGTCCGAGATCACATTGAACATCGATCCGTCGTTCATGTGGTGGCCGTAGATCGTGGTCTGCTGATCCACCATGCCCGGCGCGGTGTCATTGCTATCCAGGAAAATGGCCCCGGATGCATTGGCCGTACCGTCGAACAGCGTGTTGAGGTATTTGGAGTTGTTGTTGGTCTGCACCACGGGATAGTTGATGTTGGTTCCCGGCGCGTAAATCCAACCCACAACCTCGGGATTTGTCTGGGCAAGTGCATCGAAGTCGATAATCGGCACGCCGCTGGCGTCCTTATCGCTTACATATTGCTTCTCGATTTTCTGGTACGAATCGCTTGCCTGTTTATAGCCAATCTGAGCATTGATAAAGATGGCAGCGGCGGCAACAATCAGGCCGATGCCGATGATGATGAGCAGAATGGGAATAATGGAGCGGCGCTTTTTGCGCGGCGGCTCGGTGTAATCCGACGGCGCGGCATGCGATGAAGACCGGGGCGGCTTCTTAGCGTTGCTATAAGATGAAGGTCGATATGCGGCTGGCGCGTCCTGTCGACGATGCGTCGCCGGCGTCACGGGGCGCGGCGCGCGCGGCTGCTGAGGAGAGGATGTCCGACCCTGCTGTGCCGCATGGGCAGCACCCGGCTTCGACGGATCGGGAATCTGAGAAGCCTTGAATCGTTTTCCCTGATAGTCGGACATGGCTCTCCTTATACTGCGGTGAAACGACGGAACGCCTAGGCGTCGGCCATCTCCTGCTTCATCTTCTCGATAACCTTGCGATACTCGGGGTCGCAAGCGCCTAGAATCTGCGTGGCGTAGATGGCGGCGTTCTTGGCGCCGTTGATGGCAACGCAGGCCACGGGCACGCCCGAAGGCATCTGCACCATCGACAGCAGCGAATCCATACCGCCCAGGTCACTCGTCTTCATAGGCACGCCGATAACCGGCAGCGGCGTAAAGGCAGCCACGACACCACCCAGGTGAGCGGCCTTGCCGGCGGCGGCGATAATCACTTTGATACCGCGCTCGGCGGCAGTCGAAGCCCACTCGTGGACCTTCACCGGTGTGCGGTGTGCGCTCGCAATGACAAGCTCATAGGGCACACCGAGCGCCTCGAGCTCGGCGGTGCAACCTTCCATAACGCCCAGATCGGACTTGGAACCCATGATGATCCCGACAACCGGCTTTTGATCTGCCATAAACAAAGACCTCCTGTTGAGAGCGGTGACGCGGCGAATCCGCGACCCTTAACTACTGAGAGTAGTATAGCTGCTCCCGTCCCCGCGGTCCCCGGGTGCCCCGCGGCGGGCTGGGTTTTTATCTTCGCTCCCCTTGCTTCGCAAAGTCGCTCAGACAATAAACCCAGCCCGCCGCGGGGCACCCGGGGACCTACCGGGGATTGCCATGACGTACGTTGGCTGAACTATTAACGTGGGATCCGCCGTTCGAACGAACGGCGGATCCCACACTCACTTTTTATTCAGCCCCAGTCATCGCGCAAAGCCCCTTCCACAGCACACGGTGCACCCGAGTCACCGAAGGCCGGGACGGAGGGGGCCGAGTTTCCCACTGAGCGACTCTGCTTGCAGCCGGAGCGAAGGGGGAAACTCGGCCCCCTCCGCTCCGGCCGGACAGGTCACACTACACCGCGTACTGCGGCAGGTCCTGCAGGGCGATGACGTCCATGCCCATGTCGTTGGCGCTACCGTGACCCTGCTGGTCCTCGCGCACTGCCTCGATGGCACTCACGTACGTGTTGGCCGCAGACATCGCCGTCACGCAGGTCACGCCGCGACGCACCGCCTCGGTACGCAACAGATAGCCGTCGCCACGCGAACCCGGGCCGTACGGCGTGTTGATGATCACCGCGATCTTGCCATCGGCGATGAGGTCGCCGATGTTGGGGCGCTCACCGTCGTGCGGGCCGCTGATCTTTTCCACGACCTCGCAGGTCACGTTGCCGCCGCGCAGCACGCGCGCCGTACCCTCGGTAGAGCAGATGTCAAAGCCCAGGTAGCGCAGGATGCGGGCCACCGAAAGGATGTGGCGCTTGTCTCGGTCGCACACGCTAATGAACACCTTGCCGCTGCTCGGGTCAGGCAGCTTGTAGTCGATCGCCAGCTGCGTCTTGGCGTATGCCTCGGGATAGCTCTTGGCGATACCCATGACCTCGCCCGTCGACTTCATCTCGGGCCCCAGGATAACGTCGGCGCCCGGGAAACGACCCCAGGGCATAACGGCTTCCTTCATGCAGAACCAGTCCAGCTGACGCTCGTCGCTCGGCAGGCCCAAGCTCGCGATGGAATCGCCCGCCATGATACGTGCGGCACACTTGGCGAGCGGCACACCGGTGGCCTTGGAGATAAACGGGACGGTACGGCTTGCGCGCGGGTTGGCCTCGATCACGTAGACGGTCTCGCCCTTGATGGCGTACTGCACGTTGACTAGGCCGCGTACGCCCAGCGCCATCGCGATGCGGCGCGTGGTCTCGCGAAGCTTTGCCTGCAGGCTCTCGCTAAAGCTGAACGGCGGGATGCAGGTCGCAGAGTCGCCGGAGTGAATACCGGCCTCCTCGATATGCTCCAAAATGCCGCCGATATAGACCTCTTCGCCATCGCACAGGGCGTCGACATCGGACTCGATCGCACCCTCCAGGAAGCGATCCAGGTACACCGGGTAGTCGGGGCTAATGCGCGCGGCCTCGGCCATGTAATCGCGCAGGTGCTCGGCATCGTAGGCGATCATCATGCCGCGGCCGCCCAGCACGTAGCTCGGACGCACCAGCAGCGGGTAGCCGATGTGCGCGGCCACGGCCTCGGCCTCCTCAAACGAGGTGGCCTGACCCGCCGGCGGATACATAATGCCCAGTTTGTCGAGCAGGGCGGCAAAGCGCTCGCGGTCCTCGGCAAAGTCGATGGCATCGGGCTTGGTGCCCATGATGTTGACGCCACTCTCCTCGAGCATGCGCGCCAGCTTAAGCGGGGTCTGGCCGCCAAGCGTCACCACGACGCCGTCGGGGCGCTCAACATCGATAACGTCCATGACGTCCTCGTAGGTGAGCGGCTCAAAGTACAGGCGGTCGGACGTGTCGTAGTCGGTCGAAACGGTCTCGGGGTTGCAGTTGACCATGATGGTCTCAAAGCCGCGGGCCGCCAGCGCGTAGCTCGCATGCACGCAGCAGTAGTCGAACTCGATGCCCTGGCCAATGCGGTTGGGGCCGGCGCCCAGAATCATCGCCTTGGGCTTGTCCGCCGGCGTGGTCTCGTCGGGAGCTACGCACTTCTTGGCATCCGGGCTCGTGCGGTAGATGTTCTCGTACGTCTTGTAGTGGTACTCCGTGGCGCTCGAGAACTCCGCAGCGCAGGTATCGACCGTCTTCATGCTGGGAACCACGCCCAGACCCTTGCGGTAGGCGCGCACAAAGCGCTCGTCCGAGCCGGTCAGCGCGGCGATCTCGGCGTCGCTCGTGCCGTACTGCTTGAGCAGACGCATCGCGTCGGCGTCGATATCCTCCACACGCAGGCCGCGGATGCTCTCCTGAACCTGCACCATGTCGTTGATACGGTTGAGGTACCACGGATCGATACCGCAGATGGCATGGATACGCGCAACGTCCCAGCTGCGGCGCAGGGCCTCGACCACAAAGAAGATGCGGTGCTCGGTCGGGGTGCCCACGGCCTGGGCGAGCTCGTCGTCGCTCAGCTTGTCGGCACCCTCCTTGCCACCGGCGCAAATGCCCTGGTGTCCGTCCTCCAGCGAGCGCATGGCCTTGCCGAAGGCCTCCTCAAAGGTGCGGCCGATCGCCATAATCTCGCCCACGGCCTTCATGCGCGTGGTGAGCGTGGGGTCGGTACCCTTGAACTTCTCGAAGGCAAAGCGTGGCACCTTGACCACGCAGTAGTCGATCGTGGGCTCAAAGCAGGCGGGTGTTGCCTTGGTAATGTCGTTGACGATCTCGTCGAGCGTGTAGCCCACGGCCAGGCGAGCGGCGGCCTTGGCGATGGGGAAGCCCGTGGCCTTGGAGGCCAGTGCGGACGAGCGGCTCACGCGCGGGTTCATCTCGATGACGATCAGGCGGCCGGTCTGGGGGTTCACGGCAAACTGCACGTTGGAGCCGCCGGTCTCGACGCCGATCTTCTCCAAGATGGCGAGCGAGGCGACACGCATGCGCTGATACTCCAGGTCGGAGAGGGTCTGCGCCGGCGCCACGGTGATGGAGTCGCCGGTATGCACGCCCATGGGGTCGAGGTTCTCGATGGAGCACACGATGATGCCGTTGCCGGCGTGGTCACGCATGACCTCCATCTCATACTCTTTCCAACCCTCAATGGACTCCTCGACCAGCACCTCGTGGGCAGGCGAGAGCTCAAGGCCCTGGCTCACGATGGAGACGAGCTCCTCGTGGGTATGCGCGATGCCGCCGCCGGCGCCACCGAGGGTAAAGCTCGGACGCAGCACGCAGGGATATCCCATGCGCTCGGCGATAGCCTCGGCGTCAGCCACGCTGTAGGCATAGCCCGAGCGCGCGACCTCCAGGCCGATCTCGGCCATGGCCTCGTTAAAGAGTTTGCGGTCCTCGCCGCGCTCGATGGCGGCCAGGTCGCAGCCGATCATCTCGACGCCGTACTTGTCCAGCGTGCCGTCTTTCGCCAGCTCGACGGCGGCGTTCAGACCGGTCTGGCCGCCCAGCGTGGGCAGCAGCGCGTCCGGGCGCTCTTTCTTAATTACGCGCTCGATAAACTCGGCGGTGATGGGCTCGACATAGGTGCGGTCGGCAAGACCCGGGTCGGTCATGATGGTCGCCGGGTTGGAGTTGACCAGGATGACCTCAAAGCCATCCTCCTTGAGCACCTTGCAGGCCTGGGCGCCGGAGTAGTCGAACTCACAGGCCTGGCCAATGACAATGGGGCCCGAACCGATAACGAGGATACGCTTGATGTCAGTACGTTTCGGCATGTTAGTTCTCCTCGGTCTCAGCGGTCTCGGACTCAGTAAAGTTCCAGCCGGCAAGGCGGTCCTTCGCGGTGTCGATGTCCAGGTAGTTTTCCTCGCCGTCCATGAGTCGCGTAAAGGCGGTAAAGAGATAGTGGGCATCGGTGGGGCCAGGCGAGGCCTCGGGGTGGTACTGGACCGAGAAGCACGGGGCGTCGAGCAGCTGGATGCCCTCCGCGGTGCCGTCGTTGAGGTTCACGTGCGTCAGGCGAATGCGGCCAAAGCGCTCGTTCATCACGACCGGCGCGATTCCGCGGCGCACCCAGACGCGCAGATCTCCATCGGCCGCATGCTCGGTCTCGCCGCCGGAAAGCTCGGGGACAAGCTTGCCCAAGCTGGGGAACAGCAGGCCAAAGCCATGGTTTTGCGCGGTGATCTCCACACGGCGGCTTACCAGGTTCATAACCGGCTGGTTGCCACCGCGGTGACCGAACTTAAGCTTTTCCATCTGGGCGCCGCAGGCCAGGCTGATCATCTGGTGACCAAGACAAATACCAAAGACCGGTACCTTGCCGATCAGCTGCTGCACCTGCTCGTAGGTCTCCACCACGGCATCGGGGTCGCCGGGGCCATTGGACAAAAAGACGCCATCGGGATTCATGTCGAGCACCTCACTCGCGGGCGTATCCCACGGCACGACGGTAAGGTCGCAGCCGGCGCGGACCAGCCCCTCCAGAATACCGCGCTTCACACCGCAGTCGTAGGCGACCACTTTGTGACGGGCAGGAGCGGCAACCGCAAGTGAAAAGTCATGCGTGGCAGGCAGGTCGGCGGCCACAAACTCGTGAGGTACGGGGCAACTTACGGTCTTGACCAGGTTCTCGCCTACCAGCGTGGGCGCAGCGGCCAGACGCTCGGCAAGCTCGTCGACGTCGAAGATCTCGGTTGAGATGATGCCCATCTTGGAACCATTGTCGCGCAGATGGCGCACCAGGGCGCGAGTGTCGACACCCTCGATAGCGACGATGCCGTGAGCGCGCAGGTACTCCGGCACGCTGACGGCCGAACGCCAGTTAGAAGGCGTGGCGCACATGTCGCGAACGATCATGCCGCGCATGGCCGGAGCGCTCGCAGGGCGCACGGCGTCGCCGGGGAAGGCCGACTGGACGTCGGTCTCGTCGATACCGTAGTTGCCGATCTGCGGATAGGTCATGGTTACGATTTGGCCGGCATAACTTGGGTCGGTCATGACCTCAAAGTAGCCCTCGAGCGAGGTGTTGAAGCAGACTTCGCCGGTCGCGGTGCCCTCGGCGCCGCATGCACGTCCATAAAAAATGGTCCCATCCTCAAGATACAGGATGCAGGGACCGCAGGTGCCCTTGCTGGTTTTGGCCAGCATACGCTGGCAAAGCTCGCTGGGCGCGAAGGTGCGGGCGGCAGCGCCCGCGGTATGGTTGTTCGCCATAATTCTCCTTCCCGGTCTCACAGGACCGGCTTAAAGGTGTGTAGTTAGGCCTCGCGGTATTGTAACCGCAAGCATGCCTCATGGCGTTAATTTCATCGAAATGTTTACGAAATGATAATTATGACTTTCTATGCATAATGATTTTTCTGGGACGGGGATTAAAAAATCATCCCGCGCGGGCTTGTGGCTCACGCGGGATGATGGCGTCTTACTTTTTCTTGTCCTGTTCCAGCAGTTCGGACGGTGTGCGATCGGGCTTGCCGCCGCGGAAAATCTCGCGGCCATGCAGACGATGCTCCAGGTCACGCTCGGCCTTTTCCTCGTCAATCTTGGTCTGGCTCACCACCGGGTCCTCAATCAACGACGACACCGAGTTCACCTGCTTCTGAATGCGCTCGGCGATGGTGTCATCCATACTCACGATGCGCATCTTCCAGTCGATACTCGTGGCGTTGGATGAGCTCTTGGTCCACACGAACGTCAAAATGGCGCTCTGGTGGCCGCGCGCGGGGAACATGCCAAAGAAGGAATCGTGCTGAATGTTGCTATCCTCGTCGATATAGGCGTGAACGTTATACACCACGCGGTCGATCTTGTCGTTGAGCAACGCGTTGGTCGCAAGCGCCGCGGCCTGAATCTGCCCGTTGGACAACAGCTCGAGCTCGTTGGCAGAAGACGTGTCCAACACCGTCACCTCGACCGTGCCCGTGCGTTCATCGGCTTCATCGACGGTGAAGTCGAGCGGGAACTGCGTAAAGCCGTTGCCCCATTCAAGTCCACCCTTGAGCGCGGTCGAGACGGTATCGACCGAAACGCTCTCGGACAGGTTGGCGGTGTTCAGACGACGCATCACGCCGTAGCCAATCTGCATGCCCACGATCAGCACCAAAATACCGATGACCACGGCCATCGCGGTCTTCGTAATGGTATGGCTCACCTGCGAGCCCGAAGGATCGTCCTCGGACAGCGGGTCGATATGTTTTGCCTGGCTCGCGCGGTCCTCGCTGCGCAGCTGCGCTAGCGCCGCTTTGTCACCGCGCTTGGCCGCAGCCTCCTTCTCACGCATGCGCTCGGTACGCTTTTTGGCGAGCGTGGGATCCAAGACGCCGGATGCATCGATTTCGGAGAATAACTCCGTCACTTCTTCCGGAGTCAAAGGGTTCTTGTCAGCCATAAACTTCCTGTCATATCAATCAGTCGAGCTCGTGCGCACGCGCACCTTCGAACTGCATTCGATAGTAACGGGCATAGGTGCCGCCACGGGCGAGAAGCTCCTCGTGCGTGCCACGCTCCACAACGCGACCATGCTCAACGGTCGCAATCTCATCGGCATGCTTAATGGTCGAAAGACGGTGGGCGATGATAATCGTGGTGCGGCCGCGTGCCAGCTCTTCGAGCGACTCCTGCACCGCCTCCTCGCTCTCGTTATCCAAAGCACTCGTCGCCTCGTCCAAAATCAGGATCTTGGGGTTCTTGAGAAACACGCGCGCGATGGCAACGCGCTGCTTCTGTCCGCCCGAAAGACGGCTGCCGCGCTCGCCCACCACGGTGTCGTAGCCCTGCGGAAGCGACTCGATAAAGGCATCGATGTTGGCGCGACGGGCGGCCTCGGCGATCTCTTCTGCCGTAGCGCCCGGCTTGCCGTAGGCGATGTTCTCGCCAATCGTACCGTCAAATAGATAGACATCCTGCTGCACCAGGCCGATGGCGCGGCGCAGGCTCTGCTGCGTCACATCGCGCACGTCCTGGCCGTCGATGCTAATGGATCCGGTAGCCACGTCATAAAAACGCGGCAGCAGCGAACAAGTCGTGGACTTGCCGCCGCCCGAAGGGCCAACCAAAGCGATGGTCTGCCCGGGCTTGATGGACAGGTCCATATGGTCGATAACGGGACGCTCGTCGGCATAGCCCTCGCCCAGCTCGACATCCTCGTAGTTAAAGCACACGTCGTGATACTCCACGGCGCCGGCAGTCACCTGCAGATCCGTAGCGCCCGGCTTGTCCTGGATATCCGGCGCGGTCGAGAGCACCTCGTCCATACGTTTAAAGCCGGCGATAGCCTTCTGATACGTTTCGGCCGAATTGACGAGCGTCTCGAGCGGCGTGCAGAACAGCGAAATATAGAGTGCAAAGGTCGCCATATCGACCGCCTGCAGCTGTCCCTGGGCGACCAGCCAGCCGCCTAGCAGCACCACGATCACGTACAGCACGCCCGAGAGCAGACCATACGTCGCGGTGTAGACGCCCATGGCGTGATACATGTTCTCCTTGGACGAAAGGTAGCGATCGTTAGAGGCACGGAACTTGGCGCGCTCGGTCTCCTCGTTGGCAAAGCTCTTGACTACGCGCATGCCCGCCAGCGAATCCTGCAGCTGCGCATTGATGCCACTGATCTTTTTGCGGTTGTCGCTAAAGACCTCGCGCATACGCATGTTCTGCCAAAACATGATGACCGCAAACGCCGCCGTCACCACAGCCATGGCAAGTGCCAGCACCGGGGCGATGGTAAAGAGGATCACAAACGAGCCGATGATCTCGATGCCGCAGATGATGATCCACTCGGGCACGTGGTGCGCCGCCTCGCAGATATCGAACAGGTCGTTGACCACGCGGCTCATCATGTCGCCCGAGCTGTTGCGGTCGAAGTACGCAAAGCTAAAGCGCTCATACTGGTCGAACAGGTCCTCGCGCATCTTGGACTCCATACGCGCGCCCATCACGTGACCCCAATAGCTCACAAAATAGCGGCAGGCGCAGCGGACGGCATACATCAGTACCAAGCCCACCGCGATCATGCCGAGCGCCTGCATAATGGCAGCCTGACCCTGAGTAAACAGCCCACCGGTCAAATTGCGCAGGATAATGGGAAACGCCAGGTCAATGGCGGCAAGCACCAGAGCACAAACAGTATCAGCAACAAAAAGCCCCATCTGGGGCTCGTAATACGAAAGAAACCTCTTCAGCATGTGATCCTCAAAGAAATATCAGCAACGTAAGGCCCTGGGACAAAGCAATCAGTAGTACTTGTCCCAGGGCTATCCCCACTCGTTAAAGCTCCGTGCCCCCAAGGCGGTGCGCGATGCTGTCGCAGGCAAGCGCGCCCACGACGGTCTTGGCGTCTTCGATCTTGCCGTCGAGCACGGCGTCAATCAGCTCGTGCAGCGGCACCAGGTCCACGTTGACAAACTCGTCATCATCGGGGTTGGGCGCATCAAACTCGAGCTTGGTAGCCAAGTAGATGTGGATGATCTCATCGCAAAAACCGCAGGACGTGACAATCGACGTCAAAAAGCGAATGCGACCGGCCCTAAAGCCCGTCTCCTCATGCAGTTCGCGCTTGGCGCAATCGAGCGGGTCCTCGCCTGGATCGAGCTTGCCGGCGGGAATCTCGACCGTCACGCGGTCGATGGCGGTGCGGTACTGACGCACCAGTACGATCTTGCCGCTCTCGGTAAGCGCCACAACGGCCGCCGCGCCCGGATGGCGAACAATATCGCGGGCGCTGCGGTGACCGTTGGGCAGCTCAACTTCAAGACGGTGGACGTCAAGGATCTTGCCCTTCCAGGCGCACTCCTCCGAAAGAATCTTCTCGTGCAGCTCGGCATCGTGCGGGTCGTCGTCGCCCAGCACCAGCGCCGGCTCGTCAGCGACCTCGCCACCAGGCTCGCCCTCGGCGTGCCCATACATGCGGCTGTCCTCTTCGACGATCTGCGCGTCCACGAGCTCTTCGTTCTTCTCGTCCATCCGTCTCATTCCTCTCGGACTTTAGGCATCCCAGGCGTCGCGGCCGCGCAGCGCGCGCAGGCCGATGTCGTGACGCAGGGTCTTGCCCTCAAAATCAATCTTCTCGCAGGCCTCGTAGGCAAGGTTGCGAGCGTTCTCGAACGTGTCGCCCAGAGCGGTCACGGCAAGCACACGGCCGCCGTTGGTCACGAGCTGACCGTCCACCACGGCGGTGCCGGCATGGTACACGGTCACGTTCTCCATGGCCTCGGCGTCGGCGATGCCGGTGATGACTTTGCCCTTCTCGTAGCTGCCGGGATAGCCCGCGCTCGTCAGGACAACGGCCACGGCCCACTCGTCACGCCAGTCGAGCTCAATCTGATCAAGCTCGCAGTTGGCGCAGGCGAGCATAACCTCGACCAGGTCGTTCTTGAGGCGCGGCAGCACGACCTGCGTCTCGGGGTCGCCAAAGCGGGCGTTGAACTCCAGCACCTTGGGGCCGGCGGGGGTGAGCATAAAGCCGCCATACAGGCAGCCGCGGTAGTCGATGCCCTCGGCAGCGAGCTCGGCCACGGTCTGCTCCATGACTTTCACCATGGTGGCGTGCTCCTCGTCGGTCACGATGGGTACCGGGCTGTAAACGCCCATGCCACCGGTGTTGGGACCCTTGTCGCCCTCGAGCGCACGCTTGTGGTCCTGCGAAGTGGCCATGGGGCGCACGGTCTTGCCGTCGGTAAAGGCCAGCAGCGAGCACTCGGGGCCGGTCAGCATCTCCTCGATGACCACGGTATTGCCGGCATCGCCAAAGGTGCCGCCAAAGCACTCGCGCACGGCCTCCTCGGCCTGCTCAAGTTCGGTCGCCACGATAACGCCCTTGCCCGCGGCAAGGCCGTCGGCCTTCACGACCAGCGGGGCGCCCTGCTCGCGCACGTAGGCGAGAGCCGAAGCCTCGTCGGTAAACGAACCATAGGCTGCCGTCGGAATACCCGCACGCTCCATGAGCTGCTTGGAGAACAGCTTGGAGCCCTCCATCTGGGCGCCCTCGGCACCCGGGCCAAAGCAGGGAATACCCGCCGCGCGCACGGCGTCGGCCACGCCCGCCACGAGCGGAGCCTCGGGGCCAATTACCACGAGTCCGCATCCGTGGCTCTGCGCAAACGCCGCCACGGCCGCAGGATCGCAGTCGTCGAGAACAACGTTCTCGCCGCAGCTCGCGGTGCCGCCGTTACCCGGCGCGATGTAGAGCTTGCCGGCGCGCGGTGATGCTGCGAGCTTAGCTGCCAAAGCATGCTCACGGCCGCCGCTGCCCAACAACAGGATGTCGATGGTTTGAGTGTCCGCCTTCAAGGGTGCCTCCTCTATGGATGAACGGCCCGCTCCGCGCGAGCCCTTTGCAAGCAAATATACCCCTCGGCCGCCCGTCCGGGCTGCAAAGGGGTATATCGCAATAACCAAATAGTCCCGATTACTTCCAGAATCGGTTGATGATCTGCTCGCGACCAGCGCCAACGCCAATGAACGTCACGCGGGTGTGTGCCAGATCCTCGATAAACGCCACGTAGTCCTGAGCCTCCTGCGGCAGCTCCTCAAAGCTGCGGCAGCCGGTGATATCGCACTTCCAGCCAGAAAGCTCCTCGTAGATGGGCTTGGCGTGCTCAAAGCGAACCTGATGCTCGGGCACGCTGGTATAGCGCTCACCATCGACGTCGTAGGCCACGCACACCTTGATGGTGTCGAAAGCCGAAAGCACGTCGAGCTTGGTCATGGCGATATCGGTGAGGCCGTTGACGCGCGAGGCGTAGTTGGCGATGGGGCCGTCGAACCAGCCGCAGCGACGACGGCGACCGGTGGTCACGCCGTACTCGTAGCCCTCCTCGGTCAGCGTGTGACCGGCCTCGGACTCATAGGAAAGCTCGGTGGGCATGGGGCCCGAACCGACGCGGGTGATATAGGCCTTCATGACGCCCAGTACGCGGTCGACGTTCTTCATACCGACGCCGGAGCCGGTGATGGCGCCGCCGGCGGTGCAGTTGGAAGACGTCACGTACGGATAGGTACCGTGGTCGATGTCGAGCAGCGTCGCCTGGGCGCCCTCAAACAGCAGGTCCTTGCCCTCGTCAATCATGTTGTTGAGCAGCAGGCTCGTCTCGGTGATGTAGGGACGCAGGCGCTCGGCCATCGGCAGGTACTCGTCGCAAATCTGGTCCACGGTGTAGGTGGGCAGGTTGTAGATGAGCTCGAGCTCGGGGTTCACGCGGGCGAGGGTGGTCTCCAGCTTGTCGCGGAACAGCGCCTCGTCCAGCATGTCCTGCATGCGCAGGCCAATGCGGGCCATCTTGTCCTGATAGCACGGACCGATGCCACGCTTGGTGGTACCGATGTTCTTCTTGCCGAGCTTCTGCTCAAAGGCGCCATCCAGATCGATGTGGTACGGCATGATGACATGCGCATTGCCGCTAATCTTGAGGTTCTTGGTGGTGATGCCGTCGGCCTCGAACATGTCGATCTCCTCAAGGACAACCTTGGGGTTGACGACGCAGCCGTTACCGATCACCGACACGTGGTCAGAATACATGATGCCGGAGGGCACCTGGTGCAGGCCGTACTTCTTGCCGTTGACGACGATGGTGTGACCGGCGTTGTTGCCGCCCGAGTAGCGCACGACGGCATCGAAGTCGCCGGCGACCAGGTCGCAAATCTTACCCTTGCCCTCATCGCCCCACTGGGCACCGACCAAAACGGTTGACGGCATGTTTACTCCTTACATTCATGGACTGTCTACGCGCCACGCCGGCACGCAGAAGCACAAAACATTCCCAGTATACCCGTGCAACGGGCGCCTGTCCTACTCCTCGGCATGTGCCCCATCAAGCTCATAGAACTTGGTGGATGCCGGCAGGAACATCAGGTCGACGTCGCCGATCGGGCCCGAACGGTTCTTGGCCACGACGATACGCGTAACGCCCTCGTCGGGTCGATCGTCGCGCGAGGCTTCGGCCTCGTCGGCGGAGCGGTCCAAGAACATAACGATATCGGCGTCCTGCTCGATGGAGCCCGATTCACGAAGGTCGGAAAGCTGCGGGCGCTTGCCGGTACGGGATTCGACCTGACGCGAGAGCTGCGATAGCGCGATGAGCGGGATCTTGAGCTCCTTGGCCATGATCTTCAGACCACGCGACATCTCCGAAACCTCGACGGTACGGCTCTCGGAGCGGCGTCCCGGCGGAGGACTCACCAGCTGCAGGTAGTCCAGGATGATGATTGCCTTCTCCTTGTTATGGAGCATACGGCGGCTCTTGGCGCGAATCTCGGTCACTGTGGTGCCGGGCGTATCGTCAATCAGAATATCCAGCTTGGACAAGGTCTGCGTGGCCTCGTTGATATTGGCCCACTGCTCGGGGCTAATGCGGCCCATGCGGAAATCACTGATCGAGATCATGGCATAGGCGCAAATCAGACGCTGGGCAATTTCCTTGCCCGACATCTCCAGCGAGAAGAAACCGACGGTATAACCAGCAGCGGCAGCGTTAAGTGCCAGGTTCAGAGCGAACGACGTCTTACCCACGGCAGGACGGGCACCGATGATGATGAGCTGGCCTTCGCGAAAACCCATGAGCATGCGGTCGAGCGACGGGAAGCCCGTGGGCACGCCCGCAGCCTGGCCACCGGCCTGGCACACTTCCTCGGCCTCGTTATAGGCCTCGACCATAAACTCGGTCAGCGTCTTGTAGCTCGACTTGACCTCGCGCGCCGTGACCTTGAGCAGCTTGCTCTCGGCCAGCTCGACAACCTCTTTGGTGTCGGTGGGGGCGTTATATGCCAGCGCGTTGATCTCGTTGGTGGCGCCGATCAACTCGCGCAGCATCGAGTCGCGACGCACGATGGCGGCATGGTGCTGCCAGTTGACGAGCGACAGGGTCTGACCCATCAGCTCCAAAATGTACGCTTCGCCGCCCACGGCATCGAGCTTGTTGATGCTGCGCAGGTAATCGATCAGCGAGATGGAGTCGATGGGAATGCGGCTGTTGTACATATCGACCATCGCAGTATAGATGGTCTTATGAATGGGCCGGTAGAAGTCATCGGGCTGCAGCTCGATCTGGGCCTCTTCGACCACCTCGGGCGATAGCAGCATAGCGGCCAGTACATTGGCCTCTGCATCTTGGTTTTGGGGAAGACCCAACTTTGAGCCGCGGTCCTCGACCGTCAGCCCGATCTCCCTATCGTCATATGCCATGAGCATCCTCATTCATATCGCTTGCGAGCATCCATAGTATCAGCCACGGTCCCAAAACGCGCCGCGCGCGGCCAATCATCACCGAACCAAACGGATGAACGGTCCCACGAATAGACCTCACCGCAACGCCCTCTATGGCGCTCGCATCGCGCTAAAAAGCAAAAAGGGCGCCCTGGTTTCCCAGAGCGCCCTTCTTAGAACAAGATTGTTGCGTTGCAGCAAATGCTACTCGGCAGCAGCCTCAGTCTCGACCTCGGCGGTCTCGGCCTCGGCGACCTCAGCGGCCTCCTCGACCTCAGCCTCGGCAGCGAGCTCCTCGGCGGTAACGCCGACGAGAACGACAACCTCGGCCTTGATCTCGCGGTACAGCGAGATGGCAACGGTGTGGGCACCGGCAACCTTGATGGGCTTACCGAGCTCGACGCGCTTGCGGTCGATGTCCATACCGAGCTGAGCCTTGATGGCGTCAGCGATCATAGCGGCGGTAACGGAGCCAAAGAGGATGCCCTCGTCGCCGACCTTGACGTCAACGGTGACCGTCTTGCCCTCGAAGGCAGCCTTGGTCTCGTTGGCGGTAGCCAGACGGACGGCCTCGCGCTTGGCGATGTTGTTGCGACGCTCGTCAAGCTGCTTGAGGTTGCCCTTGGTGGCGGCAACAGCGAGCTTCTTGGGGAACAGGAAGTTCTCAGCGTAACCCTGAGCGACCTCTACGACGTCACCCTCGCCGCCCTTGCCCTTGATCTCATCGAGAAGAATAACCTTCATGATGCGTCTCCCTTCTTAGCCGCGGTCGCGGTTGCCACGAGAGGAAACCACGGGGACGGTGTACGGCAGGAGAGCCATCTCGCGGGCGCGCTTGATGGCGTTGGCGATGTCATGCTGATGCTGCGTGCAAGCGCCAGTGACGCGACGGGGCTTGATCTTGCCACGGTCGGTCATGTACTTACGGAGAAGCTGAGTGTCCTTATAGTCGATGAACTCAGTGTTCTCCTTGCAGAACTGGCAGTACTTACGACGCGGCTGACGTGCAGAAAAATCATTAGCCATGTCAAAATACCTTTCGTTTGGCAACTTCGGCGAACCGAAGCCGCCTCTCACTCAAAAATAGGTGAACAACCCTTAGAACGGGATGTCCTCATCGTAGACGTCGACCGCGGGCGGCGTAGCCACCGGTGCGGCAGGACGTGCTGCGGGCGCGGGAGCTGCGGGGGCGTAACCGCCCTGATCGTAGCCACCCTGGCCACCACGGGAGCTCATAAACTCGATCTCATCGACGATGACCTCAAGCTTGCTCCGGCGCTGGCCGTCGCGCTCCCAAGAGCTGTAGCGCAGCTTGCCCTCGATCGCGACCTTGTTTCCCTTTGCCAGGAAACGGCTCACGGCCTCGGCGCGGGTGCCGAACATGGTGCAGTCGACAAAGTTGGGATAGTCCTCCCACTCGCCAGTCTGCGCGTTGCGGCGACGATCGTTCACGGCGACGCCAAAGGACAGAACCTGGGTTCCGCCGGCGGTGGCGCGCAGCTCGGGATCGCGGGTGAGGTTACCGGTGATGTTCACTCGATTGATGCTCATAACTCACTACTTCCTCTTGGGGCACAAGCCCAGTCCAAAACGACAGTCTTACTCCTGGTCGTCGCGACGGACGATCATGTGGCGGACCACAGCGTCGGTGATGCGCAGGACGCGATCAAGCTCGGCGATCTGGGTAGGATCTGCGTGGAAGTTGATGAGGGTGTAGTCACCATCGGTGAGGTCGTTGATCTCGTAGGCGAGCTTGCGCTTGCCCCACTCGTCAACGGAGTCGACCTTGCCAGCGCCCTCAGCGATCGTGGTATCGATACGCTTCATAACAGCGAGACGAGTCTCGGGGTCGAGCGACGGGTCAACAAAGAACAGCAGTTCATAAGCCTTCATATTGTCACCTCCTCTGGGCAAATGTGGCTTCAGGTCGTGAAGGTGCGCCTGAAGCAGGAAAAGACTTGGTAATAATATCTTTCAACCTCCCAGGCCGCAAGAATATGCAGCTACAACCTCATGACCTCCACATATGTCCATACTCGCACGACGTTTCATGCGCATTCCAACCAAATGCCGACCAAGAGCTTGACGGATTTGTGGACAAGATACGACGCCGCGGGGACAAGCTGAGCCAAGCCGCAGGTCAACGGGCACAAGGCTGTGGTCGCAAAATGCATACCAGTGGTCCACAGCACCACCCAAAGATTTTTAAATTCATTGCCAAGTCGCTTATGAATACCCCTTTTAAACAATTGAGTTGATCAACCACGCTGGTCGGAAGCCGTTTTTTGGCACCTCAAACCCCACTGCAACGCCAAGCGCGGCCAAGCGTTTTAAAAAATGCCAACTTTTCTGTTTGCACTTTGCGATTCCTCGTGTATACTGACTTTCGCATTTAACGGAGAGTTGTCCGAGTGGCCGAAGGAGCACGATTGGAAATCGTGTAGGCGTCAAAAGCGTCTCCAGGGTTCAAATCCCTGACTCTCCGCCAGTTAATTCCAAAGCAGGCCTTCGAGCCTGCTTTGTTTTTACCCCACGCGGAGGGGTGGCAGAGTGGTTGAATGCGGCGGTCTCGAAAACCGTTTGGCCTGTATAAGGTCACGAGGGTTCGAATCCCTCCTCCTCCGCCATTTTGGTTGAGAAAGCTCCCGAGAATGGGAGCTTTTTTGTTTTGAGTCCCTAACAAGCAAATACGGCGGAGGAGGAGGGATTCGAACCCGCCAGGGCGCGGAGCGTAAAGAAAACGCGCCCGTGGCGCGTTTTTAGCGCAGCGCGGTCGGCGCAAGCCGACCGGATAAATTTTGAGCGGAGCTCAAAATTTGGACATCCCTCCTATTCGACCACGCCCCCATCGCGTTCAGCATCAACCCAGACCCCCAAACATGTACGTCACCCTCCAAAACCGACATTATTTGACATCTTTGGAGGCTGATGTACACGTTTGGTGCCTACGCCCGCATCCAGTCCCGACCGTTTACCGAGCAATAGGGTCGCCAGGCCCGCCAACCATGTACTATGTACGGGCATTGTCTAAACCAGCAACCCAAAGGACCCCATCTTGCCCGTCGTCGCCGCTATGACCGTTACCTCACACGCCACGGATGCCATGGTCGCCATCCCGTTTTGGCTCGAAATGTTCGCTGTTGTCGCTGCATCGATCTCGGGTGTGCTGGTTGCGCGCGAGCACAAGCTCGACCTGGTGGGCGCGGTCGCGCTCGCGGTGGTCTGCGGTCTGGGCGGCGGTCTTTTACGCGACATGACGCTGCAGGTGGGCAACGTCTACATCCTCAACCAGCCGATGGCACTCCCGCTTTCCATTGCCACGGCAGCCATCATCTATATTTTCCCGGCAATCGTCGATAAACCCGAAAAACTCATTCCCCTGCTCGACATCATCTCGGTCGGCATCTACGCCGCCACTGGAGCAGACAAGGCGCTGGTCTACGGCTTTGCGCCGGCGGTGTGTATCATGATGGGCTTCTTCACCGCGGTGGGCGGTGGCATGCTGCGCGACGGTTTTATGGGCGTGGTTCCGGGCATTTTCCAACGCACTAACTTTTATGCCATCGCCGCCATCGCCGGATCGACAAGCTATGTGTGTCTCGTTATGAGCGGCATCATGAGCAATGTCGCCGCGCTGGTCGTATGCGTTGTCGTGACCATGGGCCTGCGCTGGCTCTCGCTGCGCTTTGACATCAAAAGCCCCACCGAAGAAGACATCGCGCGCTTTTTGCACCGTAAAAAGTAGGTGGCGCGGGCTCATCCTTCGAAATGCAACCGAGAGGTTCTTTTAGAGCGCCCACGCGTTGGGTACCCTGTTAGGTGCATGTCGAGCATCTGACGAAGGATTCACTATGCCCTGTAATCAATTCCCGTCGACCCAGCGCCGTAAAGCGTGGGGCCGCATCACGATCTTATTCGCGCTCATCGCGCTGGCGATCACCGCTCTTCCCACAGCATCGTTCGCCGGCACGGACACCGCAGGCAACGTACTTGCGACCGACAATGACGCCAATCCGTCCGGCGTCGAAGGTGACCTGTACTGGGCAGGTCAGGCCCTCAACTTGGACGATACGTCCATCGACCGCGATATCATCGCCGCGGGCGATACTCTCTCGATCCGCGACTGCACGGTGGGCGGCGCCGTCCGCTTGGCGGCGCGCACCATCGACATTGCCAAGACTACGGTTGACGGCAGTGCGACCGTTGCCGGCCAGCATGTCGTGCTCAATTCCGACAGCACCGCCAACTGTTTCTATGCGATAGGCGAAACGGTTGCCCTGCGCGGCTCCACCAAGTCGGCAGCGCTTGCGGGCGATACGGTGACTATCGATGGCACCGTCGAGGGCGATGTTGAGGTTTGGGCCGACAAGCTCATCCTGGGCAAAAACGCCCACATCACCGGCACCGTGAACGCGCACGTCTCCGAGGACCCCGAGCGCGCCGCGGGAGCCGAGGTCGGCGCGCTCAAGATCGACCGCACCGAGAACGAGGATACTTCCACCGTTAACGATGTCATCGGCGGTATCGTCGCCGCGGCACTCTCGACCTGCTTTGTCGCTCTGCTTCTCGAGCTCGTCTTTCCGCGCGCGACCGCCAGCGCCGCCGGCATGCTCCACCAGCGCCCCATGCCCCTGTGGGTGAGCGGTCTTCTGAGCACGATTGCTATCGTCCCCGCCGTCCTACTGCTGATTATCTCTATCGCCGGTCTATCGCTTGCCGGAGCCCTCTTGTGCGGTGTTATTGGCATCGCACTGGTGTCGAGCGCCTTTGCGGGGTGCGCGATCGCGCGCATGGTCGGAAACAGCCAGAACCGCTACGCCATGGCGGCTGTGGGCGGCGTGATCGCAGGCGCCCTCACGGGGCTTCCCCTCGTAGGCGACTTCATCAGCGGCGTGGCCTTCGTCTTTACACTCGGCTACATCATCCAAATCATCTGGCGCAACGCCCACCTCAAGCCGCAGCAGCCGGCTAACACGCCGGGACTCCCCACCGCTTAGCAGCTAACCACTACAAAGATGCCGAGCACCTTTGTGGTGGTGCAAAGGGGTCAGGTTACTTTGCGCCAACAAACGAAGCGGGGCACCCGATCGCATCGACCGGGTGCCCCGCTTTTCTTGGAGGGTTCTCTAGTAACTTTTTCAAAACCAATGATCATCAGGTCGGTAGGCCTGTGCGTCACTCGCTACGGAGGCAGTACGCCATTGAGCAAGAAGGGCAATTATTTTTCACGGCGACCTCCTCCCCGCTTGATGACGAGCGCGACAACAATAGCCGCCACTCCGATGGCAGCCAAAACCGCCACCAGTACCAACGTTCTATCTCCCGTCGAGGGCATAAAGCCTCGACCTGCTTCTTTGCTTGGGGTGTTGAGCACCGACAGCTCAATCGAACCCGTCCTGGCATCGGCGGTATCAACCCGCAGAGGGTTTTCGACCGATACGGTCACCTTGGGCTTCGCGGTCGCCACTTGTTTAACGTCCAGACCCTCAGCCGTAACCGTCACCGTACGCTTGCCCTCAAAGGCGGTGTAGCCCTTGGGTGCCGCGATTTCCTCGACGGTATAGACACTCGCGTCCACACCGCTCAATTCCACATGGCCATCCGCGTCCGTGGTGATGCACGCGTCGGCATCCGTCGACCACGAGCCGTCAGTCGTTAGGATGCGACCGCGGTCGTCGATGATGCGCAGCTTGGCGCCCGCGAGCGGTTTATCGTCCGAGCTTGAGCGCTTGATCAGACTGAGTCCCCAGGTGTAGGCGCACGCGTCATCGCTCGGCGTGCGGGTGAAGCCGGCGTCGCCGGACTGGTCGGCGAGAGGAGAGCGCGGGTAGCGCAGGCAGACCTCGTTGGGGTTGCCCTTGGTAGCGCCCCTATTGCAGCTGGCCCCCAACGGCGCATCGTAGACAGCAACCACGCGGGCGCCCGCGGTGAAGGCGTCGACCCCGCCGAGCGCGGTGATGAGGTCGCCGGTGCGCACGGTGAAGGTCTTGCCGTCCGCCGCCACCTTGGTGGCGCACTGGGCCGTGATGTCGGTCCAGCCCTTCGCGGGCTCGGTGCCGACGCGGCCGTCCTTGTCGGTCTGGACCGCGTCGAAGCCGCCGTCCGCGCCCGCCGCCACGTACACGCGCATGCTCGCGGCGACCTTGGAGGGGTCGAGCCCCGCGCTCATGGTGTCGACGAACCGCACCGTATAGGTGTCGTAGGCCGTGAGGCCCGCCGGGACCGTGGCAGAGAGGCGCCAGTACAGGTCGTCGGCGACCGTGGCGTCGGCGGCCTTCTGCCAGGCGGCGGCGCTGTCCTCCAGCACGTGCTTGGACACCTTGGGGGTCGCGGCCTTGGGCTTGACGCTGACGGCGCTGCCGCCCACCAGGGCCATGATCGGCGCGGTGCCGACCTCGCCCTGGGAAATGGCGTCATCGTCGGCGACGATGAGCCAGTAGCCGCAGGGCAGCTCGGCCGTCGTGCCCGCGTTAAGGGCCACGGAAGGCGCACCGGCATTGTAAATCGCACGGGCAAGCTTTGCCGCTAGCGTGGTCGTCATGTGCCCGTCGGCATTCATCCATTCGGCAGCCTCTTGCGCCGTCGATGCCGAGTTATCAAGCCCTGCATCATGAAGCACGGGAAGGGCAGCTTGGCGAACCGTGTCATTCGCCCACGCTACATCAGTTGCGACCTTTTGGTCGGCATCGGCATCGTCGACAACGGTCGCCGAAAAGAGCTGGTACGCGTCGTAACGTGTCGCGACTGTACCGTCCACCGTAATGGCTCCGGTGTCGGCAGCACGGGCCGTTCCAGGGGCGATCGCAAAAGCGAAGACGACGGCCATGGACATCACCACGACGGCCAACACATGACGGAGCACTTTACTCACGACGACCACTCCGATCAAGATCACGATGGCGGCGAGCATGCATCCACGTCGCGGCAAAACACAGCATCGAAGCACCAGCTAAATACGTCATAGTCAAACCAGCCCCGCCCGCCTCAGGTAGCGTAGTCGAATACTTGTTGGTAAAGGTCGGCGGATCCTGAGAGCCATCGCCATAGGCAACTACGGCGTTGAGTTGGTCCGTGCCATTAGTTACCTCAACCGTGACTTTGCGCGGGGTCGTGTCATAGGTGATGTGATCTTTAACATGGTCGATGGCACCCTCGGGCTCGACCTCGGAGATGGTGTAGGTATAGATTCCCGCCTTGTTGTACTTGACGTCAAAGGAGACATTTCCCTTGTCATTATTGGTCACCGTCTGGAGCACTTTGCCCTCGGCGTCCTTAAGCGCGAACGAGAACTGACCTTCCCTGAAGGTTCCGCCTTTAAGCACTTTATTTGCTTTTATCGTCGCTTTGCCTTCAAGGGGCGCGTCATACACCCAAATCTCTGCATCTGACGTTATCTCCGTATCGGCATCAAGCAAAGATTTCGCCTTGTTCATGGCTTGCTCGTATTGCTCTTCGGGCGCATTGCCCTTGAGCAGAATCCATGTTGGTTGGGCGACGCGATATCCAGGAGGCGCCGTCGTCTCCTCGAGGCAGTAAAGCTTGCAGGAAGCCATGGCGTCCGAACTCGTTTCCGAACTCGTTCCAAAAGTCACACTTCCGTCAGGGCCGGTCGTTCCGTCAGAAAAAAACGTCTTTGCGCCCTCAACGCCGGCACTGCCCTGCGCCTTATCCATGTCAATCGCATAGAGTGTGAACGTAGCGTCAGCCAACGGCGCGGCAACGTCCTTTTCATCCACTTTGTGGACCACAATGCCGTGCCCCGTTCCGCCCCCCGATGCGCCGGCATCTATGTCATATTCACGCTCGTGTTTCACATACCCGCCTGCAACACCTTCAAGCTGCGCCTCGTTGGAAAGGGAAACTGTACCAGACTCACCGGACAGAACTTCATATTCGACTTTCAGGTATTTCTCATCGGGAAGCCTCAACGTCAATCGCTGCTGCTTTCCAGCGCCCTCGCCAATCGAGTCAAGAGTCGCTCTGTATTTTTCTTTTGTCAGCACACGCCAATCGCCGTTATCGCACTCAGATACGCTAAGCGACGAGGGGATAAACGTACACTTAGAATCCATCACATCGAACAGATCGAGGTAGTCGGTTCCGACCTTTAAGTCTAGTGCCGATTCATTAACGAAAATCGTGTATTGAATTCGCTTGCTATTACTTACCGACGAACCTGTCTTTGACAATACGTCGTTCTTGATCTGTACGGTATCAGAGTCCGCCTTAAATTCTTTACCATCTGAGCTTGCGCTCGCCGAGTTCGTGAGCTCGCCGAGATTCTTTGACGTATCGACTACCGACCTTTTAACAGCAGTCGAATACGTCAGCTTTGCGTACCCTGTATTATTGCCCAGCTTTTCCGTTGGAATTGAAAACGCAACCATCTGGCGATCGACAGCAGGCGTCAGCAAGACATCCGAAACCTCGGTTTTTTCTCTCTCATGTTCCCATTCGCGGCCGGGCACCGCCGTCCCGTAGGGATTTGAATACAAAGAATATTTAGCCGAGCCGGGAATATAACTCATTCCCTCAGGAAGCTCATCTTTGACAACGACATCCTTGCCATTGAGCCTGCCAGCGCCATAATACTCACCGGCAGGCGTCTTAGCTCGATTGGCATAGACAGTCCAGTCGACAATCCACGCACCTTTGTCGTTCGAGCCATCCACTGATTTCCAGTCAAACGTCTCATCCCACCGTGCTTGCGAGCCGTCTTCATTTATTTTTACACTCTTCTCAACCGAAGGCTCCGCTTCGCCCTCAACATAGTAAAAGACAAAATCAGAATAGCCGCTAAACCCGTCGACAGAGGCGAAGTTGGAGTACCAACCAGGAAGTGCATCGGTCACCGTTTTATACGTAATAACCACCTCGGGGGACTTATCAAGCGCTTCTTTGACTTTATCCGTAATGGTTATTTGGATATTGCAGTTGTGTTGGTTGCTGTTCTGCGACGGATTTTCACCACCCGCAAACGTCCAATCGGTACCTTGGTCCAGTTTGGTACCCCCAATGGTAATTACATGTGAAGGGCCATCGGAGGTATCCGGCCCCATAGTCTGCTTCCAAGCCGCCAGCATGGTATCTTTGATAAGAATGGATGTTGGGTTTTTCGCATTTACGTAATCACGGAGCTCTACGCGTAATTGCCAAGTTGCTTTTCCGGTCCGAGATGCCTCATCCGGATTAAGCAGCGTTTTGCTAATGGTTTTGCCCGTCCAAGGACGGATGTAGTATGCGGTGCTTTCACCAGAGGGCAGACCGGAGTCTTCTTTTTTCACACTTGCCGTGTTACTAACTTTTTCGTAGGAATTCTCATCTTTCAGCTTAGTTTGATAGACGATGCAGTAGGTCGCATACCGATCGCCCTCTTTTGGATTAAACGTATAGCTAAATGAATCCCCTGACTCGCTCAGCATTTCCTCATCGATCTTTTGTTTTTCATCGGCGGTCTCGCCCTTGTAGACCGTATAGCTGCCAATATAATCCTGCTTGCCATCGAGCTTGTCGGTAAAGGTGTAGCCAGACATATCGGCCTTGAGAGATCCCCTGTTGAGCACAACCTTCCAAGTGATGACAGACGATGTTCCGGAGCCAGCCTCTTTTTGAATCATGTCGTATTGAAACGGTTCCGACGCCCCTTTAATCGTAAGAGATTGTTGGTGATTTGCTTTTCCCCAGGTTGTTTGCACACTATTCCTACCTTGCGTAGGTGTGCCATTAGAAAGAGACAAGTTCTTGCTAACTGTCGTTTCGTAGGTAACGGTATGGTCGCCCTGAGAAAGGTTACCTAGCGGCAACGTTGCAGTTCGCTCTTCGATGCTCACGGACGAACCAAGAGGATTTCCATCGAGCTTGAAGCTGCTTTGCTCAAAGTCCAGGTAGTCACCGAGCGTATCGACCAGTTTTACATCCGTTGCGTGCGACGTAACACTCAGATTAATAGTCCAAGTTATCTTGGCATTTCCGGTACTGCTATCTTGGGAAAAGACACCTGATTTGTTTCCATCAACTGCGCCATCTTGAATCTCGATCGGCACAGTTTCGCCAACGCCTGGAAATTTCAGTTCGACTTTTTCGCCGTCATCTACATCTTTGTCTTTAAGCTCAAACTCGAAATTGACGCGCACATAGAGCGAAGAGGGATGACCGCTGAGATAGCTGGCATCGTAATTAAAAACGACCTTGTTATCCTTTATGTACCAAGTTCCCATCCTTTGTGCATTCTCGGTATCATCCGTCCTTAAGATACCGCCCTCGTTCTCGTTCACAACAATCGAGTCGGGAAAGGTATAAATCGTCTCAAGCCTTTCAGGTGTAGGCTCACAATTCTCATGAAAACGAGCTTCCATAAAACCGTAGATAGTATCGGCTGTCGTAATCGAGGGTGAGCCCTCTTTACCGAGAGGCTGCTGACGACCCTTATCGGCATACAGCCCAACCGTAACGTCCGCCGTATCGCCGTTGATCACAATCGGCGTCGGCGTCGTCACGTCCTCGGCGCGCACTGGGGCTGCACCGTGAAAAACAGCGGCGGTGAGGCTAATCAAAATGAAGACCAGGGCCGCCATACCCAGCGACCGCGAGCGGTGTGCGTCCATAGTTGTCCCCTAATTCCTACAACACAGTGTGGAATACGGCGAATCGTCGGATCGAACACAAACCCCAACATCAACATGAACCTGCCTAGCGCATTGCAAGAACCCATTGGGGAGCAACTTCTAAGACGGTTCGTCTATGCCACAATGCATAAAATATAATATAGATACCAGTCATGTAAACCGCAGGTAAAGAGGTCTTTTAATTTAATACCAGTTGGTATTTACCTGTTAACGGGTTTGCATTAAAGCAGTTATATTCTGTAGAATTATGTATATGTTTAAACAACTTAACTTTGACCGGAAAGCCGCTCGGAGGGATAACCGCCCCAGCTGTGGTGCAAACGAACCTGTCCACTGCACAAAAAGGGCGCCGACCGCGATGGTCGACGCCCTTTCTTATTGGCGGTTATAAGTCCCAGCGCTTATTTGTTGACCTGACCGGCGCGGACGGCGGCCTTCTTGCGGTCGGTAGCATTGAGCAGACGCTTGCGCAGGCGGATGTTCTTGGGAGTGATCTCGACCAGCTCGTCGTCGGCGATGTACTCCAGCGCTTCCTCCAGCGAGAAGGTGCGGGGCGGCACCAGCTGGACGGAGATATCGGAGGTCGAGGAACGCTGGTTGCCCAGGTTCTTGGTACGCGCGATGTTGACGACCATGTCGCCAGCCTTGCTGCGCTCGCCCACGATCATGCCCTCATAGCACTCGGTGCCCGGCTCAACAAACAGCTGGCCGCGCTCCTGCAGCGTACCCAGAGCATAGGCAACGGCCTTCTCGGTGGTCATGGAAATCATGGCGCCGTTCTGACGGTTACCAATCTCACCAGCGTAAGGACCATACTCCAGGAAGGTGTGGTAGAACACGCCCTCGCCGTGGGTGACGTTCATGATGCGGTTCTTAAGGCCCATGATGCCGCGGGTCGGAATCTTAAACTCGAGGTGCGTCACGATGCCCGAGGTATCCATGCTCGTCATGATGCCGCCGGAGGTGCCGAAGACCTCAACGACCTTGCCCGAGTACTCGTCCGGACACTCGACGACGGCCTGCTCGACGGGCTCCATCTTGTTGCCGTTCTCGTCCTTCTTAAACAGAACGCGGGGACGACCGACCTGGAACTCAAAGCCCTCGCGGCGCATGGACTCCATCAGGACGGACAGGTGCAGGATGCCACGGCCCGAGACCTCGACGCCGCTCTTGTCCTCGAGCTCCTCGATCTTCATGGTCACGTTGTTCTCGGCCTCGTTGAACAGGCGCTCCTTGAGCTGACGGGCGCCCACGATGTCGCCGTCGCGACCGACGAGCGGGGAGGTCGAAGCCTCAAAGACGATGGACAGGGTCGGCGGGTCAATCTCGATGGGCTCGAGCTCGACAGGGTTCTCGGGGTCGGTGTAGACATCGCCAATATCGGTGCGGTCGATACCCACGACAGCGGCGATGTCGCCGGCGCCGACTTCCTGGCACTCGGTGCGGCCCAGGTAGTCGAAGGTAAAGAGTTGCTTGACGGTGGCGGTAGCGCTGGAGCCGTCGTTCTTGACAACCAGGATCTGATCGCCCTGGTGGATGGCGCCGGAGTACACGCGACCGATGCCGATGCGGCCGACGAAGTTGGAGTGGTCGATGGTCACGCACTGCATGGCCAGCGGGGCGTTCTCGTCAACCTCGGGCGCGGGCATGTCGTCGATAATCATATCGAGCAGCGGATACATGTCCATGTTGCCGTCGTTGGGATCAAGGCGGGCAAAGCCATTCATGGCGCTGGCGTAGACCACGTGCTCCATGGCGAACTCAAGCTGATCGTCGGTGGCGCCCAGGTCGGCCATGAGGTCCAGGCAGTCGTTGTAGGCCTTCTCGGGATTGGCGCCCGGACGGTCGATCTTGTTGATGACGATCATGATCTTGAGGCCGGTGTCGATAGCGTGACGCAGCACGAAGCGGGTCTGGGGCATGGGGCCCTCAAAGGCGTCGACCAGCAGCAGGGCGCCGTCGGCCATACGCAGCACGCGCTCGACCTCGCCGCCAAAGTCGGCGTGGCCCGGGGTGTCGATGACGTTGATCTTGACGTCCTTATACTCGATAGAGATGTTCTTGGCGAGAATCGTGATGCCGCGCTCGCGCTCCTGGTCGTTGGAATCCAGGACGCGGTCCTCGACCTGCTGGTTGGCACGGAAGGCGTCCGTGGCACGCAGGAGTTTGTCGACCATCGTCGTCTTGCCGTGGTCGACGTGGGCGATGATGGCGATGTTCCTCAGATTGTCTACGCGCATGTAGTTCCCCTATCTTCTATCCATATACAAACGGCACGCGTACGCGGCCCGCCCAGCGATACAACGCTCAGCGGGAATATTGAGCCTTTTACCGAAAACTCGTTTATTTTAGCGATTTTAGATGAGAGGGGTTTCCTCACCTGCAGGTTCAGGGTCGCTCCACATAAAACCATCGCCGGCGCCCATGCCCTCATACAGCACATATGCCGAAAAACCACTCTCGAGCGTGGTTTCGAAGAAGCTCACGAGCAGAGCATCGTGATAGCCGCCGTCAATCTCGACGCAGCCGGTGTAGCCGATGGCATAGCGAGCGATACGGCCCAGGCCCTCGTCCTTAAGACCCATCTTGTGCTCGGAGATAAAGTTGGTGGCCGCCTCGAGGCACGCCTCTTCGCCGTCCTCGTCGAGCGCCGCCAGATATCGGTTGGAAGCAGCGTCCTCAATCGCCACAACTACGCCCGGATTCTCGCCGGCGGCAAGGTCGTCCAAGAACGCACCAATCAGGTCACACACCATGGCGTCGAGCTCGGCGGAGACGTTACCGGCGTCCTGCATATCCTGTGCCATCTTTAGACCCTCCCATCGAGTCTGGCGTCATTACAGTTCTTGTGCCTCGGCGGCGATCTTAGCGGCAGCGTCGCGGGTGCGCATCATATCCATCGCGCGCTTGTCGAGCACCTTGATCTGACTGGTCAGCATGACCGCATCGACCACACCCCAGATCACGAGGCCCGTAGAGATCGAAAACCCAAGCGCACCAACTGTACCACGAAGGCGCGAGCAGATTGCCGCGACAAGGGCGGAGACGACAACCATCTTGATAAACGAGCCGCGGCGTTCGCGAAGCGTGCGGGCCTGCGTCACATAGGCAATGCGAGCCGCCTCAGAAGCCTCCGAGCGCATCTGGGCCTCGCGCGCAATGGCCGCCGCCTCAGCCGACATACCGCCGGCCATCAGCGAACGCTCCGCAGCCTGGCCGCCCCACATTTAGAAGTCATCGGGGGAGAGCGTATGGACGAACTCGTCGAACTTCTCGAACTCCCGCTCGTCGTCAACTTCCTCGGCATGGGCAGAAACGGTGCCCAGGCGATTCATGATGTCGTCCTCCACAAACATGGGGGCATTGCTGCGCACGGCAAGGGCAATGGCATCACTGGGACGCGCATCGATCTTATGCTCGTTGCCATCGGCCAACACGACAACCGTCGCGTAAAACACGGGCGGCTCGGCGCGAACGATTTCGATGCGTTCGAGCTTGGCACCCAGGGCGCCAACAGTATCGAGCAACAGGTCATGGGTAATCGGGCGCTCGGCGCGGCCGCTATCGATGCCGCGGCTGATGGCAGCGGCTTCAAACGAACCAGTTTGAATGGAAAGGGAACGCAGTGGCGCGGGCGAGTCCGATTTGCTGCAGCGCTCGCGAAGCACGATAAGCGATGGCACGGGACCGGCGGCCATGACGATGGTCTCTATGTCGACACGAACCATGGAACACCTCCGGTACGTAGCGGTTAACACGCGGCAAGGTCGCCGCATTGAATAGCTATACTACCCAATCTTTCGCACAGCACACAAAACCAAAATGAGATTTATCGCAGACAAGAAAAAAGCCCCGAGGCAACGCCCCAGGGCTCTTCACAGTTTTGATGGTGGACCTGACAAGATTCGAACTTGTGACCTCCCGGTTATCAGCCGGACGCTCTAACCAACTGAGCTACAGGTCCATCATGGTGGAGGTTAGGGGGATCGAACCCCTGACCTCAGGCTTGCAAAGCCCGCGCTCTCCCAGCTGAGCTAAACCCCCACGGAGACAGTAATAAACACCCCAGCGGCGACTCGGCTCTCGCTGGGGTGTTTATTGCGAAAGAAAGTGGTGGACCTGACAAGATTCGAACTTGTGACCTCCCGGTTATCAGCCGGACGCTCTAACCAACTGAGCTACAGGTCCATCGCGCAAGGGATATATTAGACGAGTCTTTACGCGCGCGTCAACAACTTTTTTGAAAATCTTTGGGAGGGGTGGTCGCTGGGCTGGCGAGATGGTTTTGGTTTGCTGCTCGGACAGTCCTGCGCAAGACGAAGGCCACATTAAGTGGCCTTCTTTGCGTGCGGAACTCGCGACAAACCAAAACCATCTCGCCAGCCCAGCGACCATGGGATCCCAAGGTTTTCAAAAAAGCGGTCGGCGCGCAGTGCGCCGACCGCCGATATATGGGGTCTGATAATTTTTACCAGCTAGAGCCTCTTACTCGTCTAGGAGATCTTCTGGCATGTCGTTGCCGTCGCCTAGATCGACTGGGGCTTCTTCGGGGGCAGAGCCGTCTTCTGTTGCTTCGCCTTCGGGCTTCTCTTTGGCTGCCGTCATGCGGGCTACGGCGCATACGCGGTCGTTGTCGTCGACGGTCATCATCTTGACGCCCTGGGTGGCGCGGCCAGTCTGGCTGATTTCGTCGGTCTTGACGCGAATGACCGTCGCACCCTCCGTCACGATGAACAGCTCGTGCTGCGGGCCCACCGTCTTCATGGCCGCGAGGTTACCCTTGCGCTCGGTCATTTGGATGGTGTAGACGCCCTGGCCGCCGCGATTCTGCTCTGGGTAGTCCGCGACCGGCGTGCGCTTGCCGTAGCCGCGCTCAGTGATGACGAACAGATCACCGTTGCCGTTAGTGACTTCCATGCCCAAAACGCTCACGCCGTCCTTCAGACCGATACCGCGAACGCCGCTGGTATCGCGGCCGGTGGCGCGCACCTGCTCCTCGGAGAACATGATCGCCTTGCCCGCGGTGGTGGCCAGGATAATCTTGTCGCCCTCGCGCACGCGGCGCACGTTCAGCAGCGCGTCGTCGTCACGCAGGTTGATAGCGATCAGGCCGTCGCGACGGCTGCGGTCATATGCGCTCATCACGGTCTTCTTGACCATGCCGCTCTTGGTGGCAAACATCAGGTACTCGTCGGCCGGGAACTCGCGGCAGCTGATGACGCTCGCGATCTTCTCGCCTTCCTCGAAGGGCAGCAGGTTGACGATCGCGGTACCGCGCGCCTGGCGCGTACCCACCGGCAGCTCGTGCACCTTCAGGCGATAGACCTTGCCCTTGCTCGAGAAGAACAGCACGTACTCGTGCGTGGACGCGATGAACATCTCATCGATAACGTCGTCCTCTTTGAGGTTGACGCCCGACACGCCCTTGCCACCGCGCTTCTGGGCACGGTAGGCAGCCACTGGGATACGCTTAACGTAGCCGGTGTGGGTGATGGTCACGACCATATCCTCGTCGGCGATGAGGTCCTCGACATCCAGGTCCTTCTCAACCTGGCTGATTTCGGTACGGCGCTTGTCGCCAAACTTCTTGGAGATCTCGCGCATCTCTTCCTTGATGACGCCCAGGATCTTCTCCTCATGCGCCAGCAGGTCCTCGTAGTAGGCGATGGCGCGGCGCAGGCCGTCCAACTCTTCTTGGATCTTGTTGCGCTCCAGGCCGGTCAGGCGGCGCAGCTTCATCTCGAGGATGGCCGTGGTCTGCTCGGGCGTAAAGCCAAAGCGTTCGATCAGTCGGCTGCTGGCCTCGGAGTCGGTCTGCGAGGAGCGGATGATGCTGATGACCTCGTCGATATGGTCAAGGGCCATCAGGTAGCCCTCGAGGATATGCGCGCGGGCCTGGGCCTTCTTAAGGTCGAAGCGGGTGCGGCGGGTGACGACGTCGACCTGGTGGTCGATGTAGTGCTGCAGCATCTCGCGCAGGCTCAGGCATTTGGGAACGCCGTTGACGAGTGCCAGGTTGTTGGCGCCAAAGGTCGTCTGCAGCGAGGTGTACTTATACAGATTGTTGAGCACGACCTGCGGAATGACGCCCTTCTTGAGCTCGATGACCAGACGGATGCCCTTCTGGTTGGACTCATCGCGCATATCCGAGATGCCCTCGATGCGCTTGTCGTTGACGAGCTGGGCGATCTTCTCCTGCAGGGTGCCCTTGTTGACCATGTAGGGAATCTCGGTAAAGACCAGGCGGCTGCGGCCGGTCTTGGTGGACTCCACGTGTGCCTTGGCACGCACGGTAATGGAGCCGCGGCCGGTCTCGTAGCTCTGCTTAATGCCGGCGCTGCCCATGATGATGGCGCCGGTGGGGAAGTCCGGACCGGGCATGATCTGCATGAGCTCGTCGACGGTGGCGTCGGGGTTGTCGATCAGGTAGCAGGTGGCCTCGATCGCCTCGGTGAGGTTATGCGGAGCGATGTTGGTGGCCATGCCGACGGCGATGCCCTGGCTGCCGTTGACCAGCAGGTTGGGGAAGCGCGCAGGCAGCGCCACGGGCTCGGCGAGCGATTCGTCGTAGTTGGGTTGCCAGTCGACGGTATCCTTCTGCAAGTCACGCAACAGTTCCATGGCGGGCTTTGCCAGGCGGCTCTCGGTGTAACGCATGGCCGCCGCGCCGTCGCCGTCGATGTTGCCGAAGTTGCCGTGACCGTCGATGAGCGGCGTGCGCATGGAGAACCACTGCGCCAGGCGGACCATGGCCTCATAGACCGCGAAATCGCCGTGCGGGTGGTACTTACCGATAACTTCGCCGACCGTCCAGGCCGACTTCTTGTGCGGTCGGTTGGGGTAGATGCCGCTCTCGTTCATCGCGTACAGGATGCGGCGGTGCACCGGCTTTAAGCCGTCGCGCACGTCCGGCAGGGCGCGCGCCGTGATGACCGACATCGAATACTCGATGAACGACTGCTTCATCTCGCGGCCAAACTCCGAAATCTGGAGCTGGCCGCCGTTGATATCCTCGCCGGCCGAGGCGCCGCGATCGACTTCGCCAAAGCTCTCCTCGAGCTCGGCGTCGTCGTCTTCTTCCTCATCATCATCATCGACATCGGGGTTATAGGCGTCCGGATCGCCGTCCTCGCCCTGCTCAGCACGGGCAAGCAGGCGCTTCAGATCATCGGGCATACCGGCATCGCCGGCCTCGTCCATACCCTCGTTATTGTTGATATCGTCTGCCACGTTACCTCCTCATGGTTTGCGTGGTCCATTAGTTCCCTACCACGGAGACGGCTTTTCCAGGTGCCGCAGATTCGCCCGAAAGAGGAGGGAAGCGTACTTGGGTACGCGACCGACGATTGAGGGCGAAGGTGCGGTGGCTGGAAAAGCCGCGGGGATTAGGCATCCAAGAATCGTGCGTCATGCGCGTGTTTTTCAATGTACTCGCGGCGATAGCCGACCTCGGAACCCATCAGCTCGCGCACGGCGCGGTCCGCCACCACGGCGTCCTCGATCGACACACGCTGCAGAATGCGGGTCTTTGGGTCCATCGTCGTCGAGGCAAGCTGTTTGGGGTCCATCTCGCCCAGGCCCTTGTAGCGCTGGACGGTATAGCCCTTGCGCTTTTTGGTGATCTTGCCGTCCTTGGCCTTGCCGTCCTCGTCGTTATCATCGGGGTTCAGGCCCAGACTCTGGATGGTATCGCGCAGGATCTCGTCTTCGGGCTGGCGGCCGTTGGGATACACGTAGTGGATCTTGTTGCGCACTTTAATGCCAAAGATGGGCGGGCAGGCAACATAGACGTAGCCGGCATCGATCAGCGGACGCATGTACTTGTAGAAGAACGTCAGCAGCAGGATGCGGATATGCGCGCCGTCGACGTCTGCATCGGTCATGATGATGATCTTGTGGTAGCGCGCCTTGGTGATATCGAAATCGCCGCCGTCGCCGGCACTCGTCGTGACGCCGCAGCCGATCGCGGTAATCAGCGACTGGATGGTGTCACTCGAGAACGCGCGATGGTCACCAACGCGCTCGACGTTCAAAATCTTGCCGCGCAGGGGCAGAATCGCCTGGATGTCTCGGCGACGGCCGTCCTTGGCCGAACCGCCTGCCGAGTCGCCCTCTACGATGAAGAGCTCGGTCAGCTCGGCATCGCGCACCGAGCAGTCGGCGAGCTTACCGGGCAGGGACGCCGTCTCGAGCAGGCTCTTGCGGCGGGTCGCCTCGCGCGCCTTGCGGGCGGCATTGCGCGCCTTGCAGGCCTGCTGCGCCTTCTTGACGATCTCGCGAGCGGGCTTAGGGTGCTCCTCGAGGTAATCGGCAAGGCCGTCGGTCACGATCTTGAGCGTCAGCGCGCGCATATAGGAGCTGCCGAGCTTGGCCTTGGTCTGGCCCTCAAACTGCGGATCGGGCAGCTTGACCGAGATAACGGCCGAAAGGCCCTCGCGCACATCGTCGCCGGTCAGATTGGCGTCTTTTTCCTTGAGCAGGTTCTGCTTGCGCGCATAGTCGTTGATCACGCGGGTGAGCGCGGTGCGGAAGCCCTCAAGGTGCATGCCGCCCTCGGGGGTGTAGATGTCGTTGGCAAACGACATGACGTTCTCGCCGTAGCCGCTATTCCACTGCAGGGAAACCTCAACCTCGCCCATCTTGGCCACAGGTGCGTCCGGGTCCGATTTGCCCTCGATGTAGATAGGCTCCTTAAAGGCCTCGGGGACGTCCTTGCCCTCGTTAAGGAACTTGACGAAGTCGATGATGCCGCCCTCGTAGCAAAACTCCTCCACGTGGGGAGTAGACTCGCGCTCGTCAGTCAGCACGATTTTGAGGTTCTTATTGAGGAACGCCGTCTCCTGCAGACGGTTGTGCAGCGTATCGAAATCGTAAATGCAGGTCTCGAAGATCTCGTCGTCGGGCCAGAAGGTGACGGTGGTGCCCGTCGAATCCGAGGTGCCCACGACCTCCATCTTCTTGACGGTCTTGCCGCGCGAGAACTCCATCTCGTAGGTGTTGCCGTCGCGACGAACCTGAACGACCACGCGCTTGGACAGTGCGTTGACGACGGAGATGCCAACGCCGTGCAGGCCGCCCGAGACCTTATAGGCCGAATTATCGAACTTACCGCCGGCGTGCAAAATCGTCATGACGACCTCGAGCGTCGGGATCTTTTTAACAGGGTGCTCGTCGACGGGGATACCGCGCCCGTTGTCGACGACCGTGATGGAGTTGTCGGCGTGGACCGTCACCTGGATCTCGGTGCAGAAACCGGCCATGGCCTCGTCGACGGAGTTGTCAACGATCTCCCACACCAGGTGATGCAGACCGCTGGCGCTCGTCGAGCCGATATACATGCCCGGGCGCTTACGAACGGCCTCGAGACCTTCGAGAATCTTAATCTCGCCGCCATCGTAATCGTTTTCGTTTGCCACACGTCCTCCTTCAGTCAAGAAAATGTGTACAGCCTTACTAGTTTATCGTAAAAAAATACCCTCGGGAACGAGGGTATTTGGCTCTACAAGGCCACCAGATGCGATTTAAGGCTCTTTTTTGCTTTGCACGCCCTTGGCCCACTCGGCGCTGGCTCTCATGGCATTCTCGAGGGCCTCGCGCAGTTTTTGGTCTTCGATGGGCGCCACTTGGCGCTCAATCTCGGTGCGCTCGGCCTCACTTAGGTCGGCGTGCGGGGCCGGCGGGCGCTCGGTCGTCGCCGGGCGCAGGCGCTCCTTGGCGGCGGGCGGCGTGTGACCGGGTGCGGTGGTTTTGAACACCAGGCCGTCCACATGCGCACCGGCGCGCTCCATGCGCGCGCGGATGATCTCACGCAACAGCGTCATTTCCTGCGTCCACGAGGGCGAATCGAGATATACCAGCAGCTCATTGGACTCGGGCAGGTAGCGCAGACCCGTCACATGCCGCCCCTCGCGCGTGCCCGAGCACACCGCGTTCCACGCGCGATAGACCGCGCGCGACTCCTCGGCAGCCTCCATCTGTGCACGGCGCTCAGGCGTCGCCGACGCCAGGATGCGCTGGCGCTCTGCGTTCAAAAACCCACTGAAGGCGACCGTCTCGCTCTCGCGCTCGTAATTAGCACGTCTCACCCATGCTCACCACCTTGGCTCGATCAAGCAGGTCATCGGTAAAGTATCCCAGGTTGGTCGTGGTTATGACCGTTTGGATATCATCGCCGATCAACCGCAGAAAAGCACCGCGGCGCTCGCCGTCGAGCTCGCTCATCACGTCGTCCAGAAGCAACAGCGGAGCAGTACCCAGAACATCGCGAGCCACGGCCACCTCGGCCACCTTCCAGGACAGTACCAACGTTCGCTGCTGTCCTTGGCTGGCAAATGAACGAGCGGAGCGACCCGCCACGGTAAATTCAATCTCGTCGCGATGCGGTCCCACCAACGTCACGCCGCGGCGAATTTCCTCGTCGGCGTGCTCATCAAGGACGGTCAGCATGCGCTCGTACGCCCAGCCCTTCAGCTCTTCGCGATCCTCGACCTGGGGCAAATCCCCCAGCGTGGACGTATAGGTCACGTTGGCAGCCTCACCGGACGCCACTTGCCCGTAGGCAGTGTGCACATGGCCCGCCAGCCGGTCGAGCAGGGCCAACCGGTGCACGAGCAGGGCCGAGCCCGCGCGGGCAATCGAGTCGTTCCACGCGCCGAGCATCTCACGGCAGCACCAGGTCTCCTTGAGCAAGGCGTTACGCTGGGTCACGCAGCGCCCATAGGTGCTCGCAAGATCGGCATAGCGTGCGCTCAGTTGCATGCCAAAGTCATCGAGGGCGGCGCGGCGCACACTGGCGCCTCGCTTAACCATGTCCAGATGGTCGGGGCAAAACAGCACGCTCGGCAGAACCCCGCGCACACCGGCGGCAGAGCATCTCTTGCCGTTGCGGCTAAACGAGCGCTTACCGTCCTCCGCGCTCAATCCCATATCAAGCACGCGGCCGTCGCCCTCGAGCCTCAGCTCGACCTTGCACGAGCCCACGCCATCATGGACGAGCTCGGCTGCGGTCGGATGCCTAAACGAGGCGCCGCTCGTCAGCAGCTGCAGCGCCTCTATGAGATTGGTCTTTCCCGCCGCGTTGGGTCCCGCAAGTATCGTCACGCCCTCGTCCAGGGCAAGACGATAGTTATCGAAGCTGCGGTAGTGCGCGACGGAAAGATCGCGGGCGAACATGGTCATGGCGCAGCGCTAGATGCGGACCGGCATGACCAGGTACAGGTAGTTGATCTTGTCGTAGGACTTGAAGATGCCCGCCTGCGAGTAGCTCTTGAGCTCCAGCGTGATCTCCTTCTCCTTGGACAGGGCATTGAGGCAGCCGAAGATGTAGTGGTAGTTGAAGGCGATGGTACCCGACTCGCCCTCGGCCTCGACATCGATCGTCTCCTGCGCAAGGTCTTGGTCATTGGAAATGGAGGACAGGCCCATCTGCCCGTTCTCGACATCGATCTCGAACTTGACGGCGGGGTTGGCGCTCGCGATAACGGCCACGCGCTTGAGGGCGGCGTTAAAGGCGGCGACGTCGATCTTGACGCTCGTCACGCACGAATCGGGGATGAGCTGCTTGTAGTTGGGGTACACGCCCTCGATGCGGCGCGACACGTAGGTGGTATTGCCGGCCTCGAAGACGACCTGGGTGTCGGTAGCCCCGATCATGATGGTCGCCTGGCTGGCCATGATGTTCAGCGCGTCGTTAAAGGCGTCAGCCGGAACATTGAGCTCAAAGGAACCCTCGAGGGTCGAGGTCTCAACCTGCGTATCGCACACGGCCAAGCGGAAGGAATCGGTCGCCACCAGGCGCACGGTGTTGTTCTCGACCTTCATGTGCACGCCGCCCAGGATGGGGCGGGCCTTGTCGGTCGAGGTGACGCGCCATACGCGCCCGACCATCTCGGACAAGATATCGGTCGGCAGCTCCACGGCACTCTCGATAGCATAGGCCGGAAACTCGGGGAAGTCATTGGCATCGAGCGTGTTCAGGCGGAACGAGCTCTTCTCGCAACCAATCAGCACCTGGCGCTCGGACAGCTCAAAGGTGACCGGGGCATCGGGGAGGGTCTTAGTGATATTGGAGAGCATCTTACAGGGGATAACCATCTCGCCCTCTTCTTCGACATGCGCCGCGATGCGATGACGGATCGAGATGGTGTAGTTAGAGGTCTGGAATTCCAAGATGCCGTCTTGAGCCTTAACGAGCACGCCCGACAGGATGGGGAGGGTGGATGCCGAAGCGACACCCTTCATAACGACGCCGATGGCTTGTGTAAGCGAGCTCTGGCTGACGGTGAACTTCATCTTTTAATACCTTTCTATAGATATAAATATCTTAATAATAGTAATAGCACTGACGAAACTGTTGATTACTCTCAAAGACGCAGGTCAGACCCAGAAAGAGAATCGACAGCAACCTGTGTGCAACAGGGGTGGTTTTCCACGTTCAAAACCTGCGCAAAACTTTTCATCACCGCGGGTTGGGTTTTAGACACCTTATGCCCGTGGTTTCGACAAGTTTTCAACAGGTGTCTCTATTTCCCTACGAGCGCAGTGTAATTTTATCGCGCAGCGACTTGAGGTCTTCGGTGACGGTGCGGTCTTCCTGGATCATCTTCTGGACCTTTTTGTAGCTCGTGCTGACGGTCGAGTGGTTGCGGTTGCCAAATTCGGCGCCCACCGCCGTGGTCGTCATCTCGCACATCTCGATGGCCAGGTAGATAGCGATATGGCGTGCTTTGGCGATATTGGCGTTGCGACGCGGGCCGATGAGCTCCTCGTGCGTCACGCCGTACTGCTCTTCGATGACGGACTGAACCGTCTGGACGTTGATCTTTTTGGCCGATGTGTCGAAGTACTGGCTGGCGATGGCATCGATATCGTCAAAGGTGAGCTCCCCGCCCTCGCGCTCGCGGTCGCCCGCCTCGCCGGCGCAGCGCTCGCAGAAGCTCTCGAGTTCGCGGATGTTGGTGCCTGAGACCTCGGCCATGTGTTTAAAGTGCTCGTCGGTCAGGTGCCCACCGTCGCCCCCATAGGCCGCCAGCAGCGAGTCGTCGCCTGCCTCGGGAGCGGCGACGATGGTGTTCTCGTAATAGCGCTGCAAGATCTTGTATTTCATCTCGTAGCTGGGCTCTGCGACCAGGCAGAGCATGCCGGCGTTGAAGCGGCTGGTCAGACGCTCGTCCATGCTCAGGTCCTTGGGGGCACGGTCTGCCGCGATGACGACCTTCTTGTTGTTGCGGATGAACTCGTCCATGAGCTGGAAAAAGTAGTCCACGCTCGCGCGCTTGCCGATGATGTTTTGGATGTCATCGATGATGAGCACGTCCACGCCGTGGTACGCCTGCATGATGGGAGCGTTGCTCTTCTTTTGACGGTCGAACTCGTTCATCAGGTCGTCCAGATACGCCTGGGAGTTGGCATACTTGACCTTGATCTCGGGCGACTTCTCGGCGAGCTCGTTTTTGATGGCAAGCAGCAGGTGCGTCTTGCCCAGGCCCGATTTGCCGTAGATGAACAGCGATGTGCACGTGCCGCGCTCGTCCGCGAGGGCGGCAAACTTGAGTGCCGAGCGATAGGCATGGCTGTTCTCGGGGCCGTAGACAAAGTTCTCAAAGGTAAATTTTGAGTTCGCGGCGAGCGGGGCTCCATCCATATTCTGCTCGGCCGGCACGGTCGGTGCTGGCACGGGTGAAGTGGGGGTCGCAGCTTGCGTGGATTTGGTCGGCGCTCCGCCCTTCATCTGGTTCATCATGCGACGAAAATCGTCGGCCGAGAGCGTGTTCTTGATTGCAATGCCCGAATCCGCGCCCGCCGCTGCGTCGTGAGCGATGGGCATGTGCGTGACGGGTGCGTTCGTTGACATCGCTGCCGCGGTTGGCAACGGTGCCATGGTTTCACGGGAAACATCGCTGTGCTGGTGCTCGATTGTCGACACGTCGCCTGCGGAGGCCGGCACCGCCGGGGAAGCAGCGGGAGCCGTGACGGGCGCCGTCGCGGCAGCGGATTCCGCCGCGGCGCCTTGCGGTGCCACGATGTCGAGCGCGATCGGTGCAAAGGCGATTTCTTCCAGATAGGCCTCAATAGTCGGCTGATGCTTTTTGAGCTGCGCGATGGCAAAGCGCGAGGGGGCCTCGATCGTGAGCGTATCTTCGGTCAGACTTATGGCGCGCGATTGCCCCAGCATGTTGATGAGGCGTGCATCTTGGCCGTCGCGCTGGCAAAAGGCGATGGCATCCCCCAGGATGATGCTTGCTTCCTCGTCCACTGTTTCTCCCGTTCTTTAGCTCTGAGCTCGCACGCGAGCGGCGCCGAGTTCGGTCAGATGGTATTTCTGGCCATGCTTGATGACCAAGCCGGCCTGCGCCAAGTCATTGAGCGTGCGTGACCAAGTGGGGGCCGAGTTTCCAAACGCCCTCGCCAGATCGGTTGCACCGCACGCTTGATTTTGCGCTAGATAGCCCAGCGCGGCGTTGCCGCGATCGCTTACGAACACGTCCGGTTGTGGCTGCGTATACTGATTTGCTGCATTAGGATACATCATTTGAGCTGCTGGTTGTTGAGAACTCTGCATCGGCGGCATTTGCTGTTGAAAACTTTGAGGCCACTGTTGGTAAGGCTGCGGAGGCATCTGCTGGGCCCAGGGGTTGTACTGCTGCTGCGGCATCTGCTGGTACGGCTGCTGATATCCCTGCTGGTACTGCTGCGGGAACTGCTGGCCATACCCCAGTGGCGGCATCTGCTGATATGGATATCCCTGTTGGTACGGCTGATAGCTCATTTTCTGGCCACCCGGTGCCCCCGCCGCCTGCTGCATTGCTGCTGCATCCTGATCCGCCAGCGGCATGGTCTCTGGCATGTTTGGCGGCATCGACATCGATGCCGCCTGGGGCTCTTGTGTAGGAAGCATTCCGGGCTGTCGCATCTGCCCCACGGGGGGCTGCATCTGCTGCGTTGCCATGGGCTGCTGCGCAAAAGCTCCCGGCAGGGGATATGTGGGCTGCTCCGTCTCGGGCCGCACGGCAGCACCGCGTCCGCCGGCACGCTCGATTTCCTGCACGCGTTTAGGGTTCAGGCTTACCGTAACCACGGTGCCGTTGCCCATGTTGTCCTCGATGGATACGGCACCGCCGGCGTTTTCCAAATACTCCTGCACCATGGGAAACCCTGCTCCGGTTCCACGGATATAGCGCTTCATCTTGCTGTTTGCGCTGGTAACGCCAAAGTCGAAAGCGCGTTCCTTGTCGTCGATGCCGGGTCCTTGATCAGCAAAGCGGATGGTGTCTCCGCCGTCCAGAATCGAGATGATGGGCTCGGCAAAGTGCGCGTGGATAAAGTTTTCGACAATCTCGCGGATGACCATGAGCGAGATATGGCCACCTTGTTCTTTCATGCACTGGTAGACGGTGTTGGTCGTCTCTTCCAAATACGTGCGGACATCCTGCGGATCAATGACGATCACACGCGGTGTCGACAGCATGTCGTCATAGACGGCGATGCGCGCGGCGTACATGGCTTTTGGCGCCTGCGTGGTCGTCTGCTCGCCTTCCTCACGCTCTTCGCGCACGCCGGTGATGTGCTCGTTGTCGGGTGCCGGGTCTCCGGAATCGACCATGGTGTAAAAGTCGTCAGACATGCCGCTCGCAATCTTCCAAAAGGTTTCGAACAAATAGTAGCTCACCGTGCAATGTTTCTCATCTTTCGACAACTTTTCAAAACCTGTTGAAAACTTTGGAAAACAAACGAAAAGTTCTCAACATTGCCAACATGACCTGTTGAAAACTCGATGAAATATCGTGAAAAGTTGCCATGCACCGCTAAATCGAACTCGGCTTATGGGGGAACCGTGTGAACTGCGCGACCTTTTACCTTTGATTTCTTGACATTTGAACATTGATTTCCCTACAATCTTCAAGCTCACGTGTCTATATCTGCGTCCGCGCTCCCGCGGACACTCGAAATGCAGCAGGAGGAACTTAAGATGAAGCGTACGTATCAGCCTAATAAGCGTAAGCGTGCCAAGACCCATGGCTTCCGTGCCCGTATGGCCACCAAGGGTGGTCGTGCCGTGCTCGCCCGTCGCCGCGCCAAGGGCCGCAAGCGTCTCACTGTCTAGCAGCGATACACACATCTCGCATGAAGACTATTAAGTCTCGGCAAGATTTCGAGCATGTGTTCAGTCAGGGGCGTCGTTTCAATCACCCTCTGATTCGAATGACCATATGTGAATCGGTTGGCGAAGGCGACTCCGGAAGGGTCGCCTTCGTTGGTGCTAAGCGACTCGGTTGTGCCGTCGTGCGCAACCGATCTAAGCGTGTGATGCGCGAGGCCGCCCGCAGCTGCGGATTTCCCGTTGCGGGTTATGACATCATCTTGTTTGCAACTCCCAAGACGAGGGTTTCCTCGCCGCAGGAGATGGACAAGGCGTTGCGTTCGCTTATGAAGCGCGCCGGCGTTGCCGGGGAGGAGCGATGAGCAATCACGTTTTGCGACGTGTTGCCATCGCTCCTATTCGCATATATCAACAGGTTATTTCGCCCTTATTGCCTGACGCCTGCATTTATTACCCAACGTGCTCGCAATACGCCGTCCAGGCGATTGAGAAGCACGGTGTTTTGAGAGGCTGCTGGCTTGCCGTGAGGCGCATCGCTCGCTGCAATCCCCTGCACGTCGGCGGTTATGACCCTGTGCCCTAGTGGGCACTCGCTATCGGAGGAAAACTTACATGTGGGATTGGATCGTTAACATCCTTTTCGAGCTGCTCAAGCTCATCCAGACCTTTGCGGTCGACTGGGGCCTGTCCATCATCATCCTGGTGGTCATCATCCGTCTGCTGCTGACGCCGCTCATGCTCAAGTCGACCAAGTCGACGGCTCGCATGCAGGTGCTGCAGCCCAAGATGCTCGAGATCCAGGAGCGCTATGCCGACGATCCCCAGCGTCAGGCCGAGGAGATGCAGAAGTTCTACAGCGAGAACAAGTTCAACCCCATGGCTGGCTGTCTGCCGCTGCTGATTCAGATGCCTATCCTGTTCGCCCTGTTTACATTGCTGCGCAACCTGCCGCAGTACTTTAACGACGGCACGTTCTCGTTCTTCAACATCCTGCCCGACCTGACCACCACGCCGAGCGCTTCCTTTGCCGATGGCTTTATGGTTGCACTGCCTGCGCTGGTTTGCCTGATCCTGTTCGCCGTCCTGACCCTGATTCCGCAGCTCTATATGTCGCGCAACCAGACCGGCCAGCAGGCTCAGAGCATGCGTATGATGGCCGTTGTCATGACGGTCATGATGCTTTGGATGGGCTGGAGCCTTCCCGTTGGTGTTCTGCTGTACTACGACGTCTCGTCTGCTTGGCAGGTTATCCAGCAGATTTTTGTGACGCAGAAGGTCATCGACAAGGCGAAGGCCGATGAGGAGGAGCGTCTTAAGAACGCTCCGCTGCAGGTTGAGGTCACTCGTCGAGAGAAGAAGCCGCGCCCGCACAAGAAGAAGTAGTGGGATATCAATCTTATTTAGGTACCTAACTTTTGGAGTACGTTATGTCTGAAGAGATCATCGAGGATATGCTTGAGGAGGTTGCCCCGCAGGTCGCGGGCGATTATCCCGAGATTGCACAGCGCTACAAGGCTGGTGAAGAGCTGACCGATGAGGAGCTCGACACCATTGCCGATGTTGCGATTTCCATCCTGCGTTCCATCCTTTCGCACTTCGATGCCGCCAACTCTCCTATCGATGAGTATGAGGGCGACGAGGGTGAGCTGATTTTGGATGTAACGGCTCCCGACCTTGCTGTTCTCATTGGCCGTCATGGTCGCACCCTTGATGCCCTTCAGGTTATGTTCTCTTTGCTAGTGAGCCGCAAACTTGGCTTTAGGTATCCGGTTGTAGTGGACGTAGAGGGATACAAGAGTCGCCGTCAGGACAAGGTTGCTTCCATGGCTCAGTCTGCTGCCGAGCGTGCCATCCGCACTCATAAGAGTGTTTCGCTTCCGCCCATGAATGCCTACGAGCGTCGACTGGTTCACATTGCACTTCGTGGCAATGATGCCGTCGATACTCATTCTGAGGGTTCTGACCCTGATCGCCATGTGGTGATTGTTGCTCGATAATCTTCTCGAGCTTATGCTAAGGGGACGTGGTTTCCACGTCCCCTTTTTTTGTCAAAAGTTCTCGATACACTGATTTTTGTCAGAAAGGAGCTTTCGTTGTTAGTACTTACTGATCAGCAGGCTGACGAGATGTTGAGTCGTCTAACTTCCTATTGCAAAGAGTATTCCTTGAGCGTAACTGATGTTGAGCTGATGAAATGTATTCAGCATTTGGATTTGGTTCTAGAAACAAATAAGACAACCAATCTCACCCGTATTCTTAACGTTGAAGATGCTGCAGTACTTCATATCCTCGACTCACTTGTTTTGCTCCCCTATATCAGCAAGGCTCCTGAGGGAGCTTTGCTCGATATGGGAACAGGTGCGGGCTTCCCTGGTATTCCATTAACCATAACCACGCATCGTAAAGCTGCTTATATTGACTCTGTTGGCAAGAAGGTTGATGCGGTTAATTCCTTTGTCCATGCTCTTGGATTGAAACATGCTCATGCGGTTCATGATCGTCTTGAAGAATATGCTCGAAGCCATAAGAAGCAGTTCTCTGTTGTAACCGCCCGCGCACTGGCCCCTCTACCGATTCTTGTTGAGTATGCGGCTCCGTATCTGAAGGATGGAGGGCTATTTGTTATAACCAAGGGCAATCCTTCGGATGAGGAGCTTGCTTCCGGCATGTCAGCAGCTAAGATTTGCGGCTTCACTTTGCTTCTGAATGACGCAATTGATTTGCCTGAAGGCTTGGGTCACAGGGAGTTCATTGTTCTTAAGAAGAGTCATCCAGCATCCGTCTCATTGCCTCGTGCAAATGGCGTGGCAAAGAAGAATCCGCTTGCCTAGATGTTTCACGTGAAACATAATGGATACTAACAACTTGCAGTGTTTCACGTGAAACATGGCGGTTGATATCGATTCGGAATGTTTCACGTGAAACATCCTCCGTTTGACAGCTTTAATACACACCAGGAGGGACCGTGGGATTTCGCGACGTTAAGCGTTCTAAGAGCGCAAAAGACACGCGTATCATTGCAATCATCAATCAAAAAGGCGGCGTCGGTAAGTCAACGACGGCTGTAAACCTTGCAGCAGCACTGGGTGAGCAGGGTCGTAAGACACTGATTGTCGATTTTGATCCGCAGGGAAACAGCACCAGTGGATTCGGAATTGAAAAAGAAGACCTTGATCACTGCATCTATGATGCATTGTTGAATGATGTGCCGGCAGAATCGCTTGTTCTTGATACAAATTGTAAAAAGGTATTCGTTATTCCGGCTACAATTCAACTTGCAGGCGCGGAAATTGAGCTCGTAAGCGCAATCGCTCGTGAAACCCGCCTCAAAGATTTGCTTGAGCCGATTCAGGACGAGTTCGATTTTATTTTCATTGACTGTCCCCCCTCGCTCGGCCTGCTTACTATCAACGCCTTGACCGCAGCAGACAGCGTTTTGATTCCGATCCAATGCGAGTATTATGCACTCGAGGGCGTTACGAAGCTGCTTGAGTCAATGAAGATGGTCAAATCACGTCTGAACAAGGGCTTAGACACCTATGGTGTGCTTATGACCATGTATGACTCGCGTACTTCACTATCGAATCAGGTTGTTGAGGAGGTTCAATCGTACTTTGGTGATAAGGCGTTTAAGACGCTAATCCCCCGTACGGTTAAAATCTCCGAAGCTCCGTCTTTTGGAGAACCGGTAATTACCTATGCACCTCAAAATAAGGGTGCAAAAGCATATATGAACCTTGCAAAAGAGGTGATCAAGCGTGCCTAGTGTAAAGAAACGTGGCGGATTGGGACGTGGACTCAATGCTTTGGTCTCAGAGGCCGAGTATGAGACCGGCGGTTCGGCTGCATCGGCTTCAAATGCTGCATCTGAAACAAAACTACCTATTGAGGATATCGTTCCCAACCCTAATCAGCCGCGAATTCACTTTAACGAAACTGAACTTCGCGAGTTGAGCGAGTCAATCCAAGAACATGGCGTTTTGCAGCCGCTTTTGGTTCGCAAGCATGGAAACGGCTATGAGATCATTGCTGGTGAGCGTCGTTACCAAGCTTCAAAGCTTGCTGGTCTTGAGGAACTGCCTGTCATCATTAAAGATGTTAACGATGAAGAGATGCTGGCTCTTGCTCTTATCGAAAACCTTCAACGTTCTGATCTGAATCCCGTCGAAGAGGCTAAGGGCTATCGACAGCTCATCGATGCCAGCGGTATGACCCAGGAGGCATTGTCGAGGGCGGTAAGCAAGTCACGCTCTGCAATTACAAACTCGCTGCGCCTTCTCGATCTCCCTGAAGTTGTTCAGCAGATGATTTTTGAGGGCAAACTTACTGCTGGTCATGCGCGTGCGATTCTTGCAGTTCCCTATGAGGACGCTCGAATTCGACTTGCAGAGAAGGTTGTTGCAGAGGGCCTTTCCGTAAGAGCGACAGAAAATCTTGCTCCGTTGTTTTCTGCCGGAGAGACACCTAAGACGCCGAGGCCTGCGACGCCTCAGTCTTTTAAAAAGGCTGCCCGCGTGCTTCGTCAGGTTTTTAATACCAACGTGCGTGTGAAGAGCTCGCGTGGAAAGAATAAGATTGAGATTGAGTTTAAAGACGAGGAAGAGCTCTCTCGTATTCTTGGCGAAATGATTCAGTTTGATCAAGGAGGCCAAGATGAAGAATGAGATTTTAACTGCGATTGCATTGGCGACAACCGTCGCGGCTGGTGCCTTTGCTGGCTATAAGATCGCGACAGACGATGAGCTTCGAGGTCGTTTGCTTCGTGGTGCGCAGGATATCGTCGATACTTCCAAGAAGAAAATGGATGTTATGACAGAAGATGTTGCCATGCGTACAGCTCAGGTAACAAAGAATCCTAAGATTAATCAAGGTTGGGTTAGCAACCAATGGGAAAATGTAGGCTATTAGGTACCTAACAATTACTTAGATTATTTTGATGGGTCCTTGTCTGATTCACGAGACAAGGACCCCTTATTTTGGCCGTAAAAATGGGACAGGTAGCAGCTGATTCAAAATAAAGGGCAATAAACGAAACGGCCCCGGTTGCATATCCTGCAACCGGGGCCGTTCGATGTTTCACATGAAACGTTTTGGGATGCGGCTCCCTTATGCGTTCTTCTGAACTTTAAAGCGCTGCTTCAGCTGTCCGCAAGCGGCGTCAATATCGTTACCACGGGAGTTACGAATCGTGGTCTCGATGCCACGGGACTCAAGACGACGCTTAAGATCCTCAACCTTATGAATCGGCGACGGCTTGAGCGGGCTGCCCTCGATGTCGTTAAGCTGAATCAGGTTAACGTGGCACAACGTTCCCTCGCAGAAGTCGCAGAGCGCCTGCATCTCGGGATTCGTATCGTTGACGCCTTCGATCATGGCATACTCATAGGTTGGGCGGCGGCCAGTCTTCTCGGTGTAGAGCTGAAGCGCCTCGTGAAGGCGAAGCAGCGTGTACTTCTTAACACCGGGCATGAGCTTATTGCGCGTCGACTGGATGGCGGAATGCAGTGAAACAGCAAGCGTGAACTGCTCGGGGATGTCGGCAAATTTGCGAATACCGGGAATAACGCCACTGGTAGAGACGGTGAGGTGACGAGCACCGATACCGATGCCGTCGGGGTCGTTGAGGATTCGCAGCGCCTTGAGAACCTCGTCGTAGTTGGCAAACGGCTCGCCCTGGCCCATGAAGACAACGCTCGTGGAGCGCTCGCCAAAGTCGTTGGATACATGAAGTACCTGGTCGACGATCTCTTGAGCGGTCAGAGAGCGCTTGAGGCCGTTGAGACCGGTAGCGCAAAAGGCACAACCCATGCCGCAGCCTGCCTGGGTGGAAACGCAGACGGAAAGCTTGTTGCGACGGGGCATGCCGACAGTCTCGACGGAAACGCCGTCGTGGTACTCGAGCAGATACTTGCGAGAGCCATCTTTGGAAACCTGCTTGGTTAGTTCAGTCGGCGTGTCAAAGGCAAAAGCCTCTTTAAGCTGCTCGCGGAAAGCCTTGGGAAGGTTGGTCATATCGTCAAACGAACAAACGTTCTTCTCAAAGACCCATTCGATGAGCTGCTTCGCGCGGAAGGCGGGCTGGCCAAGTTCGGCCACGAGCTCGCGAATATCGTTTTGGCTCAAGTCGCGAATGTCCTGAGATTTAGTCCTGGGATTCATGGAAGCCTTTCGATTTTGGGGAAACGTAGAGGGTATCGCTACAATATGGTATCAGCTGCAGAAATTATAGAGGAGGAGTCTGCCCATGCCGGGTAAAAGCCTAGAGAACATGCACGTAGCGGTCTTGGCGGGCGGTCATTCCGCTGAGCGCGAGATCTCGCTCAATTCGGGAAAGAACGTCGTGGTTGCCTTGAAGGAGGCCGGCTACACTTCGGTGGAGCTGCTCGACACGGCTGCCGATGATTTTATGGTAACCATGGCGACCGGCGGCTTTGACGTGGCGTTTATCGCCATGCACGGTGCCGGCGGCGAGGATGGCGCCATGCAAGGCGCCATGGAGACCCTGGGTATCCCCTACACGGCTTCGGGCGTGCTTGCCAGCGCCTGCGGTGCCGACAAGGAGGTCTCTAAGCTCCTGTACGCCAAGGCGGGCATTCCCATTGCCCCCGGCCTTGCGCTCGAGGTGGGCGATGAAGTCGATATCGATCATATCGTCGAGGTTTGTGGCGAGCGCTGCTTTGTGAAGCCGGCCGTCAACGGTTCCAGCTATGGCATTTCCCTGGTCCATGAGCCCTCCGAGCTGCCCGCGGCAATCGCCAAGGCGTTTGAGTACGGCGACAAAGTGCTGGTCGAGAGGTGCATCGAGGGTACCGAGATCACCGTCGGCGTATACGGCGAAGATGACGTGCACGCTCTGCCGATTGTCGAGATTCGTAAGCCCGAGGACTGCGAGTTCTACGATCTGGACGTGAAGTATGTCGACCCTACGGACATCCATCGCATTCCGGCGCAGATTTCACCCGAGAATTACGCTCATGCCCAGGAGCTTGCCTGTGCTGCTCACAAGGCCCTCGGTTGCCTGGGTATCTCGCGCAGCGACTTTATCGTGAGTGAGGACGGCCCCGTTATCCTCGAGACCAATACCATTCCCGGCATGACCGATACGTCGCTGTATCCGGACGAGATCCGCCACACCGACGACATGACGTTCCCGCAGGTCTGTGACAGCCTGATCCGTATGGGCCTTCGTCGAGCGGGCATTGCATGCTAATCGAGGACGCGGTTTCGTCAGGAACGCCGCAGTTTGTCATCGACTCCTATGCCACGCTTGCCGAACGCGCCAAAACGCAGTCCTTCGGCCTTATCGAGGAAGACGTGATCGTTCTCGATACCGAGACCACGGGTCTTTCGGTGCAGGACAACGAGCTGATCGAGATCTCGGCGGCCCGCCTTTCGGGTCGCGAGGTCGTCGACCGCTTCGATACCTTCGTGCATCCCAAGCAGCTGATTCCCGCCGAGATTACCGAGCTCACGAGCATTACAAATGCCGATGTGGCAGATGCCCCGTCGGCCGTTGAGGCCGTAGCCGCTCTCGCCGATTTTGTCGGTGGTTGCCCGGTGATCGCACATAACGCCACGTTCGACCGCTCGTTTATCGAGTCGGTCAAAGGCGGCGTCAACGTGAGCGATATTTGGATCGATTCGCTGGCGCTGTCGCGCATCGCGCTTCCTCGCCTGGCCTCGCACAAGTTGTCTTTTATGGCCGATCTGTTTGGCTGTGACTCGGTATCACACCGTGCCAATGCCGACGTCGACGCCCTGTGTGGCGTATGGCGCGTGTTGCTCGTGGCGCTCACCGACTTGCCTCAGGGCCTCATGGCGCGCCTAGCCGACATGCATCCGGATGTGCCTTGGTCCTATCGTCCTATCTTCTCATTCTTGGCAGGGCAGAACCCTGGTTCTATCTTCTCTCTCAGCGCCGCTCGTGCTGACGTTCTCAAGGCCGATCGCGCCGACGATCGGGTGGACGCCGACGAACTGCCGGTCCTCAAGATGCCGAGTCGCGAGGAGATTGAGGCAGACTATGCGCCAGGTGGCCTGGTCAATCGCATGTATCCCACCTACGAGCCGCGTGATGAGCAGATCGCGATGGCGCTCGAGGTCCGCGATGCGCTGGTCACGGGCACTCATCGTGTAATTGAGGCGGGCACAGGCGTCGGCAAATCGATGGCCTATCTGGTGCCTTTTGCCGAGGCAGCACGCCGTAACAACATTACGGTTGGTATTGCGACCAAATCGAACAATCTTGCAGACCAGCTCATGTACCATGAGCTGCCAAAACTTGCCGAGCAACTGGACGGTGGTCTGTCATTTTGCGCTCTCAAGGGCTATGACCACTATCCGTGCCTGCGCAAGCTTGAGCGCATGAGCCGAGGCCAGGTCGAGATTACCACCAAGCGCGATCCGGCGGACACGCTCACGGCGGTCGCGGTCATTATGGCGTACGTCTGCCAATCAGCCGATGGCGACCTCGACTCGCTTGGCATTCGGTGGCGCAGCGTCAACCGCCCCGACTTTACGACGGCCTCGCGCGAGTGTGCTCGCCGCCTCTGCCCGTTTTTCCCTGATAAATGTTTGGTCCACGGCGCTCGCCGTCGTGCGGCGCATGCCGATGTGGTGGTCACCAACCATTCCCTGCTGTTCCGCAATGTTGCGGCCGAGGGCAGGATTTTGCCTCCGATTCGTCATTGGGTAATCGACGAGGCTCATTCTATCGAGCGCGAGGCGCGCCGTCAGTGGGCGCGCGTGGTGTCGGCGGACGAATCACGCGTTCTGTTTGAGCGCCTGGGTGGCTCGAGCACCGGTGCGCTAAGCCAGGTCTCCCGTGATTTGGCAACCTCCGAGGGCTCTACGCTCTATCTGGGCCTTACTGCCAAGGCGACGTCGACGGTTGCGCGCGCGAGCATGGCAATCGCCGACGTGTTCGATGGCGTTCGCGAGCTCGGCCGCCGTGCCCGTGGGGGTTATGACAATGCCAATCTATGGATTGGCCCCGAGCTGCGCGAATCTGACGACTGGCATGATTTCTTACAGTCGGCCTACACTGCCATCGACGCATTGGAACAAGCTGACAAGAGCGTCGACGCGCTGGTGCAAGCCGTCGCCGCCGACAAGCCCGAGGTTGTTGTCGACCTGGGTGATATTTCGCGCCGCCTGCACGAGCTGGCCGAGAACCTCAAACTCATCATTGACGGCACCGATGAACACTACGTGTATTCACTGCAGGTCAATCGCAGGTTGCGTGCCGGCGGAGAGTCAATGACCGCAGAGCGCATCGACATTGGCGAGGCCTTGGCAACCGAGTGGCTGCCCGAGGTTCACACGGCTATCTTTGCCTCGGCGACCATGACGGTGTCCAAAAGCTTTGAACACTTTAACCACGCGGTCGGCCTCGATCGCATCGGTGCTTCAACATCCTCATCGTTGCACTTGGACTCGAGCTACGACTTCGATTCGAACATGGCTGTAGTCGTTGCGGGCGATATCCCCGATCCGCGGGATCGTGAGAGCTATCTTACGGCGCTCGAGCGCGTGCTGGTCGACGCCCATCTTGCCATGGGCGGATCGGTGCTCACGCTGTTCACCAATCGGCGCGACATGGAAGACCTGTACGCCCGCGTTGAGCCCAAAATGGCCCGTGCGGGTCTGGAGCTCAACTGCCAGCAGCGCAACTCATCTCCTCGTCGCCTGCGCGACCGGTTTATCAACGAGCCGACCTCGTCGCTTTTTGCTCTTAAGGCCTTCTGGGAGGGATTCGACGCCAGCGGCGAGACGCTGCGCTGCGTCATCATTCCCAAGCTGCCGTTCTCGAGCCCCACGGACCCGCTCTCGTGCGAGCGTAACCTGCGCGAAGACCGCGCTTGGGCGCGCTATTCGCTGCCCGAGGCGGTGCTCGAGGTCAAGCAGGCGGCCGGCCGCCTTATCCGCTCGTCGACCGATTGCGGCGTGCTGATTCTGGCCGACCCGCGCCTGGTGACGAAGGGCTACGGAAAGAAGTTCTTAACGTCGCTGCCCACGAGCTCCTACCAGCGCATCGAATCGGCGCAGATCGGGCACTATCTGCAGCTGTGGCGTGCACGCCACGAGCGGCGGCGCTAAAGCGGACAGACGAGGGTTTTTGCCATATCGCACAGACGCTTTGACAGGGCGGGGTCATCCAAGATGCGGATGGCTCCGCCCGCTGCGATTACCTGGCTCAGTAGCCAACGCTCGGAGCCGTAATGCACGGTTACCGTTGCCGTGTCTGTCCCGCTGCGCTCGATTAGGGTGATGCCGGCCCAGTCCAGATGTTCCGCCATATCGAATGGCGTCAGGAGCTTTGCGCCACGCTGCGTCCGGGCAAGGGAATCGTGGAGGGATGCGACATCCGGTGCGTGAGGCACGACGGAGTCTTCCGTCAAGGTGAGTCCCTCGATTTTATCCATGCGATAGGTGCGCTGCTCATCGACCGCGATGTCCCAGGCAATCAGGTATGTTTGGTCACCGTTTGCCGTAATGCGCAAGGGGTCGACCAGACGCTCACGTGGCCGTGCATCGTCCATCGAGCGATACGAGATGCGGCAGCGAACGCCGTCCTGAATGGCGCAGCTCAGCTGCTGCCAGTGCGACCCGTGGTTGACGGTGTCAAAGACGCGCTGGTTATAGCCGAGCTCTTCGGGTAGAAGAGCATGTCGAATCCGAGCTGCCGCCTGGGGCTCGATTCCCAACGATTCAAGTTCATGGTTGAGCACAGCGCCCTCGGCGGCACTCAGGCGCAGCGGTAGCACACGACCGGCGTCACCGGTGAGGACCACACGCTCGCCGCGGCATTCGCAGATGATGCGCGCGCCCGATTCTCGGTCCGCGAGCGTCGAGACGATCTCGAGAATCTCGTCGAGCGACACCCCCGTGATGTCAAAGCGACTGCAAATCTCGGTTCGTGTCATGCCGCTCTCGCCGGCGGCGTAGAGGGCCTCCATGATGTCGATGGCGCGCGAGAGCCTCTGCTCGCTGGTGAGTTTACGCACGGGCATGCTCGTGCACCGTCCTTTCAATGAGGTGGTTCCACGCCTGTTTGAGCGATTTGGGGGCCACGGGCCTCATGCCGTCCATGGCGTGGGCCATGCAGAATGAGGCGGCGGCTTCAAGGTCGCGCACGTCAACGGTCCAGGTCCATCCTGCATCGGTGTGTGCGAGCTCACCTCGCCCGCGCGTGAGGCCGTTGATCATATCGATCTGCGTCTGAGGGGCGAACGAGAACGTGGCTGCAACGGGCGGTCGGTCGGCAAAATCGAATTCAAAGAACAGATAGTCGTTGAGATTGAAGTTCGCGGGGATGACGTAGGCCTTCGAAGGACGCCAAGCGCGTACGATACGGTCGCAGCGGAATGTCCTGATGTCGTCGGTGACGTTGTCGAGGCCGCAGAAGTACGCCACGCCCTCGCGCTCGAACATGCCGTAGACGCAGACGGTACGTTCTTTCTGCTCGCCGCGTCCGTTCTGATATAAAAATCGCAGCGCGCATCGCTCGGCAAAGGCGCTCCATACCGCATCGACGGTGGGAGAGCGGCGGATCGGTGCTTCGTCCACCGCAGATATGCCGGTGAGGTAGGCAATTTTGGAGCGAATGTCGGCAAGCGGCGCGGCAAAGGTGGAAGAGCCGGCCGCTAGTGTCTGGTCGATGGCGTTGAGCAGGATATCGGCGTCGTCTGCGGTGATGAGGCCGCCTGCAGCAAACGTGTGCTCGCGGTCGATTGTCCACGAGCTTTCCTCGGTCTCCTGCGCACCGGCGGGGCGAACCTCCTTGATTAAGATGCCACGCTCGAGCAGTTTGTCACGATCGCGCCGAAACTTGCGCTTATCCGAGTCGATGTTGCCCGAGCCATATCCCAGGTCAGAATCCAAGACGATCTGCTCGGTCGTCAGCGGTTCGGGGGAGCTATTGAGCACAAAGAAAAGATTGAGGATGCGCTGAGCCGTTTTATCGAAACTGGGCTCCGAATTCCCCTTTTTAATTGTCGCGGTCGCGTCGCTTGCCGTCATAGAGTCCTCGCATGAGAAGGTGGTTTGCTGCCATGATTTTAGTCCGATATGGAGATTAGGCTATATCCTTGTCCGCTCGGGGCGTTAAGATGGCCCGAATTCGGTCGTTTGCGCTCGCTCGGGGTATACTTTCGACTATATACGGTTCTAATGTGCATGCATTGGGCCTATTTGTCGGATTATGGATGTGGAGCGCACATGGCGAACACCCAGAACTATATTAACCACCTGCTGCAGAACACCGGCATTACGCCGGCATGCAGCGAAGAAGAGCGCTTGGCTGCCGAGGATATCGCTCAGATCTTCCGCAACCACGGCTTTGATCCCGAGGTTCAGGAGTTCAATGCCCCGGCGCCCAGTAGGTTGGCATTTGCCGTTACCGGTATTCTTGCGTTTGCCGGTGCCCTGCTGATGGGCATCGGCGGCGGTATCGGCTTGGTCGGCACCTTGCTGGCCATTGTCGGTGCCGTGCTCTACGTGCTCGAGCGCACAGGGCATCCCGTGGTTTCGCGCCTGGGCAAGACGGGCGTGAGCCAAAATGTCATCGCCTACCACAAGGCCTCGGGCCCGCTCGCGTCTCCGCGCAACCGCCCGGTGGTCGTTGTCGCACACTACGACTCTCCCCGTGCTGAGCTGCTCGCCCGCGAGCCCTATGCTTCGTATCGTGCGCTCATTGCCAAGCTGTTGCCCGTTGCCACGGTTGCCCCTGCTGCCGTTGCCATCCTGCGTATCCTGCCGCTCCCCGGCGCGCTCAAGGTTCTGCTGTGGATTGTCGCGATCCTCGCTTCCCTCGTTGCACTTGCCAACGCGGCAAACATCATCTCTAACCGCCACATTCTTCCCTATACGTCCGGCGCGGTGTGCAACAAATCTTCTGTCGCCGCTATGCTCGGCGTTATGGACAACGTTGCTCCCTTCCAGGGTGAAAACGAGTTTCCCGACGATGTTCCGTTCGATACCTATTTTGGGGAGCAAAAGCGCCGTGCCGAGGAAATGGCGCGCGCAGCGGCGGAATATGCCGCGGCCCAGCAGCAAAACGACTACGGCAACACCATCGAGTATGAAGAGCCTACCTGCGCCGAGGACGAGTTCGGTCAGCCGATTGCTCCCGACGCTCAAACCGAGCCCGAACAGGGTGAGGCTTTCGACGAGCAGATCGAGGGCTTTGAGGGTGCGTCTGCCGACGAGACGCTGATCGGCGCCATCGTGCCCGAGGATCAGAATCAGGCTGTCCAGGCCGAAGAGTTCAATGACGAGGTTTCCGCTGCCGAGCCGGTGGAGGAGCCTGTCGCGGCCGAGCCCGAGCCCAAGCTCTATCGCAATGCCGCCGGCAACATCCGCTTTGGTTCGGATGCCATCCGTGCGCTCGGAATGCTTCCCGAGTCCTGCACGCTCGATTACGAGGAGGGCGAGGAGCCGACGTTTGAGCCCGAGCCTGCCCCCGTCGTGACTGCACCTGCGCCCGCTGTCACCGTGGATGATGAGTCTGCCGCGGTTGCCGCTGCCGTTGCCGAGCCCGAGGCGGTGTCCGCGATCGATCCCGCGGCAGGACTGGACGTTTTGGCTCCCGCCGCGCCGGCGCAAGACGTTGCGGACGAGTCTGACGACGATTACGTTGAACAGCCGAGGCGCGTGTCTTACGAGAGCGATACTGATTTCTCGGCCGAGATTCCCGCGGCAACGCCCCATGCCGACATTGCATCCGCGTTCTCGTCGATTGGCGCCAGCGCTTCCAACTTCTTTAAGGGTGCGCTTGCAAAGGGCAAGAAATTTGTCGACGATTTCGAGGAGAAGCGCGCTGCCGCACGCGAGGCTGCCGAGCAAGAGGCTATCGCTCAGCAGCAGGCAGCCGAGGCGGCACGTGAGCACGCGGCGCAAGAGTTCGAGCAGAACGAGGTTATGCAGTCCACGCCCGTCGACGCCGCCGAAGCTACAACGTCCTTTGAGTCCCAGCAACCGGCGTCCGCGGATGTTGTTGAGGCGACGACGTCTTTCGAGGCTCAGGAGCACGTCGATAGCACCATGTCGTTTGATGCCGCGCAGTTCGATTCCACGATAACGTTTGAAAAGCAGGGCACCGCGATTGCCGAGCCCCTTCCTGTTTCCGATGAGCAGGGCGACGTGGCAGACGATGACGAGCCTATTGATGCTGCCGAAATCCAAGATGTCGCCGAGGACGAGTCCGTTGAGGCCAACTCTGACGAAGAGCAATACGCGGCAGCCGATCAAGGTGATTCGACCGAGGTCGAGCAGGAGGAAGTGCCTGCGGTTTCCGAGACTCCCGAGACGGATGAGTCGAGGCCTTACTCCACGCAGATTTTCACCATGCCGACCCCGAGTGGTTCCGGTGCCACGGTTGCCAATGTCGCTCCCACTCAGGACGAAACGGTCGATTCCCTTATGGCCCAGATTTCCTCCCAGGCATCGCCGCGTCCGCAGATGAATGTTCCCGATCCGGCGTCGGCACCGTCGCCTGCACCTTCCTCGTCTCCGCTGGCTTCGGTCCCCGATCCGTCGCTGCCGTCCATGAAGCAGGCAAACGTTGCGTCTCGCACGTCGCTGTTCGACCTTCCCGACCCCTCCGCACAGGTCAACGATCCCTTTGCTACTGCCCAGGGTCCCGAACCCACATCGGCACCCGTTGCGCCTCCTATGCCCGTTGCGTCGGGCGCGCAGCCGATCGAGACCATTTCGGCTCCCGCCCCGGCGGCACCCAAGTCTCGTAAGCGCGGCCTGGGTGGTCTGTTCGGCCGTAAAAAGAAAAACGAGCAGGACAGCATGAGTGACTGGCTGGGCGTCGAAGACGATTACGATGCCAAGAAGTCCGGTCGCGGTATCGGTTCGTGGGATAACTTCGAGGACGATAACGATGGCTGGAAGGGTGGCGCTACGTCTTCCGATGGCGCTTCTTCCGAAGATATGCTCTCGGCTGTCGCCTCTATGGGCGATGATGAGCTGCTCGGTCACGATATCTGGTTTGTGGCAACGGGCGCCTCGGATTGTGATGGCGCCGGCATGAAGGCCTTCTTGGCTTCGCATCGCGATAAGCTCCGCGGCGTATTCTTTATCAATCTTGAATCCGTCGGCGCCGGTAGGCTTTCGGTTGTGACGGTCGAGGGCGAACAACAACTGCTCAAGGGCGATCGCCGCATCATGAACCTGGTCAGCAAGGTCTGCAAGTCGTTCCATGTCGATTGTGGCGCGCTCGAGATGCCCTATGCCAAGACCGATGCCTATGCCGCGCTCGAGGCGAGCCGCCGAGCCCTTACCATCGCCGGCGTGGACGGCACGCGTCTGGCTTGCGCTCGTACCGAGGACGACCTGCCCCACAATGTCAACCCGACGAACATTGCTACGGTATCCGAGGTCGTGACCGAGGTTATCCGCCGTTCGTAGACGGAGCTCTAAGGAGTCAACGTGTTTTCGTATATTAAGCGTCATTGGCCTGTCTACGTGATTTTGACCTTGATTGCCATTGCGTTAGGATTTGGGGCTGCCTACATCGTGGGCGCAAAGGGCTCGACCCCCGCCTCCGCAATCAGCGAAGAGGTGGAGCAAGAACAGAGTACGGGTGCTGATGGGATTCCTGAGTCCGAGCAAGCAATCGTTGATGGTGGATCTTCGTCTGCAGAGTAGATACGGCGATTTACATGATTGAAAGCGGGTGAGCCGGGGGACTGGCTCGCCCGCTTTTTGATCGCGCTAGCGCTTCTTTGGGATCGACCTAAGGCGAGCGAACCATAGGGCTGCGGCACCCGAGGTCAGGAGCGCGGTGATGCAAGCGGCGATGGGAACTGCTCCTGTTGCCGGTAGGTCCTGTGGTAGGGTACAGCGTTGAATGACACAGTCCTCGTCATGTGACTCAAGTTTATCGCCGCCGCCGTTGCGGCAAAGATCGACGCGTGCGCTGTTGGTGAGTGCAGTTTGGGGCGTATAAGCCGATGTTGCCTGCATGTGCACGACTGCGCCCCGAGCGTCTGCACCAAGGATTGCTTTGGCATCGTCAAGGTCGTCGTGCTCATCTTTGAGATCATCGCGGGTCCAAGAATCCGCATCGCTTCGAGTCGTAAAGTCGGCGGCTACCGCACCGTATTCAATTCGAATGCCCGTTACGACGGTATTGGATGCAAGGTCGAGCTCTTCCGCCTCGAGTGTGGTGGATTCCGTGGTCGAGATATCCGCCTTCCAGAGGTGCCAACCGTCGTAATCGACGAGGCGACAGTCCTCACCCAGGCTCTCTTTTACTTCGTCGGACTCAAGCCAAGGATTTTCGTGCCCATCGTCAAGTGTCGCGTTTGCCGGCTCATCGACGTCTGTCGAGTCCAACGGCGTCGTGCGATACCATACGTTGCACAGACCGTTGAGGTCGCCGATGGCGACGGGGGTTTCGATTGAGATGAATCTCGCCGTGCCGTCTTTGGCGCACTCAAGATCATCGGTAATCGTAAACTCATCAACCCAAGTAGCGGAATCGTTTCGAGCATCGATGGTATAGGAGAAAAGCCCATCACTATTGGTTTGCGTCGTGGCGCGGTTTTTACCATCGCCGTTAGCCAACAGGCCCTTTTCGATAGGTTGGACAAGTTCCTGACGCTTGTCGACCTGTCCCTTGATCTCGATGGGCGCATCCTTCATCGCGACGGATTGGACTTCTCCCGTATCCTTTATTTCAAACGTTATTTCCTCGGCAAGGTCATAGGTCCGCGGAGACATCATTTCGCGCAACGAGTAGGTGCCGGGTGCAAGATGTTCGACGCGGTGTGGCTTGTCGGATGAGGTCCAGGAGTCTATTTCGGTTTTATCGGGACCATATAAGGTGAGTTGTGCGCCTTCCACTTCCTGCTCACCGCTTGCATCGACCTTGGAGATATCAACCTTGGTGTAATCGTCGGATACGTTAAGCCGTGCTTCTACAACGGGTGTTTTCTGGTCGGCATAAGTAAGGTCGACAATATGGGTTGTCCGATCGAGCAAGAAGCCTGCCGGCGCTTGAGTCTCGACAACCTCGTAGCGTGCGGTGCCAAGTCCCAGCGGGAGGTTGTCCGCGCGTGCTTCTCCAGTTTCATCCGTCGTGATGGTAGCGACAGTCTCACCGTCGAGCGCGGCAATGCTACCGTCGGGGCGCACGATATCACTCGAGGCACGGATCTCAAAGACGGCGCCCGCGAGGCTGCTGCCGTCTACGGCATCGGTTTTAACGATCCTGATGTTTCCGGTCGCGGCGTGGTCATAATACGAGGCGATTGCAACGGGCGTTAGGTTCATGTCGGCGGGTATGTTTACCTCGATCTCCTCGCCGACAAGATAGGGCTCTTTGGCCGAGGTTTCGCGTACATAATAGGTGCCCGGCACGAGCGATTCGGGCAGTGTGACGGTCCCGGTCGCGTCAGTCGTAAAGGTGTCCATTACGTTATGTGCTGGATACCAGCAAGTTTGTGAGACAGGTTCGTGATTGCTGTCTAGGAGTTGGAAGGTGAATCCGGCTAGTGGAACAGAAGCGCCTGTTTGGGCATCGCGTTTTACAATCTGGAGATGCGTCGACAGCGCGTGGTTGTCCACGATATATTGAAGCTCGGCGCCGTTGGAAATCTGATTGGCCCCGACGGTCCATTCCCCTGCACGTTTAAAACCCTCGGGGACGGTTTCCGGAACCTCGCGAATCGTGTAGCCGGCACGGTCGTATGGGACAGCTCCGTGGACACCGGCGGGTCGCTTGCCTGTGCCGAACCATGCTTCGGGCTGATCTTTGGTGGAGGCAAAGCCATAGACGTTTGTGGTCAGTGTGCCAACAACCTGCTGAGAACTGTTGCTGACAACCTCAAAGACAACACCACCCGCCGGTTGCTCCAGGCCGGATTGGTCGCTATTGCCGTAATCCTTGAATTTGGAAATCTCAAGGTCAAACGCAATGGGGATATCGGAAATGCGAGATTCGATCTCGACTACGCCTGAATCGCCGAGCTGGTCGGCTCCAACGGTATAGGTCCAGCTGTCGTTGGATGGCAGGTAGCCCTCGGGGGCTTTTGATTCGTAGATGGTAAAGGTTCCTAAGGGGACATCGACGAGGGTAGCCCGACCGCTTTCGTCGGTCGTGAGGATTTGTGCCCATCCAGGGGTTGATTGCGACACACACGTGAACTCTGCTCCTGCGAGTGAAGATCCCACCTGGGGGCCGGCATTCGTCGCGGCATCGAGTTTTACGATACGCAGGTTGATGGTGCCGGGCTGTTCATCAATGGCGACCTGTCCACCGTCATTCCCCGTGGTAAAGGCGATGCGATCACGACGGGGGACATAGCCGGCCGGCGCCTTCGTTTCAACTAGGTAGTATGCCGTGTTGGGCAGAAGTGTTGCTTGCGCCCGACCGTTGCTGTCCATCTGGATGGTGCCGACATGCGCGCCGCTGGCGCTCTCAAAAATATCGAATGTTGCCCCGTCAAACTGATAAGTATTGTTTCCGCTGGTAATGGCGGCGTTTGCAGACTGTTTTTTGAAGGAAACAGAGACCGCCGGCAGTACATAGAGCATGTCCTGACGTTTGCTGCCGCCCGATACGGCTCCTAGATAGCGTCGCGCGCGGTGCGGAGCGGCTTTGATGCTTCCTGATTTTGCGCTGTCGTGGAGCCACCGCGCCGCCGCCACGACTTCATTGTCAGTGGTAAAGTGCCCACTCTTGGTTTTGCCCTGAGCGGTCGTGTAAGAGTAAGTACCGTCGACATGAGTAGTGCCGTTGAGCATCCATACGGCAAGCTGGGTTGCGGCGCGGGCGCGATCGGGTGAAAGATGGTAACCGCCAAACGACGTGGCGGTAGGATATCCGTGACAAACGATTGCCGCGAACTCGTCGTCGAGCCACACCCAGCCTTGATCAAAGTTGAGCCATGGGCCGCCCGGCTTGGTGGGCCCGGGGCGCTCCTGGTTCATGCAGTAGGCAATCGAGGCGTCTTGAGCTTCATACTTGCCGATGAAGAAGGGCCCACAATCATCGCTAATAGTGCGGAAGCCGAGCTGATCGTAGCCATCGACGGCAAATGCGGCTCCCGGTGTCAGGCAGCCGAAAAGCAGGAAGAGGAGCAGGAGCAGCGGACCTGTTGCGATTGCGCTGTGGACAGAGTGCGTGGGTGCGTTGGACATGGCTGCTCCTTATCCCTCGTGCGCCGCATGGGGAGGTTGCGACGCGTAGGATGAGGCTACCCCCGAGGTTCATGCGGGTAAGTACCGGAGCCTGACCAAAAGCTTGCCCAATTCCTGACAAATTGAGCTCAAATACAACAATCAAGCAAAAGCGCAGGTAGAAGATAAGGAGAACAGGAAGTCAAAGGTCCTCGTCTCCACAATTGACGCGATTTTCAAACGAATCTCCACAGCTAAAACAAGCATCGCCACCCTTGTATCGAACAAGACAACCGCGTTATACTATCCCCCACATATGCGGGCATCGCCAAGTGGTAAGGCATCAGCTTCCCAAGCTGACACTCGCGGGTTCGAGTCCCGTTGCCCGCTCCAGTAAAAAGCACAAGCACGGCAGCGTTACGTTGCCGTGCTTTTTACTACCAAGCGCCGGGACTCGAACCCGCCAGGGTGCGAGCGTTAAGCAAACGCGAAGCGTTTGTAGCGAGCAGGCGAAGGCGCCGACAGGCGCCTGAAGCCGGTGCGTATTTGCGAAGCAAATACGCGGATGTCCCGTTGCCCGCTCCATCGAGTACGGGGGACCTCGGGAACGTCGGGTCCAACCCGCTGTGCCCGTGCGTGTGCACGGACCGGGTCTGCCGACCGCAGCCGGTGCGGATTTGCGAAGCAAATGCGCGGACGTCCCGTTGCTCGCTCCAATTCCAAAATGTTAGGTTAATGCCTACTGCCCATACTTGCACCTGCGCACGGTACAATGGTTGGGTTACGACCAACGTGCCAATAACCAAAAAGGAGCCGCTATGATCGATCGCTATACCCGCCCGGAGATGGGACACATCTTCTCCCTCGAGAACAAGTACGCCATTTGGCAGGAGATCGAGGTTCTGGCCTGCGAGGCCCAGGCGGAGCTCGGCAAGATCGGTATTTCCAAAGACGAGGCCCAGTGGATCCGCGACCATGCCAACTTTGAGAAGGCGAAGGTCGATGAGATCGAGGAAGTCACGCGCCATGACGTCATTGCCTTCCTGACCAACATGAAGGAATACATCGATGCCGATGTTCCCGAGGGCGACCCCAAGCCCAGCCGCTGGGTTCACTATGGCATGACCAGCTCGGATCTGGGCGACACGGCCCTGTGCTACCAGCTCACCCAGGCCTGCGACCTGATCATCGAGGACGTCAAGAAGCTCGGCGAGATTTGCAAGCGTCGCGCCTTTGAGGAGCGCAACACGCTCTGTGCCGGCCGCACTCATGGCATCCACGCCGAGCCGATGACCTTCGGTATGAAGTTTGGCTCTTGGGCCTGGGAGCTCAAGCGCGATCTGGATCGTCTTGAGGACGCCCGCAAGAATGTTGCCTTCGGTGCTATCTCGGGCGCTGTCGGCACGTACAGCTCCATCGAGCCGTTCGTCGAGGAGTACGTCTGCGAGCACCTGGGCCTGGTCCACGATCCTCTGTCCACGCAGGTCATCAGCCGCGATCACCATGCCTACCTTGCCGGCGTGCTTGCCACTACAGCGGCCACCTGTGAGCGCATCGCTACCGAGGTTCGCAATCTACAGAAGACCGATACGCTCGAGGCCGAGGAGCCGTTCCGTAAGGGCCAAAAGGGCAGCTCAGCCATGCCGCACAAGCGCAACCCCATCACCATGGAGAAAGTCTGCGGTCTGTCGCGCGTCGTGAAGTCCAACGCCCAGGTTGCCTTCGATAACGTCGCCCTGTGGCACGAGCGTGACATTTCGCACTCCTCTGCCGAGCGCGTCGCCCAGGCCGATAGCTTCATCGCCCTCGACCACATGTTCCAGTGCCTCATCCGCGTTATCGACGGCCTGCAGCTGTATCCCGCCCGCATGATGGCCAACCTCAATAAGACCCGCGGCCTCATCTTCTCTTCCAAGGTACTGCTCGCCCTCGTCGACACGGGCATCACCCGCGAGGACGCGTACGCCATTGTGCAGGAGAACGCTATGGCAACCTGGCACGAGGTACAGGATTGTGTCTCCGGCCCCACCTTTAAGGAGCGTCTCGAGGCCGACCCGCGCTGCACCGTCAGTCAGGAGAAGCTCGACGAGATCTTTGATCCGTGGGACTTCCTCACCCGTATCGACACGGTCTTTGATCGTCTGGAGCAGCTGAGCTTCGAGTAGGTTCGGGCATAACGTTAGCTTTTTAGGGCGCTTTGCTGGTAATGTGTGTTGCCGGCAAAGCGCCTCGTTGCATTTAGGGAAAGACGGGGATAATAGTCGTCTCGAATAACATTCTGAGAGGGGATCGCATGATTTCGTTTGATTACAAGCCTCAGGGCGTGTGTGCTCGCAATATTCACCTTGACCTTTCCGATGACGGCAACAAGGTGATGGGCGTTGAGTTTACCGGCGGCTGCGACGGCAATCTCAAGGCTATCTCCAAGCTGGTCGAGGGCGCTCCTGCCGATCGCGTAATCGAGGTTCTCGCCGGTAATACCTGCGGTATGAAAAAGACCTCCTGCGCCGACCAGCTTACACGCGCTATCGAGGCCGCTCGCGCCGAGATCGCCTAATGGGTATCGCCGATCACATCAAGAACGGAATATCGCGTCGCGGCTTCGTGCTCGGTGGGGCTGCCGCGGGCGCTGCCACGGTGCTTGCCGGATGCTCGAAAAAAACGGGCACCAGCGATGATGCCGCCGGCGAGCCGCAGGTTATCAAGGACGATTCCAAAATCATCTCGATTACGGATGAGTACGAGGCAGTCGACATCGATCTTGAGCCGGCGGCGTCATGGACGCTGCCTCTGGGTACGCTGCTGTACTACTGCGATGGCGATTACGCCGCGGCGATGATGGCGCCCGCATCGGCACTGCACGCCAACACACTCGGTGTGCTCAACCTGGGCGATGGCTCGCTTACCACATTAATCGAGGATCCTATCGAGGGCACGGGATATGCATTCTACGATGTCCGTGCCGGCGACAGCGTATTCGCGTGGGTTGAGATGAACTTTGCCAATTCATCGTGGAAGCTCTACGGTCAAAATCTGTCGGGCGCTTCGCTCTCTGGCGACGTGGTTGAGCTCGATCGAGGTGGCAAGGACTATGATCCGCCGCTGTTTACGGCGTTCGGGTCATCAGTCATCTGGTATAAAATGCCCTCGGCAGGTGGCAATAAAACGAGTAGCGATTCGTTTTGCTATCGTCGCTCGCTTGATGAATCCAAGGCCGAGACAATTTGGAAATCGACGGGTCGCTTTGCATCGGCCCCGCGCGCGAGCGACGGCATTTTGACCATCTCGCCGCGTGTCCGCAACGACGAGGGCGTCTACTACGGCATAACGGCAATCGATCTGACCGACGGCAACAACACCAAGCGTGCCCAGCTAGTCCTTCCCTCGTCAGTCTCGCCTTTCGAGGCCGTATATATGGGCGATACCTTCGTGTTTTCTATCGAGGCGACCTATAGTGGCGTGGGCAGCCTGGGCAACATGGGCACGTATATTGGTAATGAGGGAGGGCCGTACCTCTTTCTGTCACGCGAGCCGCTCGCATGTGCGGCTGGCAAGAAGAATAAATACCTTGTTAAGGTACAGGCGTCGCATTTCCTGATCGACACCTCTGCCAAGACCTATGGCTCGCTGCTGTCGCCCGACCGCGCTTTGGAGTATGGCGATTATCCAGCTACGGCGGGAAAGTCGGACTCATTCCTTACGTACGCCACGGTGCGCAACAGCCAGGGTATACCAGAGACAGTCACTGCACGCCTATTCTCTCTTTAAGCTTAGAGGGGTTAAAAAGGCGCCAACAGGGGAATAAACGCGTTGTAATTGTGAGTACCGCCCGCCGAGCTGCCGTGTCATAGCGGCATCCGGCGGGCTCAGGTGCGTTAAAATGGGCTTGTTCTTAGCTAATTGAGACAGGGGGGCCGTGTTATGGCTTCAGATGCAAAAAAGATTCTGCTGGTCGAGGATGAGAAGGCAATCCGTGACGCCGTCGCTGCCTATCTCGAGCGCGAAGGCTACTGGGTTGTGGGCGTCGGCGACGGTCAGTCCGCGATCGAGGAGTTCGAGAAGCATCAGTTCGACCTGGTCGTGCTCGACCTTATGCTCCCCAAGATCCCCGGCGAGCGCGTTTGCCGCACCATTCGCGATACCTCGGATGTCCCCATCATCATGCTGACGGCTAAGGGCGAAATCGAGGACCGTATTATCGGTCTTGAGCTCGGCGCCGACGACTATCTGATTAAACCGTTCTCGCCGCGCGAGCTCGTCGCCCGCGTTCGTGCTCTGTTCCGCCGTGCCCATCAGGCCGACGAGCCCGCCGTCGAGGTACTCGACTTCGGCGATCTGGTCATCGATATCTCGGGCCACAAGATCTTGGTCGAGGGCAAGGAAGTCGATCTGACGGCTTCCGAGTTCAAGCTGCTCACCACGCTTGCCCGCCATCCCGGCCGTGTGTATAACCGCATGGAGCTGGTCGAGAAAGTGCTCGGGTATGACTTTGAGGGCTATGAGCGCACCATCGATAGCCACGTGAAGAATCTTCGCGCCAAGCTGGGCGATGATCCCAAGAAGCCCAAGTGGCTCTACACCGTCCATGGTGTCGGCTATCGCTTCGAGGCTCCGGCCAAGGCCGATAAGTCGGACGAGAAATAGGGAAATCACATATGACACCTGCGCGCTTTGAAATCGGACAAAAGCACAAGCAGGAGAGCGAGGCGGGTTCCAAGGCTAGTTGGAACACGCCTCGTTCCGATTCACGGCCAACGATGAGCTATCCCTCACGCATGGCACTTGCTTTTGCTCTGACATCGCTCATGACGGTATTGGTGCTGGTGGGCGTAGTCTCCGTTGTATGGGGCACGGTTTTTACGGATTACACGCGCTCCAATATTGTCGAAATCGCCAATTCCGCTGCCGAAAAGTTGGCAACGTCATATGAGGAAAACGGTTCCTGGACCGCGGGGGAACTGCGTACGGTTGCGACATCGAGCTTGGTGTCCGATGATCTTGGTATGCAGGTCGTCAATAAAAAGGGCGTCATCGTCTACGACGACTCATGGCCCTCGGCAAGCGCCACCGCCGATGTACGCGAAAACCAGGCTACGACCGACGACACGAGCGGCAAGAGGGCATCGCATAGCCCGGTCTCGTCTGCTCCAACCGACTCCGATAGCGTTGCTAACGTCGAGATTGTAACGTCTTCCGGCGAGCATGTCGGACAGGTAAAGCTGTGGGCCATCGGCTCCGACGCTCTGCTCACTAAGGCGGACTCTGCGTTTAGGGAGAAGACCTTTAACGCTATGGCCCTCGCCGCGGTTGTTGCAATCTGCATTTCGGTCGTTATCGGATCGCTCGTGTCGCGCATGCTCACCAAGCCGATTCATCGCATCACCAGTACCGCAAAGCAAATCCGTGACGGCGACCTGTCGGCTCGCACGGGACTGCGCGGTGATGACGAGATCGATCAGCTGGGTGAGACCTTCGATGAGATGGCCACTTCGCTCGAGAAGGATATGAAACACGAGAAGCGCCTGACCTCAGACGTTGCACACGAGCTTCGCACGCCGCTTATGGCCATGCTCGCAACGGTCGAGGCCATGCAGGATGGCGTGTATCCCACCGACGATGAGCATTTGGAGACCGTTGCTTCCGAGACGCGTCGCCTGGCTCGTCTGGTGCAGCAGATGCTCGACCTGTCGCGCATGGAAAACAGCACGGCTCCGCTCAACCTTGAGCCGGTGGACATGGTTCCTTTCGTGCGTTCCATCGTCAATGCCCAGGAGCGCCTGTTTGTCGACCGCGATCTGCGCCTACGCTTTGCGGACGAGACCCAGGGTCACGACGATGTCGTCGAAGCCGATCCCGACATGATCACGCAATGTGTTATCAACCTCATGAGCAACGCCATGCGCTACACCCCCGAGGGCGGTTGGGTCGTGGTGTCGGTGCTCAGTGACCGCAAGCACGTCAGCATTGCCGTTTCTGATACCGGCATCGGTATTGCCAAGGACGATTTGTCGCGCATCTTCGGGCGGTTTTGGCGCGCCGATGCCAGCCGCGCCCGCGAAGCTGGCGGCCTGGGCGTTGGCCTCGCCGTGACCAAGCAGATCGTCGAGCGTCACCATGGCTACATATCCGTGGAGTCGGAGCTTGGAAAGGGTACGACTTTTACAATTCATCTGCCCCGCGAGCACACGGCAGACGCGGCATCTACTACAATGGAGCACTAGCTTTTCGCTATTCGGTGAAGGAGGGGCCGCGTCCCTGCCGCTCCGAGTTTGCGAAAACATGCGGGAAAGAACCCGCATTTCTGTCGTATTTAGGTAAGGAGTGACTCACGTGACAACGATGGAGCGTCGTCCGGATTCCCGTGGCAAGGTTCGTGATATTTACGATGCCGGTGAAAACCTGCTGATGGTCGCCACCGACCGCATTTCTGCGTTCGACTTCATTCTTCCCGACGAGATTCCGTTTAAGGGAGAGGTACTCAATCGCATCTCGGCATTCTGGTTCGATAAGTTTGCCGACATCGTCCCCAACCATCTCGTTTCCATCGACCCGGCGGATTTCCCCGAGGAGTTTGCTGAGTATCGTGACTACCTCGCTGGCCGCGCCATGCTGGTTAAGAAGGCCCAGACGATTCCTATCGAGTGCATCGTCCGCGGCTATCTGACCGGTTCGGGCAAGAAGACCTACGACGAGAACGGCACCGTCTGCGGCATCCAGCTGCCTGAGGGCCTGACCGAGGCTTCCAAGCTTCCTGAGCCGCTGTTCACGCCGTCCACGAAGGCCGAGATCGGTGACCACGACGAGAACATCTCGTTCGAGCGTTGCTGCGAGATCGTGGGCGAGGACATCGCCACGCAGATTCGTGACCTTTCCCTCAAGATCTACAAGGCCGCTGCCGAGTACGCCGCGACCCGTGGCATCATCATTGCCGACACCAAGTTCGAGTTTGGTGTTATTGATGGCAAGGTCACGCTGATCGACGAGTGTCTCACACCCGACTCCAGCCGTTTCTGGCCTGCTGCCAGCTACGAGGAGGGCAAGATCCAGCCTAGCTACGACAAGCAATTCGTCCGCAATTGGCTCAAGGCCAACTGGGATATGACGGGGGAGACCCCGCACTTGCCCGCCGAGGTCATCGATGGCACGTCCGAGCGCTATCGCGAGGCCTTCCAGATCATCACGGGCTCCCAGTTCACAAGCATGAAGGAGAACGCATAAGTGAGTACCCGTAGCGCCACGAACAAGCGCACGCAATCCCACGAAGTTACCGGGGTTGCGCGCAAGTCTGCCGCATCTGCTAAGCCCGCCCGCCAAGCAGCGAGCTCCGTTCGCGTCGTGCCGGCTTCGTCTAAGGCACGCCGCAAAGAGCTCGAGAAGGGCGAGAACCTCGAGGGCCTCTCTAAAGAGGAGAAGCGCGCCCGCAAGGCTAAGCAGCGCGCCAAGGAGGACCGCATCTATACGGTGTCGAATATCCTCCTCAAGCAGGACGAGGACTACACCAAGCGCCGTCGCATCTGGTGGATTGTGCTCGCCATTGGCATGGTGCTCGTCGTGGCAATTTGGGCCTCGCTGTACTTCGCTCCCGCTGGCATGGTGTCCAGCCCTGTCCAGATGGTCGGCATTGTTTTGTCCTACGTCATCATTTTGGGCGACTTTATCTATGACTTCGCTCGTATTCGTCCCTTGCGCAACATGTACCGCGCGCAGGCCGAGGGCATGTCCGAGAACAAGCTCAACGCTCTTATTGAGCGCGCGGCTGCCGAGGAGGACAAGAAGGACTCCAAGAAGAAGTAGCGTTTGCATACATACTTATCGCTAAGATATAAGGCGCGTCGTTTTTGCGGCGCGCCTTTTTACTGTTCTATAGATAGATGGAGTGGCACATGATTCGAGCTGCCCTGACGGTCGAAGAGGCTCTGGAGGGCATGAAGGCCCTGGAGCCCAAGATTAAAAACTACGCGCGCCTGGTCGTCCGCAAGGGCGTAAACGTCAAGCCCGGCCAGGAGGTCGTCGTTCAGTCTCCGGTCGAGTGCGCGCCGTTTGCGCGCGTGGTGGTCGCGGAGGCCTATGCTGCCGGCGCCGGCCACGTGACGGTCATTTGGGCCGATGATGCCGTGACGAGGCTCACGTACGAGCATGTCGAGAAAAGCTATTTTGAGCAGACGCCCGAGTGGAAGCGCATGCAGCTGGATTCCTTGGCCCAGGATGGTGCCTGCTTTGTCTTTATCGAGGGTGCGGATCCTGCGGCCCTCAAGGGCATCGATCCAGCCAAGCCGGCCGCGGCATCAAAGGCGAGGAATACGCAGTGCAAAGTTTTCCGCCGTGGACTGGATTACAACATCAATCCGTGGTGCATCGCCGGCGCTCCGGTCGTGGCTTGGGCGCACGAGGTGTTTCCGGGAGACGCCGATGAGGTTGCAATCTATAAGCTGTGGAATGCGATTCTGCACACCGCGCGCGCCGATGGCCAGGACCCAGAGAGCGACTGGGAACTCCATGACGCCGCATTCGAAAAGAACCTGCGTTTCCTGAACGACAATCGTTTCGACTACCTGCATTACAACGCGGCAAATGGAACCGATCTGACGATTGGCATGACGAAAGGTCACGAGTGGGCCGGCGGCAAGGGCAAGACGCCCGATGGGCACCCCTTCTTCCCCAACATTCCCACCGAGGAAGTCTTCACTTCGCCCGATCGCATGCGCGCCGACGGTATCGTGTACTCGGCCATGCCGCTCATCCATCACGGCAATAAGGTCGAAGATTTTTGGATTAAGTTCGAGGGCGGCCGCGTGGTGGACTACGACGCCCGCGTGGGCAAGGCAACGCTCGCAAGTATCATCGATACTGACGAGGGCGCTGCTCACCTGGGAGAGGTCGCGCTCATTTCCAAGAACACGCCGATCCGCGAAAGTGGTGTTCTGTTCTACGATACGCTCTATGACGAGAACGCTAGCTGCCATCTCGCGCTAGGTGTCGGTTTCCCCGAATGCATCGAGGGTGGGTATGACATGTCCAAGGAGGAGCTCCTGGAGCATGGCGTTAACGTCTCGAGCACGCACGTCGATTTTATGATCGGCACGGACGACATCGATATTACGGGCATTACGCCTGATGGACGTGAAGTTGTGATTTTCCAGAACGGCCAATGGAGTTGGGAATAGTCCCAGACCGTGGTACAATGCCACCCGCGGGCCGTTAGCTCAGCTGGCAGAGCAGGGGACTTTTAATCCCAAGGTCCAGGGTTCGAACCCCTGACGGCCCACCCAAAGATTGTTGAGACGGTCAACTTCGGTTGGCCGTCTTTTTTGTCGCCCTTTCATGGGTTCGAACCCGTTGGGGCGCGGAGCTGAGTAAACGCGTGAGCGTTTGCCAGCGCAGCGCGCAAGGCGCGAAAGCGCCGCAGCGGCCGCCTGCGAAGCAGGCTGAACCCCTGACGGCCCACCATGGAATAGAAAGCGATCAACTCCGGTTGGTCGCTTTTTTGTTGCCGGTGCACGGGTTCGAACCCGTATCTAGCTATACATAAGAACGCTTGGCGAACAAAACCCGCCTTTTACCGATGGGAAACAAATAACTGATGCCTTTGGAGTAAAGTAGCGCTCCAGAGATGACCGATGTCTCAATACACATAAAACAGCTGGTCATCGCCAATATCAGAAGCCAATGCTTCAGTTTTAACCTCAGTGATGCGACTGAGGGACCTATTTATTTGTGAACAAAATATGGAGTGCGCGATTCCCGCCCACGGGGCCCCTCCGGTCTGGCAATATATCTCCTTGCCGCGCGGCCCGGTGGAACCGGATCAGCCGCGGGGCGTGCACCTTGAGAACCGGATACTGCGAGGATGGACACACCAGTTGTGTCGCATCCGGGCAGACATCGAACCATTTGAAATGGTCTAACTTGGATTTGTTTTTCGCAAGGCCGCCGAGAGGCGGCCCCGAGAAATTCCTTTTCCTATACTAAAACCATATGAATCGAACGGAACCGATCAGCGAATGACTGAGAGGACCGGACGGGCTCGAAGCCCATATATTTTGGACGGAGAGTTCGATCCTGGCTCAGGATGAACGCTGGCGGCGCGCCTAACACATGCAAGTCGAACGGCACCCCTCTCCGGAGGGAAGCGAGTGGCGAACGGCTGAGTAACACGTGGAGAACCTGCCCCCTCCCCCGGGATAGCCGCCCGAAAGGACGGGTAATACCGGATACCCCGGGGTGCCGCATGGCACCCCGGCTAAAGCCCCGACGGGAGGGGATGGCTCCGCGGCCCATCAGGTAGACGGCGGGGTGACGGCCCACCGTGCCGACAACGGGTAGCCGGGTTGAGAGACCGACCGGCCAGATTGGGACTGAGACACGGCCCAGACTCCTACGGGAGGCAGCAGTGGGGAATCTTGCGCAATGGGGGGAACCCTGACGCAGCGACGCCGCGTGCGGGACGGAGGCCTTCGGGTCGTAAACCGCTTTCAGCAGGGAAGAGTCAAGACTGTACCTGCAGAAGAAGCCCCGGCTAACTACGTGCCAGCAGCCGCGGTAATACGTAGGGGGCGAGCGTTATCCGGATTCATTGGGCGTAAAGCGCGCGTAGGCGGCCCGGCAGGCCGGGGGTCGAAGCGGGGGGCTCAACCCCCCGAAGCCCCCGGAACCTCCGCGGCTTGGGTCCGGTAGGGGAGGGTGGAACACCCGGTGTAGCGGTGGAATGCGCAGATATCGGGTGGAACACCGGTGGCGAAGGCGGCCCTCTGGGCCGAGACCGACGCTGAGGCGCGAAAGCTGGGGGAGCGAACAGGATTAGATACCCTGGTAGTCCCAGCCGTAAACGATGGACGCTAGGTGTGGGGGGACGATCCCCCCGTGCCGCAGCCAACGCATTAAGCGTCCCGCCTGGGGAGTACGGCCGCAAGGCTAAAACTCAAAGGAATTGACGGGGGCCCGCACAAGCAGCGGAGCATGTGGCTTA
>OLSE01000224.1_pt1 | contig 81351 bp, 98 predicted proteins | sample 1673191 | NCBI WGS metagenome assembly OLSE01 (sample SAMEA3136764, study PRJEB25190) | human gut metagenome | biome: human gut; feature: human-associated habitat; material: faeces | place: Austria | collected 2013
CAGAGGTGGAAGTACAGTAATGTATGGAGCTGACTGATACTAATCGGTCGAGGGCATGACCAAGCAAGGTGATAGGTAGGATGAAAGAAAATATTTCTTGTATGCAGTTTTGAAGGTATATATAAAAGGTAAAAAGCAATCAACATATGTTGGTTGCTTTTTTTACAGAAAAAATATCAGTGAGAGAATTTTTATATTTATTTACAACAAGATTTATGATCAAATTCAGGATTAAATGCGTAGAAGTTTTTACTATCTAATTTATCCTGGACAATTCTGAGGCTTTCTCCAAAACGTTGATAATGAACAATTTCACGTTCGCGAAGGAATCGGATCGGATCACAGACTTCAGGATCTTTGATAAGACGCAAAATATTATCATAGGTAGTACGGGCTTTTTGTTCGGCAGCCATATCTTCATGAAGATCTGTAATAGGGTCACCTTTAGACTGGAAAGTTGTAGCACTCCAAGGAGTTCCACTGGCAGCCTGTGGCCAAAGAGCAAGTGTATGGTCAACATAATATTTATCAAAACCGGATTTTTCAAGCTGTTCCGGAGTCAGATTGCGTGTGAGCTGGTGTACAATGGCGCATACGATTTCCATATGGGCAAATTCTTCGGTAGCAATGTCTGTTAGTGTGCCAATTACTTCATTATAAGGCATGGTATATCTCTGAGAAAAATATCTCAAAGAAGCTCCTAATTCTCCATCCGGTCCACCAAACTTCAATAACGTATAAAGTGCCCGCAAACCCTTGATTTTACTGGGTTTGCGGGCATTCTTAACGACATAGAAAAAAATAAATTTTCAAAGAATCTGACTCTTTATCATAAATAATCTTATCAACGATCTGTTTCAGAGCTTCGTTCTTCTGAATGTATGTATAACTATCTGAAATAAGAATATCATAGACGCTTCGGACTTTCAATAACATATCGCCGGTCGGATCTTGATCTGGTTCTGGATTTTGTCCTTCCAGTTCTTTTAATTGTTCTTCCAAATTATCCCGTTCTTTTTGAAGAATTGCTTTATTGCTTTTATATTCCTCTAGAGTGTCGATTCCTTCCCTGTAGGAAGCCTTTATTCGTTCCTCTTTGCTTGCTAAACTGTTTAAGCGGTCTCTTATAATACTTCGTTCGTCAACGACTTCTGTGGGCTGATAATCGTGTAATTCATAGGAAATATTTCCGGTATCCAGGACCTCTTTGATACTGGCTAAAACTTCCGGTTCTAGCACCAATGAACTCACACCGTGAGCTTTATCACATTGTCCGTGAGCATATCCATAGCAAGAGAAGTAGGCGTACTTTTCGCCATTGACTCTTTTTTGAGTGCAGGCAGATAATGTCTTTCCGCAAGCAGGGCATTTCATAAGCCCGGAAAGCCAGTGCTTATATGTAGAGGATGGGCGTTCACGTCGGCGGGATGGTCGGCGGGTTGCTTTCAGCCGTTCCTGTGTGGCATCAAATAATTCCTGTGAAATGATAGCGGGGTGCTGCCCCTGACTTACAATCCATTCATCCTTATTTTTAATACTGTGTGTTGCGTTTTCCGTCTTATTCCAATGGATCATTCCGCAATAGGTAGGATTCTTCAGCATGTATTCGACCGTGCGCCGTTCGAAGAGATTTCCACGAATTGTCCGGAATCCCAAGTTGTTCAGATACCGGGCAATGTCAAATACACTTAATTTTTCATTTACATACATGTTAAATACGTGCCGGACAATATCTGCTTTTTCTGGATCAATAACAAGTGTCTTATCAATCGTCTTATAACCAAATGGTGCAGCTCCCTGAAAAGCTCCACGAGCTGCATTTTCTTTCATGCCGCGGAGAACTTCGCCGGATAACCGGATAGAGTAGTATTCGTCCATCCATTCGATGATACGCTCGATCAGGCTGCCAAAGGGATCATCGGAGAGTGGTTCAGATACACTCACGACATCTACATTGTGCTGCTTTTTTAATAGAGATTTATAAACGATAGATTCTTCCTGATTCCTGGCGAACCTGGAAAACTTCCATACCAGAATCAGATCAACCGGATGATCATCACCTTTGGCCAGTCCGATCATCTCCTGGAAGCCGGGACGCTTATTGGCTTTCCTTCCGGAGATACCTAGGTCCGTGAAGATCTTAATGATTACAATATTGTTCTTGGCTGCATAGTCCCGGAGGAGATGCTCCTGGGAGTCGGGGGAGATCTCTTCCTGATCATGAGTGGATACCCGGATGTAGCCGTATGCATATTTTACGCTCATTGTATCACCTTCCTGTAATTATATGTGCGATGTCGCACAAAAATGGGTACAAAAATAACACCTATACGGTGCCGGATTTTTGTGATACAATATCTTCGTGAGGGAGAGAATTGTATTGTGTTCCAAACACCTTATAGTTTTCTCATTTTCCCTGGTGCTGGTAACACCGGGGATTTTTTATATTACATTATTTTATTGTCCGGTAGCAACACTCGTGTATGCATCCTGTACTTGCTGTGCCTGGGTGGTGTACACTTCTTGTAATTTTCCCGCCCATTCATTGTAGGTATCATCACTGTCACCATTTTTTAATTTGATTTCAGCCATTTTACTAACACCTTCGTTACAGATTGTAGCCAGTTTTTCGACTTTTGTGTTACAAAGTTCTGCAAGAGCATTTACGTCACCGTTTTTCTCAGGAGCTTCTGTATTGAATTCATCAACAACCCCTGGAGTTGCTTCAGTAATTTTCTGAGTATATTCATCCAGAATACTCTGATACGTAGTTTCTTCTGACTGATCAGCCGAAGAATTATCAGAAGAAGTATCAGATTTTACTGTTTCCTCTGTTTTAGTGTCGGACTTAGAGCTTGAAGAATCAGATCCAGATCCTCCACAAGCAGATAATGTCAATGCCATAGATGATGCCAGTAATAATGCTACGATTTTCTTTTTCATATGTTTTTCCTTTCATTTTATTTGTTTCAAAATGTTTCGTCTCTTGTTATTTTCCAGAGTTCATTTATTCAATCAGATATCTCCGCCATACAAATACTTTCGTATCAAGAGGGCAGTGTATTTATGGTTAGAGATACTGGATGAATCAAATTAGTTATCTATAAGCTTTAATTCTTCGGCAGTAGGAGTACGGCCGGCCTTCTTTATCATTCTTTTTAAGCGTGATTTTTCATCTATGCCTACTTTGCAAGCAGCTTTGCAGACAAGAATGGATTTGTCAAAATTTCCTTGCCTTTCATAGAGCAAAGCCAGTTTGGTGAAGGCAGGAGAGCCAGTCATAAGATCTTGATTGTATTTTATGTCAATTGATTGAATTTCTTTATAATAAGAAATTGCTTTAATACAATTACTTTCTACGGTTTGTGCTAATTGACCAGTATAATTATTGGAATTGTATAAAACAGACCACTGTTCCTTTATTGTTTTAATTAATTCACCGTATTCGGAAAAAACAGGTCTAAGCTCAGAATCATATTTTGAAAATTTTTCAATTGGATCCGGTTTGAATTTCCAATGATTGCGCTTTTTTAATTCTTTCCATTCGGAATCAGTACCACCAACGTGAAGATATTCAAGCCAATTTTCGTATTCCGTTTTTGAAAAATCAGGTTTAAAGGTAAATACAGTTCCTGCAAATAATTTTGAAAAAAGTCCCACAAAAACACCTCAATTCTATATTTTCTTAAATATCATCAAGTTAGGGATAAAATAAATTGTGTAGTTATCTACAGTTTTGTATTCCCCATACTTATCACGATAGCAGTCGATGCAGTCTTCCAGATATTCTTCTGTAACATCCAGATATTCTGCAATTTCATATTTGTCTTTACAACCATATTCATAGGCTCTGATCAGACCAAGTAGTCCGATACTTCGATTGTATCCCCAGAGCCGTGCCTGACGCTCTTGTTTTCGATTGCCGGTATATTCCATGTCGATAATATTACCGACGGAAGTGTAGTGGTGACCGAGCTCCTCTGCCAGAACACAGGCTTTTTCTGCAGTTGTATCTATATTATCTCTGATAGCAACAGTGCCATCACAATACAATCCTTTTATTCTTTTGTTCTCAAAAGGATAATCAATAACATCTATACCGTCTTTGCAGGCTTCTTCCTGTAGCTCCTCATATGTATTCATATAAAACACCTCCCGCTCGAGTATATCAGATAAGCTGTCCTATAAATTACTTAGCTCGTTTGTTCTTTACGAATTCAGCAAACTGACGGATTTCATCTAATTCAGATTCTGTATATTCTTCTCCGTCAAAGTGAGCTGCAAGGGTAGCCGGCTCAATAGAATTATTCATAAGATTCGTTAATACATATCGAATATTCTTTTCATTTAATGTGCGTTGCGATGCGGGCAAATGATTTAAGTCGCATGAAAAGAACAATGAAATTAAATATTCTTTTGGTTTATTATATTCTTCGGCAAGTTTTTCGAATATATTATTTAGTTCAGAACCGAGTAAGACCGGCTGAATTTCTTGATTATTATTATCCCATCCCATTAAATCAGCAGGTGTTGTTTCTAGTACCTTTGCCAGAGGTTCTAGTACAGTAATTGGAAGTTCTTTTATATCGTCTTTTTCATATCTATAAATTGTTGCTCTGTTTTTATTAAGTTTTTCCGCTACTTCATCAACACTGAGATTTAGTTCTATTCTTCTATTTTTAATTCTCTGACCTATTGTCATTTTCATCACCATCCTTTTAAAGGTATTATAACCCATAAATCGCATATATGCAATAAATAGTTGCATAATGTGCGAAAAAAGTGTTGACTTATGAGAATAAGTGGTGTAATATACAATTAGTCGCATAATATGCGAATTGTAAGGAGGTGAAAAAAATGGTAAATGTAAATAAGTTAAAGGCAAAAATGGTGGAACTCGGTACGAATGTTGATGAGCTTTCAGAAAAGATTGGGATGGATAGAGCGACATTTTATCGTAGACTTTCTGCTGATGGACAGACATTTCTTATAAAAGAAGCTGATGCTATTAGCAAAGAGCTTGGCATGACAAGAGAAGAAGTAAATGAAATTTTTTTTAGTCAGTTTGTCGCGTAACATGCGAAAAGGAGGACACATGAACGAAGTATTAAAAATTAATTATGAAACAGAACAGCCAACAGTATCGGCAAGAGATCTACACGAACAGTTAAATATCAAGACAGCTTTTAAGGACTGGTTTCCAAGAATGTGCGAATATGGTTTTGAGGAAGGAAAAGACTTTTGCTCAAAAATGAGCGAAACCTCTTCAAAAGGGGGAAGACCTTCAAAAGATGCGGACATTTCCATTGACATGGCAAAACAGATTTGTATGATCCAGAGATCACCGGAAGGAAAACAGATTCGCCAGTATTTCATAGATCTTGAGAAAGCCTGGAACACGCCGGAGCAGATTATGGCAAGAGCATTAAAGATGGCGAACCATTCGATCGAGTCCTTGAAAGACAGATGTAAATTCCTTGGCGAACAGGTAGTTGAACAACAGCAGATTATCACAGAACTGCAACCAAAAGCCAATTATGTGGATATGATTCTACAGTCAAAGTCTCTGGTAACTATTACACAGATTGCCAAAGACTATGGAATGAGTGGAAGAAAACTGAACAAGATTCTCAAGGAATTGAAGATTCAGTATAAGGTCGGCGGGCAGTGGGTGCTGTACTCAAAATATCAGAATGGTGGATATGTACATAGCCGAACCATTGATATTACAAGAACTGACGGTAGAGCAGATGTCACGATGCAGACCGAATGGACGCAGAAAGGCAGACTTTTCTTATATGAGGAATTGAAGAAGCATGGATATGTTCCGGTGATTGAACAGGCTGCGTAATGCTTACTTATTTGCAACAGATGAAACAGGTTCAGAAGAAGGGAGGGAGTAAATGAAGAGTGAAGATGAACGCAAGTGGTTTGATTTTCATGGAATCCAACCGGAACTGGCAGAGCTGTATCGTTATTTTGATAGAACGGTCTTGTGCTATCGGATAATTATTGCAGTGTTACTTGGAATCATAGCGATACTACTACTTAAGTAAAGAGTTCGTAATTAAAGAAGCGATAACAGCAGCAATAATAGAAATAATTAATTGCCAGACCTTAGTATCGTAAAATTGTTTCTGTTTCCATGTACGGTAACGCCGATAATTGTCAGTAAGGTAATAGACACAAGGTTGCGGATGTTCATTCTTTAATGTGTCTGTAAATTCGTAAGGGGAATAGATGAACTTGTACACATGACTTAAGTTATAACAATCTTGTCCAATGAATTTAGCAGAAACAGGGTGAATAAAACGCATTGTAAAGAGTTTGGAACGTTCTCGAAAAATAAGTGTGATTTTTGAATAATCCATATTTATTTCCTTTCGTCATTTGATAGGAAAATTATAACAGAGAACCGCAACAAGTACAAACAGTGCCACATAACCTATAAAGAGGTGATGCAGTTTTGAAACATATTAACATCGTGATCATCGATGGAGTAGAGAGAGACATGGCTACATTATCTGCAGAAGAGCGAGCGAAGATCGTGAATGAGCTGAATCGTGTAGCTGTTGGATATCTGGGATACCAGAAAGAGAAAACCGCTTAGGCGGTAGAAGGGAGGACAAGCATGAAAAGAAGAGGACCAAGAACAAAATGGCAGAGAAACGTCCGGGAAGTGGTGTTTGAGCTGCTGATTGGCGGAGCAATCGGACTTGCATTCGATGCAGTGTTATTTATCTGGTTGTTTGCAAAGTGAAAGGGGTGAGGACATTGCAAGAGATACCAAGGCTGATGGATGATCATGAATTCCGGAAAGAACTGGAAAGAATTCAGGAGCACTTAAATGCAATCAGTAAGGAGTCAAACACCGTAGAGGTGCGGAGAAACTACCTGATCAGCTGTGTGACAGTGCCATCAGCAAAAATCTATACGCCGGATCAGTTAAGACAAATTTTTAATCTGACGTGGAAATAAGAAGAGCACCCGTATAAGCCGGCAAGCTTTGGGCGCTCAGAAAATTAGTCAACTATATTATATGAGAAGAAAGGGAATTAGTCAAATGATTAAAGCAACATCACAGTCCGTTTGTAGCGGAATAACGGGATGCCAGGTAGAACTACTTGGATCAGGAGCAGAACTGATAAAGGAATATAAAGGAGTTACAGTGGCAATGTATAGATCACTTCGCGGACATATGCCAGAAGAACTGGCAAAGGAAGTTCTGATAAGTATTACAAAGGAAGCCATTAAACAGGCGGAGGAGAAAAGATGAAGACGCTGAAAATTACAACGGATAATAAGATATCAATTATCGATCCGGATTTTGATCATAAAAGCCTGAGAGAAGAAGTCGGCGGATATGTAGAGTTAGTGAGAACCCAGAAACTGCTGGATTATTTCAAAACCAAAGTAGTCATGATCGTAGATGAAGAAGGTCTTGTGAAGAATCTTCCGGTGAATCCGATGGGATGTTATTTCTATGACACGAACAAACATGGGAATCCTATTGTAGGAGATGTGATCTTAGGCCTGCTGGTTGGATTTGATATGCATGTTATCGGTTTGGGTGATCGGGATGCAGAGCAGTGGATGGAAAAGATGCTGAAAGATTTTCCTGTATTGCAGAAGGAGAACATAGTAAATGAGTAGAAGAAAGAAGAAGGCGAAACCGGATAACCGATGTTGCGAGAATTGTGTGAACTGTCTGCCGGTAGGAGATGGTGATCATATTTGCAACATGGATCCAAGTAAAGTAGTTTGGGAAGAATATAGCTTTTCTGCGGATTACTTTTGGTGCGGCGGCAGCCTTTGGGCGGAGGAATAGAGAATGTATTACAACGAATGCCCGTTATGCGGCGCAAATTTAGATCCTGGAGAACCATGTGACTGCCAGGAGGAAAAGAAAAGTAAAAAGAAACTGCAGTTAAAGAACCAGAGCGAACACCGGAATAGAGCATTGCAGCTTTGTGCGGAAACAGGGTATCAGATATGAATGATATTTTTAAGGCTTATGATTTCAAAAATGAACAACAGTGGTTAAAAGGCAGAATGAACGGGATCGGTGGCAGCGATGCAAGTGCTGTAGTCGGGATGAATCCATACAAAAGTAATATTGATCTGTTTGAAGAAAAGATTGGCAGGGTAATACCGAAAGACATTTCGGACAAGCCGTGTGTGATTTATGGAAAGAAAGCAGAAGAATACATCCGGGAATTATTTAAACTGGATTATCCGGAATATCAGGTAGAACATCATGAATTCCGGATTCTGCAGAGTAAGGACCATTCGTTCATGCAGGCGTCTCTTGATGGCGAGCTGACCGATCAGGAAGGTCGCAAGGGAATCTTAGAGATTAAAACTACAAATATCCTGCAGTCCATGCAGTACGAAAAATGGAAGGATCGGATTCCGGATAATTATTACATACAGGTACTGCATTATCTTTTGGTAACCGGTTGGCAGTTCGTAGTTCTGAGAGCGCATTTGAATACCGACTGGGGCAACGAAAAGCGTACAACAGTCAAACATTACTTTATCGAAAGAAGAGATGTGGAAGCTGATCTTACAATGCTGCAGCAGGAAGAAGAAAAATTTTGGAGATATGTGGAGAGTGGGAGAAAGCCTCCACTGATTCTCCCAGAAATATAGGAGGTATTTTATGTTGGAATTAAAAATCTTCAGTCCACAGGAAAGTGGATTTGTACCAGAAATCAAGTGGAACAATGAGGAACTAAAGGTAGCAATTGCCGAGAAGATGAAAGAGTACAACGGATTGGTCTTTACAGAAGAGACTATTTCCGAGGGAAAGAAAGACAGGGCAAACTTAAATAAGCTTCGCGGGGCAATTGATGATGAGCGGAAACGTGTTAAAAAGCTGTGCATGGAGCCATGCAATAGATTTGAAAAAGAAGTAAAAGAAGTTCTTGCGCTGGTTGATGAACAGATTAATGCAATTGATGTTCAGATTAAAGAAGTCGAGCAGATCAAGAGAGAGGAAAAGCGGAAGGCAGTCCAGGAACTATTTGAATCTATCGGCTTCCAGAAGTTTGTGACACTTGAAATGATCTGGGATGAAAAGTGGCTGAATGCATCAGTAGCGCTGTCGAAAGTAGAAAACCAGATGAAAGAAACGATGTATAGAATCGGAGAGGAAGTTGGAACAATCAGCAGATTGCCAGAATTCAGCTTCGAAGCAATGGAAGTCTATAAGAAGACACTGGACCTTACGCAGGCAATCAAGAAAGGACAGGAGCTGGCTGACATTCAGAAGAGAAAGGAAGAAGCGCTTGCCAGACAGAAAGCTGAGGAAGAGAGAAGAAAAGCAGAGGAAGCTGCTACAGGAAAAGAGTCAGAGAATCTGGAAGAAGCTGCGGATACTCATGATGCGCCTAAAAAAGCAGAGGAGAATGACTATACAAGAGTTGTTTCAGAACCGGTCATGAGAATAGATTTCCGTGTATGGGGAACTAAAGAACAGATTCTGGCATTACGTGATTACATGAAACAGAACAATTTAAAATTTGGGAAGGTGGAATAAGACATGACAGTGAATAACAGTCTGGCAAAACGGGATCAGTCAATGAAGTTATCGGTTTACCTGCAGAATGATGCGGTAAAGAAGCAGATTAATCAGGTGGTTGGCGGAAAGAATGGGACAAGGTTCATTTCCAGTATCGTAAGTGCGGTACAGAGTACACCAGCATTACAGGAGTGTACAAGTCCTAGTATCGTAAACGCTGCATTACTTGGAGAGGCGTTGAATCTTTCCCCTTCTCCGCAGCTGGGACAGTTTTATATGGTTCCGTTCGACAATAGGAAGAAAGGCTGTAAAGAAGCACAGTTCCAACTTGGATATAAAGGCTATATTCAACTGGCGGAGCGTTCTGGATATTACAAAAAACTGAATGTGCTTGCTATTAAGGAAGGGGAATTGATCCGATACGATCCACTTGATGAAGAAATTGAAGTAGAGCTGATTGATGATGATGTGATCCGTGAAGAGACTCCGGCGATGGGATATTATGCCATGTTTGAATATGAAAATGGATTCCGGAAAACAATGTACTGGTCCAAAAAGAAAATGATGGCACATGCGGAAAAATATTCACCTGCATTCGGCAGAAATGGCGGAGCGAAGACTTTGGAACTTTTAGAGCAGGGCAAAATTCCGGAAAAGGATCTCTGGAAGTATTCTTCTTTCTGGTTCAAAGATTTTGATGGTATGGCACTGAAAACCATGTTAAGACAGCTGATCAGCAAGTGGGGAATCATGAGTATTGATCTGCAGAAGGCAATTGATAAAGACATGGCAGTTATTCAGGAAGACGGATCTGCAGACTATGTAGAAAATGCTGCAGAAGAATTGGACAACGATAATGTTGTAGCAGAACAGGAGATTAAAGAGGTGCAGCCGGAAACGAAAGAGCCGGAGCCTGAGAAAGAAGCAAATCAGAGAGAAGCATCCGACATTGAAGCGGAGTTTTTCAATAAATAACACAGGAGGTACATAAGCGATGAAACATGTAGATTTAGAGAAATTTGCAAATGGAGCATTTTCTGCACAGGTGAACAGGGCCATTGAAGAGGTAACAGAGAATATTCAGAATCCTAACACGGATGCCGGTGCTACAAGAAAGATTACAGTCACAATTGCATTTAAACCAAATGCAGAACGTAATTTTGTTGCTACCGGTGTACAGACAAAGACAACACTTGCACCGGCACTCGGAGCTGTTACTGCTTTCAGCATGGGCAAGAACCTGCAGACCGGTGAAGTAGAAGCAATTGAAATGGGTAACCAGATTCCGGGGCAGATGTCAGTAAATGATGTGCCGGGAGTTGTTCCTGAGAACGTAGTGAAAGTTGAAGGCAAGACAGTGGATACAGATACAGGTGAAATCGTAGGCACTGCTGGAAGTAAAGTTGTAGATCTTAGAAGAAGAGAAGCATAAGGAGGAAAAGTAAGATGATGGAAGGATTAAAAGACGCATTACAGTATATTACAGGTTTGAAAGAAAAGAGCATGGAACCAAAGCTGGTAGAGATTGAAGGAAGAACCTATTGCACTGACAATGGTCTTACCAGATATCACAGATTCCCAATGGCGTCAGATATTGAGGTGAATACGCTGACAGCACTGGTGGATTATATCAAAGGAAAACCGGAAGAGTTAAGGAAATCTTCTATTATCCATGTGGTAAGTCCTACAAAGGTTCTGTTATATTCCGGGCTGATTGATGAAAGAAACAGAGAGACTCTGATCGATGCCAGGGCGATTGTAAATGAGTTCTCGTTTGACAGCTATTATGATCAGGAACGTTTTCTGATCGAGCTGCAGGCAAACTTTGTAGAGACAGATGATCTCATTACGATCATGCAGGTTGCCGGTAATATTAAATCCGGAACAACTGCTAATTATTCGGATGATGGCGTATCGCAGAAGACAACGATCAAAACGGGTGTAGAGCTGGCGGATGTGATCGTACCGAATCCGGTTAAGTTAAGACCATACCGTACATTTGCAGAAATCGAACAGCCGGAGAGTTCTTATGTATTCCGTATTAAGGACGGAGACCGGGGACCGGCATTTAAACTGGTAGAAGCTGATGGTGGTTTATGGAAGAATGCAGTTATGAAAAAGATCAAGGAATATCTGGAGCTTGAACTGAGTGAAGAATTGAAGAAACATAAGATCACAGTCATCGCTTAAGATTTGTACTTCCTTTTGGATTGTATCACGAATGTAACATATTGATTATGCAGTGTTCCATGGGATAGATGATTATTTATTACTATCCCATGGAAAGAAAGGAGCAATGGATGAATGCTGTGACATTTCATGTTCCGGGCAAGCCCCAGGGAAAAGCGAGGGCGAAGACGGTCAGAAACAAGCATACCGGAAATACAATGTCTTATACTCCGGAAACAGATCTGCTGTACGAAAATTACATCAAGGACCGGTTCCTGAATAAATGCAATGGAATGTTCCTGGAACGGGGCAAGCCGGTAACTCTTCGGATCGTGGCGAGATTTCTTCCGCCGAAGAGTACCAGTAAGAAACGTACAGCTCTTATGCTGGATGGAAAGGAACTTCCGCTTAAGAAGCCGGATATTGATAATATCGTAAAAGTTGTAGCAGATGCCTTGAACGGCGTTGCATACCATGATGATACACAGATTGTTATGGTAGTGGCAAAAAAAGTCTATTCTTCATTGGAAGGACTGGACGTTACTGTGGAAGAATATAAGGGATAGGAAAGAAGGTGCAGCATGGTGGAAGAGGCTGAGTTTCCAAAATGCAGGATATATCTTCCAACGGCAAGAAAATTACAATCTCGGAATATTAAGATACGCTATAAAACATTGCGAGATGTGTCTAATAGATTTATTTCCAGAAAAGATGTAAGAAAATACATTTTTGAACAGAAAGGAAAGAAATGTTATTTGTGCGGATCAGAAAAGGATCTGCAAATTGATCATATAATATCGGTTTACAAAGGTGCGAAAGAAATGATTTCTTGCGATATCATTAATTCATATGGAAATTTGATGCCGATATGCAGAAAATGTAACGCTCAAAAGAGTGTGGAGGAGCTATAGCGTGGCAGGACGACCAAAACAAGGAATAGATTATTCGGGTTGGTCGGTTGATATATTTGATGGTGATAAAAAGATAGATAAGCTTCTGGATGCAAAAGGTTGGAAGGGATTCGGGATCTACTTCTTTTTGTGTCAGAGAGCATATAAAGTAAATGGATATTTCTATGAATGGGGCTATGACGACTGTGCAACTACAGCAAGAAAGATGGGCGGCGGCATCAGTTCTGGTACAGTGAAAGAAACTGTGGACTACTGCTTACAGGTGGATCTCTTTGACAAGAGGTTATTTGATGAGTGGGGAGTGCTTACCAGTAGAGGTATCCAACGGCGTTTCTGGACAGTGCTTTCGGAACGGCGGAATAAAACAGTATATAGCGAATATTGGCTTTTGAAACCCGAAGAATGCAAAGGCCTAGTTAAAGTCAGCCTTTTTCCAGATGTGCAACCGACAAATAGTTATTTGCAAGGTGCAAATGATGATGTGCAACCTATAAAGAATAGTAAAGTAAATAAAAAAGATAATACAGTATTTCAGTCTCCGGAACTTGAATCGGCTTTCCAAATGTATCTCCTTGTTCGAGAACATAACTATGGAGCGATTCTTCCGGAACAGGTACAGGCTCTGAGGGAAGATCTGTTGAGTTTGAGTAATAAGCCGGAGGAACAGATTGCTATCGTGAAGAAGGCAACTGCTGGTGGTTATAAGGAATTTCGGGGAATGAAGACAGGAAAGAGGACATCACCAGCAAAGAAGAAGGACAACTTTAATAATTTTGATGGCAGAACTTATGATCAGGAGATGTATATGGGATTGATTGAAAAGTAGATGGAGAGAAAGCAATGTTAGTAGAGAAGAACTTAAAAGAAGCATTGGAATATTACATAAAGGGTAAACCGGTAACAGCACTCTGGATGGGAGAAGACGGCAGCATGAATGCAATGCTATTGTCAGATATCCTTGATCAACCGGAGAATCACTTCCTGGTAGATGTGCCGGCAGCAGTAAATTCGGATTTTGAACAGGCTGTGCAGGAGATGGTTAAGCCTGATCAGAATGAGAACGATGCTGAAGGGGACGAACAGCTCCCCCCCCCAGACCAACCGGAGAAGAAACTGGAAAAAGAAACGCTAGCAGCTCCGGGAAAGATGAGCAGGGAAGAAAAAAGTAAGATCATTCGTCCGTTGATCAAGAAAGGCTTGAAGAATAAAGAGATTGCTGAGTGCACAGGAATTCCACTTGGAACAGTCAACGGTTTATCAGGGCCTATCAGGAAAGAGCTAAAGAATCCGGTAAAGGCGGAAATGATTAAGTCCGGAGATAATTCTGACAGACATAAATGCAGGACATGCCAGTACCGCCATAGTGATGCAGGCGGTTGTGATTACTGCATCCATATCGGTAGGGAACGTGGTTGTGAAGTGGAAGTATGTGACAAGGCAGTGGCAGGAGAAAGATTGACGAAGAAATAGGAGGAGATGAGATAAATGCGATATACAGAATATCATGCTGGAAAAGCAGTGATTAAGGATAAGAACAAGTTGTCAGAAGCTATGGAGAAGCTGGCAAGATATGAAGATGCCGAGGAAAAGGACAGGCTTGGTCAGTGGATTCCATGTAGTGAGAAGTTGCCGGAGGTAAATATATCAGTCCTTGCTCAATGGGGAATATATTATTCAGGCGAAAACCGTATTGATATCTTATATTTGAATGAGTTTGGAAGATGGCATGGAGATTCGGGTGAACCGAATGGGAAAGTAATCGCCTGGATGCCATTACCAACTCCGTACGAGAAAGGAGAATAATATGGATAAGACATATGCACCAACGGAAAATAAATCACAGGAAAAAATAAAGGTAGAGAGCATTGATATTGTAGTGACCGGACCGAAAGAAAAACCATATTACGCCATTAAGTATAGAAAGGTAGGCAGTAACGATGACTGCATCGGATACGGTTCTTATACTCTGGAATATGTGATCGGATGGAAAGAACAGTGTTTTGAATTGATAGAGCAGGAAAATAATGATTTTGACAAATGGATTCCATGTAGCGAGAGATTACCAAAAGATAGACAGATTGCAGTAGCTGATATTGAATGCGACATTGAGGGCAGAATGTGCATATTCGCCTATTTTAAAATCGTTGATCACATGGGGTGCTGGATAAATGCCAATACGGGTTTTCCTGTTTTAGCCAATGTTGTTCAGTGGACACCATTGCCGGAGTTATACAAGGAAGACGACGATTGAATCATAAGAGACAGGATTGTAGCCGTGATTAAGATATTGCTTATGATAATTGGGTTAATAGTGATTTTTAGAAATTAAGAAAGGAACAGTAAATGCATGTAGAAGTAAGCGAAGGATTCCGAAAAACCATTGCAGACATTGTTGATTGTTGTGTAGAAGGAAATACAAACAGCTGCACATTGGAAGTTGAGGTAAGGGAAAACGTCAGTCTTGTGATTGATATGAAATTTGAGGTGAAGGAGAAGAAGGTAGATGAATTACAAAGTTGAAAAGAAAATCGTTTGCAAGGAAACAGGCGAAGAATTAAAAGTTGGTGATGAAGTATCGATTCGATATACCAGTGGTGGCGGTAATGGTTGCTGCCGGATCACAAAGATTACAGATACAGGATTCCATTTCAGTGCCGGAGGAACAAGGCGGGATAAGAGCGTACAGCTTAAGGATATAGTGGAAATCTGGAAGAGAGAACAAAACGACGAAGGAGCTGAGAAATGATTGAACAGAGGAAGAGACAGAAGACAGGTAAAGCTGGATAGTCAGAAGCATTACAAAGGGTTGGAGGAGAACCATGATGCGAAGGCAAGTAAGAAATTCCATACACCAGCTTATCAGAGTTATTCGGTGGAGGATTACTTGCGGAAGATGGGAGTAGACATAACGAAGGGAGTAGATGCCGGTGGAGCAGAGACTGGAAGAAAACAATATCAAGAATGAGAATAACCGGAAGAAAGAATATCTGAGAGGATACAGATCCAGTAGAAGACGTATCAACCGTATTGATGATGAAATTATCGAATTGAAGGAATTAGCTGCATCGGTGAAGGCAATTGATTATTCGGGCATGCCGCATGGAAACGGAAACCAGAAGGATCTATCTGATGAGTTGGCAAGGATTGATTCGTTGGTAGAAAAACTTGGGGCAGAAAAGGAAAGTTGCGTTGAATCTTATGTTTCTATCGAAAAGCAGATTAAGGAGATGAAGAACGAGGATGAGAACGACGTGTTGTTTTACCGATATGTGAAAGGCTTAAGATTCTGGGAGATTGCAGAGAAAATGGATTATAGTGAGCAGTGGATACATAAATTGCATGGAAGAGCGCTGGCACATTTAAAGTTGCCAACATAATTTATCTTTATTTGTGTTAGTTTATTGAAGTTTAGTATGCAAGTTTGTTATCCTTATACTGGAATTGATGAACAGATATTAAATCATTCGATTAGTTCCCACACAACCTAATAAAACCGAGAGAGGACACTTGGTGATGCCGGGTGTCTTTTTCGTTGCGTAATTTAGAAAAATGCGTTATTATTTGAAAAAATGGGGAGGTAAGATTATTGGAAGAAATATGTAAGCATATTAAATCAATGAGGGATACTGGTGATATGTATTACCTAGGAGCAAGAATACTGGAAGAAAAACGTAAGGCTATGGTTGTGGAAGGTCAAACAGCAATTGAATTTGCAATAACGCAACCGTTGGTAACTGTATCCGCGGTTGCTTGTGAAATATATTTAAAGATGCTTGTTGCTAATAATAAGAAGGGCGAATTCCCTGGAAGAGGTCATAAATTAAAAGTTTGGTATGAGCGATTAGATGAAGAACAGAAGAAGTGTATTGAAGGTGAATTCAATAAATGGATTGAAGATAGAAGCGATTTTAAAACAGAACTTACTCAGATTAACAATTGCTTTTTAGAATGGAGATATTTATATGAAAAAGGATGGGTTAAAAACTCTGGTATAACGCATATAAGAATTGGATCTGTAGTAAAATTGATGGAAATTTTACATGATATGTGTCATTCATTGGAATTAGAATAACAGGAGGTGAGCCTGATGCGGAAAGTTGATGGCTCATTTTAAAATTACAAAACAAAAAGAGTCGGGTAGCTAGTCCGACTCTTTTGCCTTACTTTTTAAAGGTTAATAAATATTATTAATAATATGGACGAAATGATCACACAAGACGTAGTGAACATTTCACGTGGAGCACGTAGTAATATGGTGTATACGAAATTAAAAATACGCTCTCCATAAGTGTCTACAATAAAAAGTAAGATAGATAAAATAATTTTGCTAATTTTTCCCATGCCTTTATCCTCCATGTATTTTTTCTTGGGTTACCATATTTTCGTCCATGAATAACCCAAGCACGGAGACAGGCACAGAGAGAAAATCAGCTAAGAAAGATGGCATGAGGTAGCAATTAGCGAGCTACATTAATGAACGTAATCCTTAGAAACATTTTTAGATATGTATTCTAGGACAGGAATATCCGTAAGTTCATCTATTATCACCCCTCTTCCTCGTGTATGTGTATACACCAAAATAATTATAGCATGTGAAAGTTGAAAAATAAACGATTTTAAATATTAAATTTAAGTGCCCTCCGGGGTGCTTTTCTAATGCAAAAAACAGGAGGTGAGTCTGAGTGACTGAAAAACAGAAAAGATTTTGCGATGAATATTTGATTGACTGCAATGCCACCCGGGCTTACAAGACGGTCTACAAAAATGTTAAAAGTGATGTCGTGGCAGCGACAAACGGAGGGAGATTGCTTAGAAATGCTGAGGTACAAAAATATATAGCCGAGCAGATGGAAGAAATTCACAACGAAAAGACCGCAGATGCACAAGAAGTAATTGAGTATCTGACGTCTGTTCTTCGTGGAGAAAGCACAGCACAGGAAATTGTAGTTGAAGGAACCGGTGATGGCTGCAGCGAAGCGAGGACGATGGAAAAATCCCCGTCAGAAAAAGAACGATTAAAGGCTGCAGAGCTCCTGGGTAAGAGATACGCATTGTTCACTGATAAAGTTGAAACAGATGTAGATATGGACCTGAACATCACGATTGATTACGGCGAGGATGATACCGGATGAAAATAAAGGTAGAAGCAAATGCTGGTTTCAAAGAGGTTGATCGCAGTAAAAAACGCTACATCGTGATGAAAGGTTCTGCCGGATCCGGAAAGAGCATGGACACGGCACAGAATTATATCATTCGTTTAATGAATGATTCGGGACGTAATCTTTTGTGTGTCCGAAAAGCAGATGTAACGAATAGAGATAGCACTTTTGCAGAATTGCAGAGTGCTATTTTTCGTATGTTCGGAGAAAGCTATAAGAAGTATTGGTACATCAATACTTCAAATATGCTTCTGGAATGTAAGAACAATCATAACCAGATCATCTTCCGCGGGGTAAATGACGAGAAGCAACGTGAGAAACTTAAGTCAATTACCTTTAAGCGCGGGAAGCTTACCGATGTTTGGATAGAGGAAGCCACAGAGATTACACAGTCAGATTTTGAAATTATCGATGACCGACTTCGAGGTATATTGCCGGAGGGGCTGTTCTACCAGATCCGGTTAACATTCAATCCGGTGTCGTCACATCACTGGATTAAGAAAGTGTTCTTTGATCGTGTTGATCCGGATGTACTGACACATCAGTCAACCTATGAGAATAATCGGTTCATCGATGAAGCGTATCACAGACGTATGCTCCGGCGTAAGGAAGTAGATCCGGAAGGTTATCGGGTGTATGGTCTGGGTGAATGGGGAGAGGTTGCCGGTCTTATCCTTAAGAACTATGTCATCGAGGAATTTGACCGAAATCCGGAGAACTATGATTACATTGTGAACTCACAGGACTTTGGATTTAACCATGCCAACTGTATCGGCGAGGTAGGATTTAAGGACGGAGATCTCTATTTGTTTCAGGAATTGTATGTGTATGAGATGGACACAGAGGAGATTATTAGGCTGGCCGCTGGAAGATTTAACAAGAAACTGAGGATGTGGTGTGATTCAGCTGAGCCGGACCGTATCAAGATGTGGCAGAAAGCCGGATACAGGGCGAAGGGAGTCAATAAAGAGACAAACAGTGTCCATGCTCAGATAGACTATTTGAAACAGCACATGATCCATATACACCCGTCCTGTGTGAATACCATAAAGGAAATACAACAATGGAAGTGGAAGAAAGATGAGCGTACCAACACTTATCTGGAAGAACCAGTTCCATTTTTTGATGATGCAATGGCGATGCTGCGTTATTCCATCGAGGAAGAGCGTAAAGCTAAGCCGAAACTAAACAGAAACCTGAAGGGAGGACTGTAAAGTGTTATTTCGATTACCGTCAGAAGAAGAACTGACAGATAATAAATTGAATGAATTCATAGCAAAACATAATGCAGAGTGTGCCTTTCGGTTTAAACATCTGAAAGATGCATACGAAACAGACTACCAGATTTTTCACCAGAAGCCAAAGCCGGATTATAAACCAGACAATCGTATTGCTGTGAACTTTGCAAAATATATGGTGGATACATTTAACGGATATTTTATCGGGAATCCAATTAAGATATCTGTGGATGGTGATGCTGCAGGCAACATCAAAAAATATGTGGAGCTCCTGGATCAGTACAATGATCAGGACGATAACAATGCGGAGCTGTCGAAGATCTGTTGCATTTACGGCAAAGGATACGAGATGTATTACGTAGATGAACTGGGAAACATCGGGATTACATATCTGACACCGTTCGATGCTTTTATAATCTACGATGATTCGGTGTTGTGCAGGGAGCGGTATTTTGTTCGACTGTACATAGATTCGAATGATGTACTGCATGGCAGTGTATCAGATGACACCAAGGTACGGTGGTTTACCCAGAAGGGAAAGCTTGTCTGGGAGGAAGAAGAAAAGATACATGGATTTGACGGGGTGCCGGCTACAGAGTATGTGGAGAACAAGGAGCGCACATGCATCTTTGAACCGGTAATGTCAATGATTGATGCTTATAACAAAGCAATCAGTGAGAAATCAAATGATGTAGATTATTTTGCGGATGCCTACATGAAGATACTTGGAACTATGCTTGGTAATGACGAGGTGAAGCACATCCGGGATAATCGTATTATTAACTTTGATGGAGATGCGAATCAGCTTATTGTAGAGTTTTTGAATAAGCCAGATGGAGATACCACACAGGAACATTTGATTGATCGTCTGGAGAAATTAATATTCCAGATCGGTATGGTTGCGAACATCTCAGACGAGAATTTCGGTACAAGCTCCGGCATTGCCATGAAGTATAAGCTGCAGGGAATGAGCAATCTGGCCAAGACAAAAGAACGAAAGTTTACATCTGGAATGAACCGGCGGTACAAGCTGATCTTTTCGAATCCTGTATCTGGAATGAAAGAAGATGACTGGGTGAAACTGCATTATCATTTCACACCGAATATTCCATCGAATGTACTGGAGGAGAGTCAGATCGCCGGCAACTTGGATGGAATCGTATCACAAGAGACACAGCTTGGCGTACTGTCTGTAGTGGACAATGTGCAGGGAGAAATTGATCGAATACAACAGGAAGAAAATCAAAAAGCAGAGTACATGGTGCTTGGAAGAAATGAAAACTCTATATTGGAAATGATAACCATCATAAAAGAATATGCGGAAAGAAATGGAGAGGAACCGGTCGATGTTTTCAATAAAATACTTGGAGAAGGCGTAAATGGCAATGAAGAGTAGTGAGTATTGGAAGAAACGAGAGGCTGAAAACGCCATGAAAAACCAGATCTCGGAGGTGCAGTACAAGAAAGATATTGAAGAGATCTATGCCAATATGATGGACGAGATCAATAAAGAGATCAACGGATTCTATACCAAGTATGCTGCTAAAGAAGGCATTACGATGGCTGAGGCAAAGAAGAGAGTAAGCAAGCTGGATATTGCAGCATATGAACGGAAAGCAAAGAAATATGTTGAAACAAAAGATTTTTCCGATCGGGCAAATGAAGAGATGAGGATCTATAATCTGACAATGAAGGTGAACCGGTTAGAACTCCTGAAGGCAAATATCGGTCTTGAGATGGTATCAGGATTTGATGAGATGCAGAAATATTTCGATAAGAAGCTGACCGACAGAACACTGAAAGAGTTCCAGAGACAAGCCGGTATCCTTGGCAAGTCCGCTCTTAAGAATGAAAAATACGCTCATGCAATTGTGAATGCATCGTTTAAGAATGCGACATATTCGGATCGTATTTGGATGTATCAGGGCATGCTCAAGGCAGAGCTGGAAGGATTGCTTGCATCAGGACTGATCAGAGGACAGAATCCGAAGAAACTTGCAAAGCATCTGGAGAAGAGATTCGGTGTCAGTGCTTATAATGCGCAGAGGCTTATGACGACAGAGCTTGCAAGAGTGCAGACAGAGGCTCAGAAGCAGTCTTTTATCCGTAACGGCTTTGATGAGTATGTGTATGTTGCATGCACAAAAGGCGATGTATGTCCGATTTGCAAAGGGCTGGACGACAAGCATTTCAAGGTAGATGATATGATGCCGGGAGAGAATGCCCCACCAATGCATCCGAACTGTCATTGCAGCACAGCCGCATATATGGATAATGAGGCTTATGAGGAATGGATAAACAGCTATCAGGAACACGGATTGAATTTCGAAGATTGGCAGTCTTCTATGGAATCTGAAAAATTGGTTGATAAATTAAGCAAATATGAAAAAGATTTCGAAAAACTGACAGAAGGATATTCTTATGATGAGTTTGTAAATGATTTTGGTAGTGTAGAAGAAGGTTTTGATGGTTCTGATGCTAATGAAATAAAGAAAGCAAAAGAAATTGCTGAAAAAATTGAGAAAATAAGGAAGAAACTTAATGATAAAGAAAAAAAGAATTATAAATCCAATGCCAAAGAAGATCCGATTGCGAAATTCGAATCATGTGGCATAAAGTTTAGAAACAATTCATCGACTGAGCTACCAGAGGAAATCATAAACAAATATGCGGACTTTGTTTCGGATTTTGAAGCCAAGCACGCAAGCTATTTTAATAAAAATAAATTGCAACTAAATTCGATATCTGTCGTTGATGATTTAAAAGAAAATGGAAAAACGGCAGCAGGTGCGTATTATAGTAAATCAAGATCAATCAAACTTATGAAGAAATCTATTGAATCCAAACCAACATCGAAACTGATAACATATTCAAAATCGGATGACTATAAAATACATTTCTTTGCACATGAGTATGGCCACTATATAGCAGATAGCTTGAATAAAAACTTTTCAGTGGAGGATTATGATATTGTCCAAAGTAGTTTACTTAGGTATTTTGATGGAGACATATTTAAAGCAAAAACAAGTAATCTGGTAGACGTTTTGGGATCATATGGAAGTAAAGATGCACGTGAAGCATTTGCAGAAGCATTTGCAGAGGCTTATACATGTAAGAACCCAAGAAAATTTGCAAAAATATTTAAAGAAGAGTTGGAAAAGACGTTAAAACGTAGCAGTTCCACCGGAAGATATCAGAGCTCTATTGCAAAAGGTAAAGGAAATGATATAATAAATTCAGGAGCTGTGAAAGGAGCTCTTACAGATAAGAATGATCCATTATATGTTAAAAGAGATGCACACGCTATTAAATATTATGAATCTGTGAGACGTAGCAAGAAGAATAATATGGTCAAGACCATTGCGAATAATACGAGAATGTCGGAAAAGAGCATTAACAAGGTATATGATCACGTATTTATAAAAGAACATGAACTATACGGTGGAAAGCGAAGATTTGATCCAGATTATGATATGGCGGAATCGTTCAGAAGATTGCGTGAAGGAAAGAACATCCAAGAGCATGATTTGATAATGCTGAAGCATGAACGGTTGGAATACGAGTTGATGAATAAAAAACATATGAGTTATCAGGAAGCACACCGTTTGGCAGAGAAAAAATATAATTATCAAAAAGCTTTAAAAGAGTTCAAAAATAAAAATAATTTGTAGAAGGGAAGTGGACAGATGCTGCGACTTGAATTGATTGAAATTACAGAAGCGGATGTAAAATACAGATATTATCCGGAAGATTCAAAAGAATACGGTATTGTTATTTTTAGAAAAACAACAAGGGAAAGAGATATTGAAGAAAAAGCGGACGGATATGATACGAGCTATGCAGCACATGCGTTGAGACGTCTGGAAGAATATTGCGAAAAGAACACTTTCCCGAAAGAAGATATTGTAGCTTGGGGTTAAATACCACTGATCATAATGATTAGTGGTATTTTTGTGCGAATTTTGAAAATTGCACCAGTGCAAGAAAAAACGATAATGGCAAAGGAGTAAATGTTATGAAGACAGACCCGAAAACACAAGAGGTATGGATAGAAGCTGTAAAAAGCTGTGGTCAGTCGCTGATTGATAACGCAGAAGAAATTGCGGGAAATTACGAATACGAGACGGGCGTAACTATCACAATTTCTTTAAAACCACACGAGACAGCTGAAATAAATATTGCAACAACATACATCCCAAAACTACGAGGAACAGATAGAGCTGTCTGTATGAGAAACAGAGAACTATTCATTAATACTGAGGCTTTTCGAAAATTAGTATGAAATATAAACGAGCATATATAGTAGCACCAGACGCAGGCAGAATGGCTCCTAAATGGCTTTCGGTCCGTGTTGACAACAATATAGTTAAGTTCATCTACCATATCGTAGATGGCGCAGAAAAACTGAAAGGAGTGAGAATAGGTCATGAGATGGCAGAAATCGGAGACACGATACATTTTAATGGCAAAAGGCTATCAGTAGAAAGGCGGTGATTCACTATCTCCCACCGGCAGGGAATGACCGGATGAAGAAGGAGCGATGAAACTGATTGAAGCAAGCGTCCGAAGAGACGGGATTACAGTAAAAGGGCATGCAAATTATGCTGTTTCCGGATCAGATATCGTCTGTGCCGGTGTAACAGCACTTGCACAGACACTGATCAAGTCCATAAAGGACCTGACAGACGATAAAATTGAATATGAGATATCTCCCGGAAGGGTGGATATAAAGTATGGGAATCTATCGGAGAAGTCAAAAACTCTGGTGGATTCCTTTTTCATTGGCATCTGTATGATTGCCGAGGAGTTTCCGGAGTATGTCCGGATCATGTAACTTAATGTGACCGGGATGTCGTTAAACTACACATTCAAGATGCAACGACCTGGGCTTAAATGAATGGGGCGGGGCGGAAAGGATAGATAAGATGAAACACATGAATAATCACTGGAGAATTCCAATGAGCAACCTGCAGTTATTTACAGAGCCTGGAGGAGACGGCGGTGGATCCGGAGAAGGAGACGGTGCTGGAACTGGAGGAGATCCTGGAAATAACAACAACACAACAATGTCATTTGATGATTTCCTGAAGTTGGAAGGCAATCAGTCAGAGTTCGACCGACGTGTCCAGAAGGCTGTTAATACGGCTGTGACAAATGCACAGACCAAATGGAAGACACTGACGGATGATAAGGTATCAGAAGCAGAAAAGCTCGCGCAGATGACCAATGAAGAAAAGGCGAACTACCGGGCGAAGAAAGCGGAGGATGCTTTGGAAGAAATGAAGCGCCAGAACGCCAGATCAGACATGGCGAAAGAAGCTCGCAAGATGCTGGCAGATGAGGACATCAACATTCCAGATGAACTGGTTATGAACCTTGTAGCAGAAGATGCAGATGGAACCAAGGCAGCAGTAGAAGCTTTTTCAACCATGTACAAGGAAGCGGTACAGAATGCAGTGAAAGATGCTTTAAAAGGGAAACCTCCAAAAGCGGGCAATGGTGGAGATAAACCATCGATGACAAAGGATCAGATCTTAGCAGTGAAGAATCCGTCGGAAAGACAGAAGCTGATTGCTGAGAACATCACATTATTTCAGTAAGAAAGGAAGTATGAAACATGCATGATATTAGAAGATTAGGTCTGCAGGTATTTGCAGCACCGAATAACCTGACAGGAGAAGCGCAGGCCCAGGTAAAAGCCAGAGAGATTGACTTTGTCACATCCTTTGGTAAGAACCTGAAGGTACTGTTAGATATTCTGGGAATTACCAGAATGATCAGGAAGGAAAACAATTCGGTATTAAAGACCAAAACAGTAAAAGGTGAACTGCAGTCAGGGGATGTTGGAGAAGGCGAAGAAATCCCGATGTCCAGATACACAGTAGAAGAAAAGCCTTTTGACACGATCAAGATTGAAAAATATCGTAAAGGCGTATCTCTCGAAGCAATTTCGGAAAAAGGTTATGAGGCGGCAGTACAGGATACAGATGATGAGTTCAAGTCCGATCTGCAGAATGTAGTAACGGGTAAATTCTACGCACAGTTAAAAGCCGGATCTCTTACAGGACACGAAACAACCTGGCAGATGGCTGTTGCAATGGCAATTGGAAAAGTCATTTCTAAGTTCCAGAAGATGAAAAGAACGGCAACCGGAATTGCTGTGTGGGTGAATACGCTTGACGTGTATAAATATCTCGGGGCAACAGACATTACGCTACAGACAGCATTTGGATTTAAGTATATGACGGATTTCCTTGGAGCCGATGTAGTGTTTGTAACTTCAGAGATTCCGGAGAATGTGGTAGTTGCTACTCCGCTCAACAACATGATCGCATATTATGTTGATCCGGGTGATTCCGAATTTGCAAAAGCAGGGCTGCCGTTCACCACAGATTCCGAGACAGGTTTTATCGGATTCCATACAGAAGGAACATATAGCCGTATGATTTCCGATAACTACGCAATCATGGGCTTACGTCTGTTCTGCGAGTATTTGGACGCAATTGCTTACATCTCTGTAGGAGAAGCTGATACACAGACATTAGGAACGTTAAAGGTAACGTCAGAGGCTGGATCAGAAGCAGGAACCACAAAGCTGACAGTGAAAGAGCAGTTAATGTCAATGAGAAACTGCTGGAAGTACAAAGATGCTGCAGCTGCAACAGCAGTAACTTACGGTATGGATGTTAAGAACTGGTCTAAGTGGGACGGTGAATCAGAGATTGCTTCGACAGCAACTCACCATATCACGCTGGTTGAGTGTGATCAGAACTACAAAGCTGTTCGTTCCGGTGATGTGGCTGTAACGGTCAACCCGGGAGCATAGGAGGTAAAAAAGTATGTATAAGGTAATCAAGCATTTTATTGATCTCCATGATAACGATCATTCCTATAACGAGGGAGATATCTTCCCTCGTGAAGGAGTAGATGTCAGCAAAGAAAGAATCGAGGAGCTGGCCGGCAGTAACAACAAACAGCACACTCCGCTGATCGAATTGGTAGAAAAGGATCAGGATAATGTGACCGATACAGATGTCGATGAAAAACCACCAGAAGCCGGAAAGAAGGAACCCGAAAATAAAGAGCCGGCAGAATAGGAGGATCGTATGATTGAAGATCTGAAAGCCTTGTTGGGACTGCCGGAAGAAATAGACGGAGCCTTGGAAAATAAATTACTGCTGATTTTAAAGGCCACCAAGCAAAGACTGCGCTTTCTTCTCGGGGGATTGGAACCTCCGGAAGAGATGAATTATATCATCCTGGATGTGTCAATCATACGGTTCAACAGAATCGGTTCGGAAGGACTTTCCTCTCACAGTGTTGAGGGAGAAAGTCTTTCTTGGTCGGAGAATGATTTTGCGGGATATATGGATGACATCCGGGCATATCTGGATGATCAGAAAGAATCAAAGAAAGGTAAGGTGAGATTCCTATGAGATATGACACACCTATATACTTCCAGAAACTCACCCCTGGAGAGTATGATCCGGCTACCGGTAATTACGGGGAAGACACGATATCGGAAGATATGAAGTCTGCATCAGTCATGGATACCGGTACGAATACGATGATGCTTGTCTATTCCGGAATTAAGGAAGGCAGCCTTACCATTCACCTGCAGAATCATTATGATCGACCATTTGACAGGATTCGCGTAGGGAATAAAACATACGGTGTAGATTTCAGCAGAAAGCTCCGGACGAAGCAAGTATATGTTGTGTCGGAGGTGGTGTGATGGGAGTAAAGCTGATAGGCTTTGAAAAGTTGGAAGCTAAACTGACTAAAAACATGGATCTGTCTGCTGTTAAAACAGTAGTTAAGAAAAATGGAGCAGAAATGCAGAAAAAGGCTCAAAAAGAAGCACCGGTAGATACACATTATTTACAAAGATCTATTACGCTGGAAATTACAGATGGCGGCATGACTGCAGAGGTTGAATCAACAGCGGAATATGCAGCTTATCAGGAATATGGAACAAGATTCATGAAAGGAAAGCCACATATACGTCCGGCATTTGATGAGCAGAAAGGTAAATTCAAGTCGGATTTGGGAAAACTTGTGAGGTGATAAGATGGATCCACAGCAGGAATTGTTCAGCGCCGTTTTGATGGCATTGAAAGAAAAATATGAGGATACGGGAGTTGGTGTGTATGACACGGATTTACCGCCTGAGGACACGCCATATCCTTTTGTTTACCTGGCGGATTGCTCCGAGAGTGATCAGGCTACAAAAAATGAGATTATCGGCGAGACTAATCTGACGTTGAAAGTCTGGCATGACAATATACGGCAGAGAGGAACGGTATCTGGTATCTTAGCAGATATCAAAAAGATCTGCAGGTCTATCGAACATACAGCGCACTATGCCTGGAATATACAGAGACCAACACAAAGAATTACGCCGGATAATACAACGAAACAGCCGCTTCTTATGGGAATTTTGGAAGTGGGATATAAATTTAGTTAGGAGTTAGGAGATGACAATAGTGAAGAACAGAAAGTTATTTGGACTGCAGTTATTCGCAGAAGCAGTAGCAGGCAAAAAGATCGTATATCTGTACCGCATCCTGAGTACAAAGAAAGATCATGATGCAACAGCACTTGCGTTCACAACAGAGAATGAACGTACAAAGTCGAAGGACGCTGATTCGACAGTGACAAAAGATGGCACAGTACGTACACCGGGAGCAGCAGAAGGAGAAATCACAGCATCAAGCCTTTTGAAAAAAGGAGATGAGTTCATCGATGAGCTGGAAGCAGCACTCGATGATGATGAAAAGATGGAGATCTGGGAAGTAAACTTAGCAGAGCCGCAGGCGAGCTCGACTGATAAATTTAAGGCAAAATACTTCCAGGGATATCTTACGGAAATTGATAAGACATCCAATGCAGAGGATAATGTCGAGTTATCGTTGACATTTGGACTGGAAGGAAAAGGTGTAGATGGCTATGCAACGGTTACTGCAGAACAGCAGGAAGTAGCAGCATATGTATTTGCAGACACTCAGAAGACAGGAGCTTAAGAGGGCGAGAAGAATCGTCCTCTTTTTGATGTGCGACATCGCACAGAAGGGAGATAAAACAATATGATGGAACTTACAATCAACGGAACAGTATATCAGTTTAAATTCGGAATGGGATTCTTAAGAGAAGCAAATAAGCTTACCACAGTTCCAGTTCAGGGAATGCCTGGAACCACAAAAGAAATAGGAGCAAGGTATCTGATCGCTAGTGTTGTGGTTGATCAGGAACCGAATGCACTGGTAGATCTGTTAGATTTGGCGAATAAGGGAGAGAATCCAAGAGTAACAAAGGCAATGTTAGATTCTTACATTGATTCGGAAGAGGTAGACATCGATGAACTCATGGAGAAAACAAAAGATTTTTTATCGAAAGCAAATGCTACCAAGAAAGCAGTGAAAGAGATCTTGAAAGAGTACGAGGAACAGATGGCGAAGAAGAAGACTCAGGAGCAGTAGAAGAGGAAGACCTATATACAACCGTAGCAAGGAATTGCTTCCGGTATTTTAGCTTCACGTCATTTAAACAGGTGGATCATCTGACATTGGCAGAATATGAACTTATGATGGAGGCTTTGGAGCTTCGGATGCTTGACGAGAGTTTACATGAACATCGTCAGGCATTTTTGAATTTTGCGGTAAAGGCAGAAAAGAAAGCCGGTAAAGGTAAGACCAAACCGGTTTACAAGAGATTCCGGCAATTCTTTGATTTTGATAAAGAATTGAAAAAAATGAAGAATCGAAGGAAACCATCCAGATTTGCTGGAATAACCAAACTGCTGGATAGAGAGGAGTGAGAGGATGGCAGAGTCGTATAGTGTAAAAGCAATATTATCAGCGCAGGACAAAAACTTTTCATCCATTATGAAATCATGCCAAGGATATGCAAATAATCTGAAAACTACTCTCACCGGCGGTCTTGGATTCGGTGCAATGGCTGCAATCGGCGGAAAGGCGATGTCGCTGGTGACAAATTCAGTCAGTGATTTGTCGAAAGAGACGATAGAAACATCGGATTCCATGTATAAGTTGCAGGCAGCTATGAGATTTTCCGGGTATTCCGAAGCGGAAATACAGAGAATAGCCGGAGCAACAGGTACATTAAAAACATATGCAGATAAAACAGTATTCTCCCTGCAGGATGTTATGAGTACATTCGGCTCACTTTCGGCAAATGGAATCAAAGACGCAGACAAGTTGACGGAAGCAGTCGGTAATGCAGTTGCTGTATTTGGCGGAGGTGCAAAGGAATATTCCTCGGTAGGACTTGCGTTCTCACAAGCAATGGCGGCAGGGGCATTACATGCGCAGGATTGGAACCAGATCATTAATGCCAGTCCGCAGCTTGCTGGAGGCTTACGGAAAGAGCTGATTAAGCTGAATCCAACATTAGGGAACGACTTCAAAGGAGCAATGGAAAAGGGTGCAATTACCGCAGACATGCTCGGGCAGGCTATCAATAACATTGGTATGACTGACATGGCGAAAGAAGCAGCCACATCCGTAACAACATTTGAAGGCGCTATGGGTAACTTGGAAGCATCTGCAGTAAGCGGAATGATGAAGCTTTATGATACTTTCGCAAAGCCTAAAGTGATTGATGCAATCAATGGGATGACCGGTAAGGTGGAGGCGGGATTTGACAAATTGTCCGTTGGAATTCCAAAAGCAATCGAACTTATATCTCCATACTGGAACGTGCTGAAAACAGATGCAAAAGAGGTAGGGACAGCCTTTGGAGAGGCAGCTGGTGCGATTATTGACGAAGTACAGGAACTTACTGGAGCATTTGGAAAAAAGGAAAGTGTGGATAATTTCTCTGAAAGCATGGGAACAGCAACAGGTGCGTTGACCACATTTGCAGATTTTTTAAAAGATCACGATAAAGAAGTGGCAAAAGCGATTACGCTGTTACCGAAATTATATGTTGCTTTTAAAGGCTTTAAAATAGTCAGTGCAGTTGCCCCTGGTGTCAAAACTTTTGCGGGCGCAATTGTAAGCATGACAGGAAAAGGAATAGCGACACTGGCAGGTAAGTTATTTGGCGTAGCAGCGGGTGAAAAAGCGGTAGGCACTGCAAGTAAAGAATCATCAGGGACTATCGTAGAATCAGCGAAAGCATTTGTAGCGATCGGAGCAGGAGTAGCATTGATTGCAGCAGGATTTTCCCTTTTGGCATATTCAGCCGTGCAAATCGCACAAGCTGGACCACTGGCAGCAGGAGTACTGATCGGCATGACGGTTGCAGTGGCAGGCTTAATGGTTGTTGCCAAAAATGTGGCTCCTGCTATGACGGCCGGAGCAACCGGATTCATTGCCTTTGGTGCAGCTGTCCTGATTGCGGCAGCGGGGATTGCTATATTATCACTGGCGGCTGTTAATCTGGCGAATGCGGGACCGCTTGCTATAGGCTGTATGGTTGGTATGGTTGCGGCAATTGCCGGACTTGCCCTTGGCGCAGCAGCACTTGGACCGGCATTGACAGCCGGAGCGGTAGGTCTCGTTGCCTTTGGTGTAGCTATATTATTGGTTTCAACTGGAGCGCTGCTGGCAAGTGTTGGGCTTGCCATAGTAGCAGGTGTGCTTCCGACCATTGTGCAATATGGAATTCAGGGAGCGGCTTGCATCGCAACCCTCGGAGCAGGCATGATCGTATTTGGCGCTGGGGCTGCAGTAGCTGGAGCGGGATGCATTGTCCTTGGTGCCGGACTTGTAGTGGTAGGTGCCGGACTTACGGTGGTAGGTGCAGCTGTCCTGATTGCGGCAGCGGGTGTGTTGCTTCTGGCAGCAGGCACACTGGCCCTTGGTGCCGGTCTTACAGTAGCTGGGGCAGGACTTCTGTTGATGGGAGCTGCATTCCCTGCCGTATCATCCGGAGCTTTAGCAACGGTAGGAGCACTGACAGCCTTAACAGCATTATCATTAGGTCTTGTGGCCGGAATGGGAGCATCGGTTGTTGTAGTGGTTGCGTTTGGAGCAGCTATGGCAGGTGGCGCAGTTGGCACCCTTGCAATGGTGGTAGCATTAAAGTCTGTCAATTCAAGCATGAAATCCATAGCCGGTAATGCCAAAAACGCCCAAAGCTCGCTCACGAGTATGCGAGCCAGTGTGAATGTGGTAAATTCCGGACTGGATGCGTTGGGAAGTAGAGCAAAGTCGGCAGTTAATACATTGGTAAGACAATTTTCAAACGCAGAAGGAAAAGCAAGGAGTTCCGGGAACGCTGTTGGAAATAACTTCAATAACGGAGTCTGCAATGGAATGAACAGAGCGGTATCCACAGCAAGATCTATGTCTACATCCACAGTGTCAGCAATGAGATCAGCCGGATCCGGTTCGTACAGTTGCGGTGTTTATATAGGAGCTGGCCTTGCAAATGGTATGGCAAGTCAGATTGGACGTGTAAGATCTGTCGCAGCGCAGTTGGCGGCTGCAGCAGAGGCGGCAATCCGGGCGAAGGCGCAGATTCATAGTCCGTCAAAAGTAGCAGATAAGCTTGGAGGTTATTTCGGTGAAGGATGGGTAAATGGAATTTCTGATAGGGTCACAGATGCGAAAAAGGCAGCATGGAAACTGGTAGACATTCCGGATTTAGTTCCTATTCCGGAAATTGGAGCTGGATTAAGAATCGGCATCGAAGATCTGAATGATAATTATGACTACACCAGAAACGAAACCTATACTATTTACGTCCCTGTTGAAGTAGACGGCAGGCAGGTGGCGAAGGCAACAGCGAAATACACCAAAGAAGAAATTGAACAGCAGCAGAAAAGAGATCTAAGGAAGAAAGGCATGAGATAAGGAGGGCGGATATGTATAAATTTGTGGACACTACAGAGAAACAGGAAGAGCAGATACTGCCTTCCGAAGCTCTCAACTTTAACGGAGTCTATTTTGAAAATGTAATTCCCGGATATCGGACACTGTATGTGTCCGGCCGGGAAATGATCGAAACAGAAATAACAGATCTATCTACAGAGATCATGGATGGCTCCAGATATCGAAGAAAGCGATATAAGCCGAGGACCATCACTGTCGGGTACCAACTGATTGCCAAGAGCAACGCAGAATTCCGGAATGCGTATAACAAATTGAATTCATTACTTGATGTGGCAGAAGCGAAGCTGATCTTCCTGGATGAACCGGATAAGTATTATGTCGGAACAAAGGTGAATGCCGGTGATGTGCCGCATGGCAGGAATGCGATTACTGCAGAAATTGAGTTCTATTGCGCAGATCCGTTTAAGTATTCCGTGGAAGAGTACGAGGTTATACCGACTGCAGATGATGGAACAACATTTGTTGTTGATTACAAGGGGACTTATAAAGCACACCCAAGATTCGAAGCAGTGATGGAAAATGGAGAGAACGGTTTTGTTGGATTCGTTGATCAGGATAAACATATTTTGCAATTTGGTAGCATTGAGGAAACAGACGGAGAGAACTACAAAGCGAATGAAACTCTTGCAACGCTACAGGACTTTTTCAATGCACCAGATGATACATCCGGAACAGATTATATGCATCCGCTCTATGGAGCGAAAGGAAAACTTGGAACGACAACTTGGTTTAATAACAAATTCCTATGCTTAAAAGAAGCAGGGACGCAGGTTGGCGGTGCGAATGGAGGTCTCAGGACAGTTATCTTACCGGCAGATTCCAATGGAGATAAAAGTGGATGTAAAAATTTCTACGCATATTTCCATATCTTGTTTTATGCAGGATTGATGGGGCAGACCGGAGAAATGTGTATCAATTTTCTCACGGAGGATAATAAGCTGATTTGCGGCGTGAACTGGTATAAGACAGATATGTCAGGAAATACAGGACGCTATGAGCTGGTATGCTATAACCCGAACAAAAAAGATACGGATCACCAAGCAGGAAAAGTGCTGAGAGAGTATGGCTACACGACCAGCCATTTACACACGCAAAACCCCTGGTATTGGGATTGGGGACATTGCGATATCCGGAAAGAAGGAAGTAAGCTTACATTCTTCTACTGGGGTGGGTACCCAAGCTTTACGGTACCGGAGATCGAGGACATGAAATGCACCAAAATACAGATAGCAATCAAGCAATGGGGAACTAGATCCGGAAGCAGGTATCTGACATATAACGGAATCAATAATTTTTGGTTCCAAAAACTTCGTGTAGACAAATGGAGAGACGTGCCGAATAAATTCGCCCGAACCAGCAGAGTTATTGCTGACTGCAAAGAAGCATCGGTAACTATGAATGGATTGCCGAAACCGGAGCTGGGAGCCCTTGGTAACGACTGGGAAACATTTTGTCTGAAGCCAGGAGTTAATCAGGTTCAATGTTTGTGCTCCAGCTGGGCGAAGAAACCGACGTTTAGAATGAAGTACAGGGAGGTGTTCTTGTGATCATATATTTTGCTGACAGGGCAATGAATATTTTAGGATCAGCATCCACGGGATTACCAAAAGGGCTGATGATCACAAATGATAAAAAGACAGAAGAAATATCAGAAGGTGTAGCAATCTTCGAATGTAATCTGGATTACGATTTCGCAAATTCGAATAAGGACGAAAAACAGGAAGTCGATGTGAAGAAGCTTGCAGCAGTCGGGAATTTCATCTTAAAACAGAGCGCAGACGACGGTAAGGCAGAAGTTTATACGATTATTGATTCGACGATAGATCCGATTCAAAAGGATGCATCCATCTATGCTGAAGATGCGGGACTGGACCTGCTGAACGAAGTGGTTGGAACATACACTGCAGACAAAGCATATAGCATTGATCATTATATTAATAAATTTGCATATGATTCCGGATTCGAAATCGGGATCAACGAAGTAAGCAATCTTACAAGAAAGTTATCCTGGGACGGTGAAGCTACAGCTACGGAAAGGCTATTGAGCGTAGCTACGCAGTTTGATAATGCTGAGATTGAATTCTGCTTCAAAGTCGAGAATATGGCTGTGACTGGAAAATACATCAATGTGTATAAGAAGAGGGGGAATGATTCAGGTGTAACTTTGACCATTGGTAAAGAGGTTAGTGGATTTCGAATCAAGAGTTCTATCGCAGATCTTGCAACAGCATACCGCTGTACCGGCGGAACACCGGAAGGATCAGAAAATCCGATCACGCTTGATGGGTATAAATATGATGACGGTGATTTTCACGTATTTGGAAGCTATGTGATGTCCAGAAAAGCGTTGGAAAAATGGAGCCGGTATCAGATTAAGACAGAAAAGAAAGAGAATGATGTGGGGCATATCGTGAAGTCGTTTACGTACGATACGACATCAAAATCAGAATTGTGCAATCGTGCCGTGTCCAGCCTTAAGAAGATCTGTGATGAAGCTGTTACCTACGAGGTTGAGTTGTCATATCTTCCGGATGGAGTAAAGGTAGGTGATACGGTATCCATTGTTGATGATGACGATAATACATATCTTACTGCAAGGTTGTTGAAATTAGAGACCTCGGAATCGAACGATACGAAAGAAGCAGAGCTGGGTGATTATGTAAGACAGGAAAGCGGAATTGATGAAAAAGTCATTGAGCTGGCAGAGCGATTTGAGAAGATCGCTAAGAATCGTAATTTTTATACGTGGACAGCCTTTGCAGATGATGAAAATGGAACGGGAATTTCGGCCAATGCTTACGGAAAAGATTATCTCGGAATCGCTACGAACCGGCTTACGAAAGAAGCTGATCTTTCTGATCCGACGCAGTACACATGGGTAAAGATAAAAGGCGAGCAGGGCATTCCGGGAACAGCGGGTAAAGATGGTAAAACAACATATTTCCATATGAAATATTCGGCGGTACCGAACCCGACATCATACAGTGACATGACGGAAACGCCAAACAAATATATTGGAACCTATGCAGATTATGAACTGGATGACAGTACAGATCCATCGAAATATACGTGGGGAAAATTCCAGGGCGACAACGGCGAAGATGGTGCAGATGGAATTCCAGGGAAAAATGGAGAGAACGGCGAGACGAGTTATGTGCATTTCGCTTACGCGACCAGTGCGGATGGAAAAACTGGATTTTCGACAACAGATACTGTCGGGAAAACATACATGGGACAGTATGCAGATTTTGAAAAAAAGGATTCAATGGATCCAAGTTCATATTCTTGGACAAAGATCAAAGGTGAAACAGGAGCGAAAGGCGAAAAAGGAGATAAGGGTGATCCAGGAGAACAAGGTCCCAGAGGCTTACAGGGATTACAAGGTGAGAAAGGTGAACAGGGAATACCCGGTCCAACTGGTGCTATAGGACCTCAGGGTCTTCAAGGACCAACAGGACCACAAGGTCCTCAAGGTGTAAAAGGTAATACGGGACCACAAGGTCCTCAAGGATCAGCCGGTAAAGACGGTGCGAATGGAAAAACAAGTTATTTCCATATAAAATATTCTCCGGTTGCAAATCCAACATCTGCATCTCAAATGACAGAAACACCAGATACTTATATCGGTACTTATGTTGATTACACTGAGGCTGATTCTACTGACCCAAAGAAATACACTTGGTATAGATTCCAAGGATTACAGGGTGCACAGGGAATACAAGGTATACCGGGAACGAATGGTATAAATGGAAAAACATCCTATTTGCATATTAAATATTCTAACGATGGTGGTAAGACTTTCACAAGTAATTCAGGTGAAACGGTTGGGGATTATATCGGTATCTGTACTGATTACAACGTGGGTGATCCCAGCAGCGTAGGTTCATACACATGGGCAAAGATTAAGGGTGACACTGGTTCTAAAGGAGATAAGGGAGCCACCGGAGCTACAGGTCCACAGGGGCCGACTGGACCAACAGGACCACAAGGTCCTCAAGGTGTAAAAGGTAATACGGGACCACAAGGTCCTCAAGGTGTAAAAGGTAATACGGGACCACAAGGTCCTCAAGGTGTAAAAGGTAATACGGGACCACAAGGTCCTCAAGGGCAGACAGGGGCGGCTGGAAAAGATGCTATCATCATATCTTCAACAGCACCAGCATCTCCAAAAACAGACCAGTTATGGCAGACAGCATCTGGTGAACCAATCAAACGTTGGGACGGTTCAAAATGGGTTTTACATTACATTTCAGTTGAAAACTTGGATGTAAAGAAACTGAGTGCTATTGCTGCAGACTTAGGAACAGTTACGGCTGGTGCTATTAAAAATAAGGCCAAGACTGTGAATTTCGATGTTGAAAGAGGCGTAATTGAATCGTGGGACACTAATATACTTCAATCTGCAAAAATGTCTGCTGGAACTTTTGAAGTTTCAGCAAAGGATTCATCTGATAACTATGTGAAAACTTATTTGAAATACTATGGACTATTTATTCATCAAATTAATAAATTGTATGGATATTCTATTGAAATGGAAGAATTGGGTGAAGATTTATTAGTTAGTAAACTAATAAATAACGGACAAGGAACTGAAACAGTATCTTTGTTTAAGAACTTAAAGAGAACTACAGTAGCAGGAAGTAAAGTTGTAACAATAACAAAAGGTAAGAACTACGTAAACTTAATGACAGCGCCTGAGGCAGCTGGTCTTTTAGGAATAGCAAATGGTACAAGTGCTGCAGTATCACTTGCTGTTAGCAATGGAGATGCCAACGCTTTCAATGCAAGAATTTACGGCGCTGAGTATTGGAGCTCTGACGGTTCTTGGTATGTATATTTTAATGCTACGGCATCCGTTACACAGTTAGTAAGAGTCAACTATATATTAGCACCGATTATTTAAAGAAAGGATGATACAAAATGGCACATTTATTTGTTATAGCAGGACATGGAGCAGGTGATTCTGGAGCTGTAGGTTACGGCTATACTGAAGCAGAAAGAGTACGTGCTTTAGCTGGAAGACTGGCTGCTCTTGGTGGTAATAATGTTACAGTCGGTGATACAAAACGAAACTGGTATGCCGATAAAGGAATTAGTTCATTATCAATTCCGAAAAACTGGCAGATTATCGAACTTCATATGGATGGAGCTAGTCCGTCAGCAAGGGGAGGACATGTGATTATTAAATCAGGATATAATCCTGATTCATATGATACTGCTCTTGCACAATTTATCGGAGGATTCACACCGGGAAGAGCTAATACAATTGTTGGAAGAAGTAATCTGGCCAACGTAAATAGAGCTGCTGCTAAAGGGTACAGCTACAGATTATTAGAATGCGGTTTTATTACTAATCAGACAGATCTCAATAAATTCAATAGTAATCTGGATGATCTTGCAAGAGGTATTCTTAGCGCTTTCGGTATTGGAGCTGTTGCGAAAGCTGGCTGGATATCTGATAAAATAGGATGGTGGTATCGGAGTTCGGATGGCTCATATCCAAAGAACCAGTGGTGTCAGATTGGAGGAGACTGGTATTGGTTCGATAACCGTGGCTATGCTGTTCATGATACATGGAAAGAAATAAACGGACAGTGGTACTATTTTAAGTCAGATTGTCGTATGGTAAAAGGCTGGAGAAAAGTAGATGGTAAATGGTATTACCTGAATCCACAGGCTTATACGAATCATCCAGAAGGAGCTATGGAAGACGGATGGGTGCTTGATGGACGATTTTGGTATTACCTGAATCCGACATCCGGTGGACCTAGAGGAGCTATGTCTACTGGATTGATTACGTCCGGTGATTTTAGTTATTATTGCAGACCAACGGCAGAAAAAGGATATCCAGAAGGAAGTATGATAACTGGATGGAAATTGCTAAATAACGACTGGTACTATTTCAATGTATCGAACGCAGGTTCTCCATATGGTGCGATGCTTAAGAATACTTGGGTTGAAGACGATGGAAAGAAATATTTCATGAAAGAAGACGGTAAAATGGCTAAGAGTGAGAGTGTATGTATCGGAAGATTTGAGTATACATTCTCAAAAAGCGGAACACATGAAAATACTTTAGAAAAAGGTGAGTAGAATATGGATTTTTCAATTTTAAATGAACATTTTGTACTTGTAGTAATGGTTGCTTGTCTGGTGGTTGGATATATCATCAAACATGCAACGTTTTTAACATGGATTCCAAACAGTGATATTCCAGTTGTATTGGCAGCTGTCGGAGCTGTTCTTAACGCAATTGTAAGCAACCTATCGGTTGAATCTGTTGTTTATGGTGCTGTTATGGGATTGGCTTCTACTGGTTTACATCAAGGATTCAAATCATTTGTGGAAGGAAAAAATACATCAGATACTGAGGAGAACAAATGATGATGGAATTTACCATATCAACGTCTCAGATTATGTGGCTTTGTTCATTCATTACATTGATATGGGGCGTATGGAAGTCTCTGCCGGTGGTGGAGACACATTAAGAGCCAAGAAGCTGGCACTGCTTCTAGGAGAATAAAAAGATTGTGAAGTAACAAAAAATGTTGTAAAATAAAAGAAATCGAAAAAAACGAAAAATCAATCAAAAAATAAATGCTTCAAAATACGATGAAAGGAGATTCACTGATGACAAAAAAAGACATGTTAGCAAAAATGGATGAAGCTGTTTGGGGCACTGATCTTGATGAAAATTCTTCATATGAGGAAATAAAAAAAGAATATGAAGAAATGCTAGAAGACCGATCAGACAATTCAGATATGTTTCCTAACGGAAGAGCTTACGATGCTGAAGATGAAGACGGGATTTAATCTCAACACCAGCCGCACTAAATGGCTGGTGTTTTTTATGTCTAAAATCGAGGTGAATATATGGAAATCAGAGCAAGACCGTGAGGTCTTTTTATACGCAAAATTAAAGAATCGAGGTACATAGAGTGTATGTAGACGTAAATACAATCATTACGGGTGGAAGCTTATTGACCGCCGTAGTGGTTATTTTTTCTGCTATTTTTGCAGTGTACAAGTGGTATTTAAAGCAGAATCAGCAAGACAAAGAAATAGAACGAATGAAATCAGAACAATGTTTGCTTACTTATGGAATTCTGGCTTGTCTGAAAGGTTTGAAAGAACAGGGATGTAATGGACCTGTTACAGAAGCAATAGACAAGATCCAGAAGCATATAAATAAGCAGGCACATGATCAGGAGGATTAAATATGGATATTAGTGCATCAGGAACAGTTGTTGGAATTGTAGCAATCTGCTATGTAATTGGACTTGGATGCAAAGCCTATGAGAAAATTCCGGATAAATGGATTCCGGTCATTATGGCTGCATGTGGCGGAGCACTGGGTGTTGTCGGACTCTATACAATGTCGGACTTCCCGGCCGGTGATGTGATCAATGCAATTGCGGTCGGAATGGCCAGCGGATTGGCGGCAACTGGAGTAAATCAGTTATATAAACAGCAGTGTAAGTAGAGGGCGAATAATCGTCCTCTTACATAATATAAAGCATATATGTGCGACGTCGCACCGGAAGAAATTGAAGCAGCCAAGGCATTGGTAGAACAGGAGGCGTAATCATGGGAACATATAATGTACATGGAGGACACAACAGGATTGTGCCAGGAGCAGGACACTACCTTGATGAGGTAACAGAGGACAGAAGAATCACGGCTGGATTGCTGCAAGGTATGGTGGAAAAGTGTATGTAGGATAGTGCATTATTAAAATAGGAAGGAACTGCATTGATTTTACTTTATACGTCCTTACAATCCGGTCCACCGAACTGTGATAAGATAATCTGAGCAATCTTTGGATTTGTCTGAGTAATTTTAACAGGGTATTGTAAACGTTTTTCATAATTCCACATAAATTAACATCCTCCTTCCTGCCATGGCCACGGTTCATTGATCCATTTCCAGCAATCCATAGGTGTATTTGCCGTATCCAGTGTTAGAGGTCCATAATATTTTGCATATTCCTTTAAGGCCTGCACACGCTGCTTTTTGAATTCATCAAAGAATTCCAGGGCTTCAGGACAATTTGGATGTGTGTCGAGAAATAATTTTACGTCATCAACAGCAAAACTTACGATATTGATCCATTCCAAAAGCTCTTTTTTACAAGGTCTGTTTTCATTCATCGAGGGCTACCACCTTTCCAACAAAATGGAAGATTCAGTTCGGCAAAAATAGTTCCGCACCGGAATCCTTTTTCAACTTCATAGAGAGAACGCCACTCCTGCCATGGAACATAGGCCATTGCAATGGAAAGACCGCTTAATTTGTCGTGATCGTAAATATTACAGCACGGACGGGACGGTGTGGACGGTGATACAGAAGGCGGCATTGTTCTGTTGCTTCCACCGACATGACATCCGTTAGAATGGTTTTGACGCATATAATCCGGCGTATTATAACGATAATTTGGCATTTAAAGTACTCCTTTCGATAAGATTATGCAATAATAGTATATGAAAATTAAAGAAAGTTGTGAATCAGACAGTTGTTTTTAAGAACGTATCTGAGTATAATAGATACGATTGGAGAGTAGAATATGGTAAAAGAAAATAAAAAAAGAAGCACGAATACCAGAGTGAAAAAGAAAGAACACAGCATCGCATACTTCGATTACAGTCTGCTGGCAATATTGATCTGCCTGATCTGCTTTGGACTGGTCATGCTATATAGTACGAGCTCTTACAGCGCAATGATGAAACAAAACGGAGACAGCCTGTTTTACTTTAAAAGACAAGTCCTGTTCTGCATTGTGGGTTTGATCGGGATGTGGATCGTAAGTAGAATAGATTATCATTGGTATTTTGAAAGATCAAAGTTCTTCTATTTTATTTCTATTTTTATGATGTTCCTTGTAAAGACACCATTGGGAAAAGAAGTAAATGGAGCAAAAAGATGGATTAAACTTCCGTTCGGACAGCAGCTGCAGCCGGCAGAGATTGCCAAGATTGCGATCATATTGTTTATTCCGGCATTGATCTGTACGATGGGAAGAGAGATAAAGACGTTGGAAGGAATTGAGAAAGTACTGGCATGGGGGGCTTTTTCAGCAGCAGTAGTCTTTATTATTACAGAAAATTTAAGTACGGCAATTATTGTTATGGGAATTACATGTATTATGATTTTTGTGGTACATCCAAAGACAAGAATATTTATCATAATTGCCGTAGGAATTATTTTAATAGGAATTGTCGGTGCGAGGGTTCTTGGTATGGCAATGGAGACCAGCGGGAACTTCCGTCTGAGACGTATTCTGGTATGGCTGAATCCAGAGAAATATGCATCAGAAGGCGGCTACCAGATTATGCAGGCATTGTACGCAATTGGATCAGGAGGTTTTTTTGGAAAAGGTCTTGGTAACAGTGCCCAGAAAATGATCATTCCAGAAGTTCAGAATGATATGATTCTTTCTATTATCTGCGAGGAGCTTGGAGTATTTGGTGCAATCATGGTTCTGATCCTGTTTGGAATGCTTCTGTATAGATTATTATTTATTGCGCAGAATGCACCGGATCTTTATGGTTCATTAGTGGTGAGCGGAATATTTGCACATATTGCATTGCAGGTAATATTAAATGTTATGGTTGTGATCAATTGTATTCCGACAACAGGAATCACACTTCCCTTTATCAGCTATGGCGGTACGTCGGTGCTATTCTTAATGGCGGAAATGGGACTGGCATTGGGAGTCTCTTCAAAGATTAAAATTGCTGAATAAAAAGCTTTCATTTCTTTTTCAAATATGCTATGATAAATAATGTAGTATTTAAAACTACTTCTGATGAGAATAGATGACTCGGAAAGAGTTTTGATATCAATAATATAAAGTAATAATACGTTACATTGGGAGGAATATATGAGTTACAAGATTATCATAGATAGTTGTGGTGAATTGACAGAAGAAATGAAGAAATCTGGGAATTTCGAGACAGCTTCGTTACAGATCGATGTTGGCGGACATCATATCGTAGATGATGAAACATTTGATCAGGCAGATTTTTTGAAGAAGATCAGAGAATCTGAAGAATGCCCGAAGTCATCATGCCCGTCTCCGGAACGTTATATGGAAGAATATCACTGTGAGGCAGAGCACATATATGCAGTGACATTGTCTGCAGAACTCAGCGGTTCTTATAACAGTGCGGTACTTGGAAAGAGTTTATACGAAGAAGAATACGGAGAGAAGGATATTTACGTATTTAATTCCAGATCGGCATCGGTAGGAGAGACGCTGATCGGGTTGAAGATTGCCGAATGTGAGAAAAAAGGACTCAGCTTTAAGGAAGTAATTGATACAGTAGAAGCTTATATTGAAGAGCAGCATACCTATTTCTTACTGGAAACATTGGATATACTGAAAAAGAACGGAAGACTGAAAGGGTTAAAAGCAGTGGTCGCAACGGCATTAAATATTAAGCCGGTGATGGGATCTACTCCGGATGGAAATATTCAACAGCTTGCAAATGCAAGAGGAATGAAAAAAGGGCTGATCAGAATGGTGGAACAAATAGTGGCTGATCTTAAGAACCCGGAAGAGAAGATACTTGCGATCTCTCACTGCAATTGCAGAGAACGCGCAGAGACAGTGAAAAATATGCTTCTTGAAAAAGCAGGATTCAAAGATATTATTATTGTAGATACTGCGGGGATCAGTAGTATGTATGCAGCTGACGGAGGCGTGATTGTAGTTGTATAATCCGATGGAGTGTGGTAGAATAGATACATCGGAAAAAAAGGAGCAAAAGAACTATGAGTCAGGCAAAAGTAGATAAATATAAAGAAGCGAAGAAAAACCGGAAGAAGCAGATGAAAAAAGAAAAGATACAAAGCTATCTGCGCAGAGGTGTGGCATGTATCGTTGCAGCAGCACTGATAGGAATGGCAGGTTTTTCTATATATAATATATATGAGTCAAAACAGCCGAAGCAGGAAGTAACGGTTGATTATTCTGCAATAGCAAGTCTCAGTCAGTCTTTGTCAGATAACGGAACGTCGGCCGAATAGAGAAGAAGAAAGAAAAATGCGAGTGAACAGGAAAAATCCTGTTCACTATTTTTTTGCCTTAAAAATCTCTTAATTTCCCTAAAAGGCTTGAAAACAGTAAAAAAGTAGTTTACAATGGGTTCAAGTGGTAGAAAGTGGTGAAAAGTGGAACAAAGTGGTATGAAAATGGATGAAGCCGGAAAGGAAGAATAACTGATTTTACCGGAAGAACTTCAGGAGATACCACCGGGAAAAGGAGAATTCTATGCTGAAAGGAGAGTACAGTCATAATATTGATGCCAAAGGGCGGCTGATCATTCCGGCCAAGTTTCGTGACGATTTAGGGGAGCATTTCGTCATTACAAAAGGAATGGAGAATTGTCTGTACGTATATCCGGAAGCAGAATGGAACACTTTTGAAGAAAAACTTAATGCATTGCCAACCACCACTGACAAAAAAGCACGTGCGTTTGCATATTTCTTTCAGGGAAGTGCAGCGGACGGCGACCTTGATAAGCAAGGCAGAACTCTAATCCCTTCTGTACTGCGTACATTTGCACATCTGGATAAAGAAGTTGTATTCATCGGTATGGGGAAGCGTGCCGAGATCTGGGATAAGGCAAGATGGGATGAAAAGAATGCTGAAGTGGAACTTAACATTGAAGATATTGCATCTGATATGGAAGAAAACGGATTCAGTATCTAGAGGGAGAAGATATGGGATTCGAACACAAATCAGTATTACTGAATGAGACAATTGAAGGATTAAACATCAAGCCGGATGGTATCTATGTAGACGGAACGCTTGGTGGAGGCGGACATGCATACGAGGTGTGCAGGCGTCTCGGTGAAAAAGGGAGTATTATAGGAATAGACCAGGATGAAGCAGCAATCGAAGCTGCAGGCATCCGATTAAAAGACTTCGGGGAGAAGGTCACAATAATCCGAAGCAATTATTGTGATATGAAGTCGAAGCTTCAAGAACAGGGAATTGACAAGGTCGATGGAATCGTACTTGATCTGGGCGTATCTTCTTATCAGTTAGATACGGCAGATCGGGGATTTTCCTATCGCGAAGATGCACCTCTGGATATGAGAATGGACAGACGTCAGAAGATGACTGCCAGAGACATCGTCAATGATTACTCAGAGATGGATTTGTACCGCGTGATCAGAGATTACGGGGAGGATAAGTTTGCAAAAAATATTGCAAAACATATCGTGGCGGCACGCGGGAAAAGTCCGATTGAAACAACGGGGCAGCTGACAGAGATCATCAGAGCCTCAATACCAATGAAATATCAGAAAAAATCCGGACATCCTGCAAAGAGAACATTTCAGGCTATTCGGATTGAACTGAACAGAGAATTAGAAGTATTGAAAAATTCTCTGGATGACATGATTGAAATACTAAACCCGGGTGGAAGATTGTGTATTATTACATTCCATTCGCTGGAAGACCGGATTGTAAAGAGTGCATTTAAGAAAAATGAGAATCCATGCACCTGCCCTCCGGATTTTCCTGTGTGTGTATGTGGCAATGTTTCTAAAGGGCGTGTTGTTACCAGAAAGCCGATTCTTCCAAGTGAAGAAGAATTAGAGTATAACAGTCGTTCTAAAAGTGCGAAACTCAGAATATTTGAGCGTTCTTAATGAAGAATGATATGTGATCAGACAGAAAGGAGTGGCGTAGATGGCAGCAAGAAGATCTTATGCAAGCGATAGACGCCAGTCCGGTGGATATCGTTCCATGCAGTATGAAAGCAGACAGGCTTATATGTATGGTAATATAGTTACCAAGCCGGAATATGAACCGCGAAGAAGGAAATCATCTGCAAAACCAAAAAAGAAAGTAAGCAGACAGGTGCAGAAGAACAGAAATCGTGCACTGCATATAAATGCAGCTTATGTGATTTTTCTCGCAGTTGCAGCAACTGTTGTGCTGTTATTGTGCGTTAATTATGTACGCTTACAGTCGGAACTGACTCGAAGATCCAAACATGTCACTGCATTACAGGAAGAACTGGCGGATCTGAAAGAGGAAAATACGACAAAATATAACGCAGTAGTGGATTCTGTCAATCTTGACGAGATCCGGGAAAGAGCGATCAATCAACTTGGCATGACATATGCTGCGGCTGATCAGATCGTGGAATATGATAATCCTGCTTCAGACTATGTAAAACAGTATGAAAATATTCCGGAAAATGGTGTACTTGCTCAGTCAGACAAGAATAAGAAATAGGTGGAAATATGGCAAGAAAGAAGAAAAATTTCTTTAAGAAAAAAATTTCAGGCCTTATGCAGAGAAAGCTAGTAATGCTCTTTGGAGTAATCATACTAGCTTTTGTTTTCTTGATAGGGTGGATTACTTATATCAATGCTTCGAAAGGAGAAAAATATACCAAAGTCGTGCTGGATCAACAACAGTATAATAACCGCACGATTCCATTTAAACGTGGAGATATCGTAGACCGTAACGGTACGAAACTTGCGACAAGTGAGAGAGTATATAATGTTGTAGTCGATGCCAAAGTGATAACAAGTAACAAAAAGTATATGAATCCGACAGTAAAAGTATTGGCAGAGTGCTTCAGTTTGAAGAAGAAAGCAATCCGTACTCAGGTGAAGAAGAATCCGAACAGCCGGTATATTGTCCTGAAAAAAGGAGTTAGTTATGCAAAGGCGCAGGAATTTGAGAAGATTACAGCAGATACGAAGCATAATCCTAATGTGCAGGGCGTATGGCTGGAGGAAGATTATACAAGGCAATATCCGTATAAAACACTGGCAAGTGATGTAATCGGATTTACAACGAATGGAAATGTAGGAAGTAATGGAATAGAGGCATCATATAATTCCATTCTGAATGGAACAGATGGCAGGGAGTATGGGTATCTGGATGAAAGTTCTGGATTTGAAAGAACTGTGAAGGAACCGGATAATGGAAGCACTGTTGTATCAACAATTGATCTTCAGGTGCAGAGTATTGTAGAACAGCATATACTTGCATTTAACGAAGAACACAAGGATGAAGAGACAGAGGGAGAAGGAAGTAAGAATACCGGAGTGATCGTGATGAATCCTCAGAATGGAGAGATTCTTGCAGAAGCTTCGTATCCGAATTATGATCTGAATCATCCAAGAGATCTGACAAAGTATTATACAAAAGCACAGCTGAAAAAGATGACGGATAAAGAAAAGCTGAATATACTGAATGATCTTTGGAATAATTATTGTGTCAGCAATACGTATGAACCGGGATCGACATTCAAACCATTTACCATATCGGCAGGTCTTGAACTTGGAGATCTTACAGGAAATGAGAATTATGTCTGCGGCGGTGTATTGCACGTGGGAGATCATGACATTCACTGTAGTAACAGATCAGGACACGGGCCGGAGACGTTGAAACAGGCTTTGGAGAATTCGTGCAACGTTGCACTGATGCAGATCGGTGCAAGTATCGGAACAGAAGAATTCTGCAGGTATCAAAGATTGTTTGGGTTCGGAGAATATACAGGAATCGATCTTCCGGGAGAGGGAGAGACGAGCGGACTGTTGTATACACCGGCGACTATGGATCCGGCCAGTCTGGCGACAAATGCATTTGGGCAGAATTTTAATGTTACAATGACTCAGATGGCGGCATCTTTCTGTTCGCTGCTCAATGGAGGCAATTATTATGAGCCACATGTTGTAAAGCAGATTCAGGATGAAAATGGAAATGTTACAGAGAACAAAGATCCGGTGCTGGTTAAGAAAACAATTTCAAAAGAGACCAGTGATATCATTAAGGATTATATGCTGGGAGTCGTTGAGGAAGGAACCGGTGCGAGTGCGGCGGTAGAGGGGTATGCTGTCGGAGGTAAGACCGGTACAGCCGAGAAGCTGCCTCGTGGAAATGGAAAATATCTTGTTTCTTTCATCGGATATGCACCACAGGAAAATCCACAGGTTATGGTGTATGTTGTCATTGATGAGCCAAACTCGGCTGTTCAGGCAAACAGTGGTTATGCAACACAGCTTGCATCACAGATCATGACAGATATATTCCCTTATCTTGGAGTAGAGAAAAAAGACGGTGCGTCTGATACTATAGAAACATCCGCAGAAGAGACAACAGCACAGACAGCACAGGAATAACTGTAAAAGTATATGGAATTCATAACCTCATAGAAGTTTTCATAAATTATAAGAAAAACTTCTATGAGGATTTTTTATTATGAAAAACAAAACATTTCATAAAAGAAAAATACTGGTGGTATTCGCCGGAGCCTTTGCGATGATATTTGTTTTGATCGGAAGACTGACCTATCTTATGGTATTTGATGCAGAATATTATCAGAAAAAAGCGGAAGATCTGCATGAGAGGGAACGTGACATTAAGGCTGCGAGAGGAGAAATCCTTGACAGGAATGGGAAAGTTTTGGCAACAAACCGGACGGTATGTACAATTTCTGTGATCCATAGTCAGATCAGGGAAGCGGAAACAGTCATTGATAACTTATCGGAACTTCTTGAAATGAATAGCAGTGAGGTGCGCAAACGTGTGGAAAAGATATCATCCATAGAAAGGATAAAATCAAATGTGGATAAAAAAACGGGAGATAAGATCCGAAATCTGGGGATGGCAGGAGTAAAAGTAGATGAAGATTTTAAAAGATTTTATCCATATGATGCGCTTGCCTCTAAAGTATTGGGGTTTACCGGAGCTGACAATCAGGGAATCATCGGACTTGAGGTAAAATATGATAAATATCTGAAAGGTGTTGACGGTAAGATCCTGACAACAACAGATGCAAGAGGAATCGAACTGGATGGTGTCGCAGAAGACAGAAAAGAGCCAGTGGCAGGGAATACATTAAAGATCAGTCTGGATTATAATATGCAGAAGTATGCTATGCAGATGGCGGAAAAAGTACGGCAGGAAAAGCAGGCGGAAAAAACGGCAATTCTTCTTATGAATCCTCAGAACGGGGAAATATATGCGATGGTAAACGTTCCGGAATTCAATCTGAACCGGCCGTTTGAGCTGAATACGGAAGAAGAGCCGGATGAAAATATGACGGATGAGCAGAAGCAGGATGCTCTGAATCAGATGTGGAGAAACGGATGTATCAACGATACCTATGAGCCGGGGAGTACATTTAAGATCATTACAGCATCTGCAGGTCTGGAAGAAGGGGTAGTCCGTCTTACAGATCAGTTTCAATGTCCCGGATATAAAATGGTAGAAGACCGCAGGATACGGTGTCATAAGGTGGGAGGGCATGGTACGGAGAACTTTGTGCAGGGCATACAGAATTCATGCAATCCGGTATTTATAGAACTGGGACTTCGTATCGGAGTCGATAGATTTTGCGATTATTTTCATAAGTTTGGTCTGATGAATCTGACGGGGGTAGATATCCCGGGAGAAGCAGGGACGATCATGCATAAAAAGGAAAATATCGGACAGGTAGAACTGGCTACGATCAGTTTTGGACAGTCATTCCAGATTACACCAATCCAGCTTGCAGCGACAGTAAGTGCACTGATCAATGGGGGAAAGAGAGTGACGCCGCACTTTGGAACGGAGATCCTGAATGAAGACGGGAAAGTAACGAAAGAATTTCACTATAGTGAAAAAAAGCATATTGTTTCGGAAAAGACATCTGAGACTATGAGGATACTTCTGGAAAGTGTCGTTTCTGAAGGATCCGGAAAGAATGCGTATGTGGAAGGATACAGAATCGGAGGCAAGACGGCGACCTCCCAGACATTACCGAGAAGTGCGAACAAGTACATATCTTCTTTTGTGGGATTTGCCCCGGCAGATGATCCGGAGATCCTGGGAATGTGTGTGAGCTATGATCCGCAGGGAATCTATTACGGAGGTACGATCGCAGCTCCGGTAATCGGTAATATTTTCGAAAATATATTGCCTTATCTTGGCATTGAAAAACAATTGGAAATGCAGTATACTAGGTAAAGTTAGAGATTAACTGAATAACAAAAGAATTAAAGAGGTGGATTATGGATTATAAGGTGTTTATTCCGGTATTGATTTCATTTGTGTTAAGTGTGATTCTTGGTCCTCTTGTGATACCTGTACTCAGAAGACTTAAGATGGATCAGACGGAGAGAGAAGATGGAGTGCAGTCTCATTTGAAGAAAGCAGGAACTCCGACGATGGGAGGCGTAATGATCCTGTTGGCGGTTGTGATCACTTCCGTTATTTATATCGGACGTTATCCGAAGATCATTCCGATCCTGTTTTTGACACTTGGATTTGGTCTGATCGGATTTTTGGATGATTATCTGAAAGTTGTAATGAAACGTTCGGACGGATTATATCCAAAGCAGAAGATGGCACTTCAGATCGTGGTAACAGCAATCTTTGCATTTTATATGGTGAAATTTGCAGGGGTTCCACTTACAATGTTGATTCCTTTTAGTGGGGGAAGATATCTGAACATTGGATGGCTGGCAATTCCATTGATGTTCTTTGTAGTGATCGGAACCGTAAATGGTGTGAATTTTACAGATGGACTGGACGGCCTGGCATCCAGTGTTACGGTTTTGGTTGCAACATTCTTTACGGTTGTCGCAATTGGAACAAAAAGCGGAATTGAGCCGATTACCTGTGCGGTGGTGGGAGCACTCCTTGGATTTCTGCTGTTTAATGTATATCCGGCAAGTGTGTTTATGGGGGATACGGGTTCCCTGGCGCTGGGAGGATTTGTAGCATCCGCAGCATATATGCTCCAGATGCCGATTTTCATCATCATTGTTGGATTTATCTATCTGGTAGAAGTATTATCCGTTATGATCCAGGTAACATATTTTAAAAAGACCGGCGGTAAAAGAATCTTTAAGATGGCGCCGATACATCATCATTTTGAACTGTGCGGATGGTCAGAGACAAGAGTTGTTGCAGTATTTTCGATTATCACAGCAATTTTATGCCTGATCGCACTGATGGCTATGTAGGAGGATAACATGGAAGTAAAAGGAAAAAAAGTACTTGTATTTGGTCTTGGGATCAGTGGAATCGGAGCTGGAAAGATTCTGGAAAGACAGGGAGCGGAAGTCGTACTGTATGATGGAAATAAGAAGCTTATGGAAGAAAAAGTAAGACAGCAGTCTGGTGCAGACAGCAACGCAAAGATCATAATCGGTGAGTTTCCTGAAGAAATCCTTGCAGAACTTGATATGACTGTATTAAGTCCGGGAGTTCCGACAGACCTTCCGGTGATCGAAAAGATGCGTAAGCAGGGAATTACGGTTATCGGAGAGGTGGAGCTTGCTTATCAGTTTGGAAAAGGCGATGTTCTTGCTATTACAGGAACGAACGGCAAGACGACTACAACTACACTTCTTGGTGAGATTATGAAGAATTATCAGGATGATGTATTTGTTGTTGGAAACATTGGAACACCGTACACAACTGCAGTAGAAGATATGACAGAGAATTCGATCACGGTTGCGGAGATGAGCAGTTTCCAGTTGGAAAGTATTGTTGAATTCCGTCCGAGGGTCAGTGCAATTCTTAATTTCACACCGGATCATCTGAACCGGCATCATACGATGGAAGCGTATGTGAATGCAAAGAAGAATATTGCAAAGAATCAGACAGAAGAAGACTACTGTATCCTGAATTATGAAGACAAACTGACAAGGGAATTTGGCAATGAAGTAAAAGCCAGAGTTCTATATTTCAGCAGTCAGCGTAAACTGGAAGAGGGAATATATCTGGAAGAGGGAAATATCATCTACAATTATGAAGGTGTAAAAGAGACAATCTGCCATGTAGATGAACTGCAGATTCTTGGAACACACAATCACGAGAATGTTATGGCGGCATGTGCGATGGCAGCAGTTTACGGAGTTCCTGTAGGAGTGATCCGTGAAAGTGTGAAAGCGTTTGGTGGTGTGGAGCATCGTATTGAATATGTAACAGAGAAGAATGGAGTTACATATTATAACGATTCAAAAGGAACCAATCCAGATGCTGCGATCAAAGGAATCCAGGCAATGAAGCGTCCGACTGTTCTGATTGGTGGCGGATATGATAAAGGCTCTGAATATACAGAGTGGATAGAAAGTTTTGACGGAAAAGTAAAAAAACTGATTCTTCTTGGGGATACCAGAGAAAAAATTGCTGCTGACGCTGAAAAGTGCGGATTTACTGATTATATGTTTGTAGATTCATTTGAAGAAGCAGTGCTCACGGCAGCGAAGATTGCAAAAGAGGGAGAAGCGGTTCTGCTTTCACCGGCATGTGCAAGCTGGGATATGTTCCCAAGTTACGAAGTACGCGGAGAGAAGTTCAAAGAGATTGTAAATTCCTTATAAGGAGTGAACGGGTTGAAGTATTCGTGGCAGTCAGAACAAACGGAACAGAAAAAATGTGACAGAGTTCTGATATTAGTACTGGCAATCATTATCGTAACTGGTCTTGTGATTCTCTACAGCACAAGTGCATATAATGGAGAGATAAAATTCCAGGATACGTTTTATTATCTGAAAAAACAGGTATTTGCAACGCTTCTCGGGATTATGGGTATGTGGTGTATAGCAAATATAGACTATCATATCTGGAAAAAGTGGGCAGTTCCGGGATATCTGTTATCTATTTTACTCGGAGTACTGGTAATGTTGTTCGGAGAAGAATACAATGGGTCCAAAAGATGGTTGTCTTTTGGACCATTTTCTTTTCAGCCATCGGAGTTTGCAAAGGTTGCGGTGATTCTGTTCCTGACATATATCATACTAAGAAATGCAGAAAAAATGTGGAAATTTTCAACAGTCTGCAAGATTGTTATCAGTGTGCTGCCAATTGTAGGTCTGGTTGGGGCGAGCAATTTGAGCACAGCGGTTATTATTCTGGGAATAGCAGTCATCCTGGTATTTGTCGCAAGTCCGAAGTATGGGCAATTTGCGTGGATGGTGTGTCTGGGGTGTGCATTTATGGGGATATTTCTTGCTATGGAAAGTTACCGGCTTGAACGGCTGCAGATCTGGCAGCATCCGGAAAAATATGAGAAAGGCTATCAGACACTTCAGGGGCTGTATGCAATCGGATCAGGAGGATTGTTTGGCAGGGGACTTGGAAGCAGTATCCAGAAACTCGGATTTGTACCGGAAGCGCAGAATGATATGATATTTTCTATTATCTGTGAGGAAATGGGATTGATCGGGGCAGTATTTGTAATGTTATTATTTTTCATCCTGATATGGCGCTTTTTTATTATTGCATCTCATGCACCCGATCTGGAGGGAGCTTTGATCGCATCCGGCGCAATGGCACACATGATGATACAGGTAATTCTTAATATTGCGGTTGTGACAAATACCATACCGAATACGGGAATTACATTGCCATTCATCAGTTATGGAGGAACTTCGGTTATGTTCCTGCTTTTTGAAATGGGGCTTGTGTTGAATGTGTCATGTTTGGTAAAATAATATACATGTGGATGAAAGGAAGTTTGAATCATATATGGGAAACCAGAGGCCAAAGAAAAAACAAGGGAACAAGAAGAATGGAAAAAAGCATCATGTATATGCAGTGATTGTTCTGCTGTTGGCAGCAGCGATCATCATTATCGGAGGTATTTTGCTGTTCTATATTCAAGAAATAGAAGTAAGCGGAAATGAGTACTGTGACAGTCAGGAGATTGTGAATTGCGTGCAGAATGATAAGCTGTCGGATAATTCTTTATATGTAGTTGCAAAATATTCTATGGGAAAAGGAACCGTACCGAAATGTCTGGATTCTTTAAAAGTCAGAATGAAAAATCCGTGGACACTGCAGATTACGGTAAAAGAAAAGGCAATTACCGGGTGCGTGAAAACCGGAACAACCTATAGTTATTTTGATCAGAGTGGACTTGTGGTAAAACAATCTTCAGTAAAAGATGCGCAGATACCGGTTGTAGAGGGAGTGAAGATAAAATCAGGCAAACTGTATAAGCAGATCCGAACATCAAATCAGACAAAATTTAATGAAATACTGGAAGCATGTGCAGAAAGTCAGAAATATGGGATATATCCGGAAAATGTGACGGTAAAACAGCAGCAGATCTATATGAAATTTGGAAATGTAAGTGCCTGTCTGGGAAGCCAGGTATCTGGTGAACAGATTGCTCAGATCAAGCCGATCTTAAAAAAGCTTGGTGATAAAGAGGGAATCCTGCATTTGGAGACCTATTCAGAGAATAACACTACGATTACTTTTGAGATGAAAGAAATTTCACAAGAAAATTAGAAAAATTAGAGAAATTCTATTGATATTTTACACGAAAGTCTATATTATATACTATATATAGCAAACTGAGTTCATCTCACTTGCTCTATCAATGGGATGTATAATATATAATAAGGATAACAAAGGAGGAGAAACCCTTGCTAGAAATTAAAACAAATGAATCAGAAGCAGCGGCAAAAATAATTGTTGTTGGAGTCGGTGGAGGCGGTAATAACGCAGTAAACCGAATGATTGATGAGCAGATTGCCGGTGTTGAATTTATAGCGATCAATACAGATAAACAGGCACTTCAGCTGTGTAAAGCTCCGACATTGATGCAGATCGGTGATAAGATCACAAAAGGTCTGGGAGCTGGTGCAAGACCAGAGATTGGTGAGAAAGCTGCAGAAGAAAGTGCAGAAGAAGTATCAGCAGCACTGAAAGGTGCTGACATGGTATTTGTAACTTGTGGTATGGGCGGCGGAACAGGAACAGGTGCTACACCAGTTGTTGCCCGCATTGCAAAAGAACAGGGGGCATTAACAGTTGGTGTTGTAACAAAGCCTTTCCGTTTTGAGTCAAAGACACGTATGAACAATGCCCTTGCAGGAATTGAAAAATTAAAAGAAAGTGTAGATACACTGATCGTAATCCCGAATGATAAACTGCTGGAAGTTGTAGACAGACGTACAACAATGCCGGAAGCTTTGAAGAAAGCTGACGAAGTGTTACAGCAGGGTATTCAGGGAATCACAGACCTGATCAATGTACCTTCACTGATTAACCTTGACTTCGCAGATGTACAGACAGTTATGACAGATAAGGGAATTGCCCACATTGGTATCGGTCAGGGACGTGGTGATGATAAAGCACTGGAAGCTGTAAAACAGGCTGTTGCCAGTCCGCTTCTGGAGACAACGATTGCCGGAGCATCTCATGTCATCATCAATGTATCCGGTGATATCACACTTATGGATGCATCCGATGCAGCAGAATATGTACAGGAACTTGCCGGAGAAGATGCGAACATCATTTTTGGTGCAATGTATGATGATTCCAGAGCAGACGAAGCTACAATTACTGTAATTGCTACAGGACTTCATAATGTTGGCGGAAGTGCTTCAAAATTAAAATCAAGACTGGAAAATCAGGGAAGAACATCTGCGATGCCACATGGTCAGCAAGGACATGCATCTGCATATGAGAGACCAGTACGTCAGAGCAGTGCAATGTATGGACAGCAGCAGGCAGTACGTACACCGCAGGCAGAACGTCCGGTATCACCAAGACTTGATTTCGGAACAACAACACAGAGAGAGACAACGGGAACTGCAACAAGACGTCCAATGGGTGGAACTACTCCTACACTGGATACACCTAGAACACCTACAAGCAAGGTGAAAGAACAGTCAATTAAAATTCCTGATTTCTTTAAAAAATAATCACATAAAGAATAGTACTACTTAGAATACAGAGAATATGCCGCAGGCAGTTTCTCTTACATACATTACTATAAGAAAGATCGTACACAGGTTGGCGTGAGCTGACTTGTATACGGTCTTTTTTTGTGTATCTTAGTTTTACTAATATGTTCGCAGGGTTACGAGAGCTGTCGAACGAAAAACGGAATCACATACAGTATCTGACAAAATCCTTTTGAAAAAATTTATATAATGTTACTTGTTTAAAACAACAAATTTATTTCTGTGCACGGAAAGAGAAAGAAGGCCTGATGTGTACTATGAATTATATGTAGATGTGTTTTTTATGGTGAATTTTACAATGGATGCGATTCTTTTGATCCTTCTGAAGAAATTACTTGCCTGTCCGGCGGGGTATGGAAGGGTTTTTGCAGGAGCAGCAACTGGAGCCGCGATGACATGTATTGCAATTGTCATATTCAGGAAAACACCGGTATTAAGATTTGTAGTATTTCATGGAGTCATTAATGTAGTAATGATGAAGGCCGGCCTTGGAATAAAATGGGGCCGGGAATTGTTCAGAGGATGGGTGCTCTTGTATATAGAGTCATTTCTGTTGGGAGGTGTGTTCCAGTTCGTTCAACAGTATATAAGGCGGGGAAGTATGTTCTTTTTACTGGCTGTAATCAGTTACTACCTCGTGTCGGTAATCTGGAAAATCATTTTATTCTTTTCAGAGAAAGGAAATCGTTACTGTGAAGTCGAAGTGTTTTTTGGAGAAAAAAATGACAGACTGAGAGGACTGATAGATACAGGGAATACATTGAGTGATACGATCAGTAATGATCCTGTCAGTATTATAGACAGGGCATCTGTAAGAAGACTGACAGAGGAAAAGAAACCGGAACGATTCAGATATATTTCTTATCATTCCATCGGGAAAAAAGAGGGTGTGATGCCGGCGTTCCGGCTGGATAAGATGCAGATCATACGGGATGGAAACAAGATAAATGTGGAACATCCATTAGTGGCAGTAAGTGAAGAAGAATTAGGTTCAGAAAATTATCAGATGATTATCAATCCAGATATATTGACAGGAGGAAAGAAAAATGGTGATAAAAGTGGCAGTTCCACATCAGTTTAAATTGAAAGTTATTCCGGATTTCCGGTCTCTCTTTTTTTCGGACAAAAAAGACATTCATTATATAGGAGGATCAGATATTCTTCCGGCACCATTGGAAACAGAGGAAGAAAGAAAAGCAATACGGGGACTGGGGACAGAGAATGATGAACAGGCAAGAAAAATGCTGATTGAACACAATCTTCGTCTGGTTGTGTATATTGCAAAGAAATTTGATAATACCGGAGTAGGAGTTGAGGATTTGATTTCTATAGGTACAATTGGGTTGATAAAAGCAATTAATACGTTTGATCCAGATAAGAATATCAAACTTGCAACGTATGCATCCAGATGTATTGAAAATGAGATTCTGATGTATCTGAGGAGAAATAGTAAGACCAAGATGGAAGTGTCGATTGATGAGCCTTTAAACGTCGACTGGGATGGAAATGAACTGCTGTTGTCGGACATTTTGGGAACAGAGGAAGATGCTGTCTATAAGGATCTGGAAAATGATGCAGAGAAGAAAGTACTGATCAAAGCAATCAGCCGCCTGTCAGGAAGGGAACAGATGATCATCCGGATGAGGTTCGGTCTGGGGACAGCCGACGGAGAAGAAAAGACACAGAAAGAGGTGGCAGATATGCTTGGTATTTCCCAGTCTTACATATCCAGATTAGAGAAAAAGATTATGCAAAGATTGCGCCGGGAAATGGTGAAGTATTCCTGAAAATGTGCTACAATAAAAAGAAAAAGGGGTTGGTCATATGAGGCTTAGTTTTTTTGGAGCAGCCCATGAAGTGACTGGAAGCTGTCATCTTCTTGAAGCATGCGGAAAGAATATCTTGATTGACTGTGGAATGGAGCAGGGACCGGATCTTTACGAGAATCAGGAACTTCCGGTTGCACCGGGAGATGTAGATTACATTCTTCTGACACATGCACATATTGATCATTCCGGAAATATTCCGCTTCTGGTGAAAAAAGGATTTTCCGGGGAGATCATCACCACATTTGCAACGGCAGATCTTTGTGATATTATGCTTCGTGACAGCGCACATATTCAGGAATTTGAAGCGGAATGGAGAAACAGGAAGGCAAGAAGAAGCGGAGAACCGGAATACGAACCAATTTATACGGTTGCAGACGCAGATGCCGCAACGAAGCTTCTGGCACCGGTAGATTACGGACAGAAGATTACGTTGTGTGACGGAATTGAAGTAAGATTCAATGATGTGGGGCATCTGCTTGGATCGGCAAGCATTGAAGTATGGATAACCGAAGGAGATGTCTCAAAGAAGGTTGTATTTTCCGGAGATGTGGGAAATGTCAATCAGCCGATCATTAAAGATCCCCAGTTAGTAAAAGAGGCAGACTATCTGGTGATCGAATCTACATACGGAGACCGTACACATGGTGAGGATATTCCAGATTATGTGGGAGAGTTTACAAGGATTTTGAGAGAGACATTCCAAAAAGGCGGCAATGTGGTGATTCCTTCTTTTGCGGTTGGACGTACGCAGGAGATTTTGTACTTTATCCGTGAGATCAAAGAAAAGAATCTGCTTCCGGAATTTCCGGGATTTGAAGTATATGTGGACAGTCCGCTTGCAATCGAAGCGACGAATGTGTTTAATAAAAATGTCAAAGGATGTTTTGATGAGGAAGCAATGGAATTGGTAAATCAGGGGATCAATCCTCTGCTGTTCCGGGGTCTGAAGACGACGATTACCAGTGACGAGTCCAGACAGATCAACTTTGATACAAAACCGAAAGTTATCCTGTCTGCATCCGGTATGTGCGAAGCAGGACGGATCCGGCATCATTTGAAGCACAATCTGTGGCGTCCGGAATGCACGATCTGTTTTGTGGGATATCAGGCAGTCGGAACGCTTGGAAGAAAACTGATTGAGGGTGCAGAGAGTGTAAAGCTGTTTGGAGAGAATATCACGGTCAATGCCAGGATCGAGGTATTGAAAGGGATCAGCGGACATGCAGATATGAATGGTCTTTTGGACTGGATCAGGGGATTTGAAAAAATACCGGACCGCGTAATGGTTGTGCATGGGGAAGATACAGTGACAGATCATTTTGCAAAATTGGTAGAAGATACATTCGGTTGTCCGGCATTCGCACCATATTCAGGTGGAACGGTAGATCTCGCAGCAAATGAGATTATAACGATCGGACAGAAGATTCCGAAAAAATCAGATGAGAAACCGAGTAAGCTTAAGAGTGCATCCGCATTTAACCGTCTGGTGGCAGCTGCAAAGCGTTTGCTGAACGTTGTGTATAAGAATGAAGGTCTGGCGAATAAAGATATGGCCAAGTTCGAGACCCAGATTCAGAATCTGGCAGATAAGTGGGATAGATAACGCAGAATCTGTCAGATGTCAAGGAGTAAAATTTTTTTTATTTGATAAGAAACCGCATAAGCCTGTGCGATAAGGAGCATCATCTTAATAGAAACTGATGGATGAGATTCTGACAGGAGGTCTGTAATGGCACAGGGAAAGGTAGAAATATGTGGTGTGAATACGGCAAAGCTTCCTATCCTGAATGAAGAGGAGAAGGAAGCTTTGTTTGTACGCATCAAAGAAGGAGACCGGGAAGCGAAAGAAGAGTACATTAAAGGAAATTTACGACTTGTCCTGAGCGTGATAAGACGATTTGGGGCAAGCGGGGAGAACCCGGATGATCTGTTCCAGATTGGGTGTATCGGACTGATTAAGGCGGTTAATAATTTTAACACAGAATTAGAGGTAAAATTTTCCACCTATGCAGTACCAATGATCATTGGAGAAATCAGAAGGTACATGAGAGATAACAATTCCATTCGTGTCAGCCGGTCACTCAGAGATACGGCATATAAAGCAATCTATGCAAAGGAAAGTTACAGAAAGAAGAACCAGAAAGAACCGACGGTGCAGGAAATTGCGACAGAAATCGGCATATCCAAAGAGGATATTATGTTTGCTTTGGATGCAATCCAGATACCGATGAGTCTGCAGGAACCGGTCTATAATGATGGTGGAGATGCATTGTATGTGATGGATCAATTGAGTGATCAGACGAATAAAGAAGAAAAATGGGTGGAAGACCTGTCACTGGAGGAAGCAATGAAGCATCTTGATGAACGGGAACGTTATATTATCAAGCTCCGGTTCTTTCAGGGAAGAACGCAGATGGAAGTTGCAAAGGAGATACAGATATCCCAGGCTCAGGTCAGCAGGCTGGAGAAGAATGCGTTGAAAACTATGCGCCAGTACCTTATCTAAGGGCTGGCGCATTTTTGGTATTGCATTTTTGACGGTCTCATACTATGATATTTGCAGGAGGAATTTGTATAATGAAAGCTTGTATATTTGATCTGGATGGAACATTAACAAATACATTGGAATCTATGACATATTCCGTAAATCTGACACTTGAGGAGATGGGACTTTCCAAGATCACAAAAGATCAGTGCAGATTGTTCGTCGGGAATGGAGCCAGGGTATTAATGGAAAAGTCACTGAAAGCAGCCGGAGACACAGATGCTTCAAGGATTGAAGAGGGGATGGAAATATACGGACGTATATTTGACCAGAATTGTACATATCATGTAACACCTTATGAAGGAATCCCGGAGATGTTGAAAGCATTGAAAGATAAAGGAATTCAACTGGCAGTCCTTTCCAATAAGCCGGACCGTCAGACAGTAAAAGTTGTGAAAGCAATTTTTGGAGAAGAATTGTTTGATTATGCACAGGGACAGAAAGAAGGTATCCGAAGGAAACCGGAGCCGGACGGAGTATGGTATCTTATGGAACAGATGCACGTATCAAAAGAAGAATGCCTGTATATCGGAGATTCAGAAGTTGATGCGGCAACCGGAAGGAATGCAGGCCTTAAGACGATAGGTGTGTTGTGGGGATTTCGGGACAGAAAAACGTTAGAAACTGCGGGAGTAGATGATCTGATCGACAGACCGGATGAACTGTTGCAGTTTGTGTAATATTACGATAAGGGAGGTTGAGATGTATGTACGAGTATGATGAAGAATGTCTGCAGACGTTTATTTTGAATCAGGGACAGCTGTTTGATGAACCGGTTGCAGAGACTTTGGAAGAGGCAGAGGCTTTTCTGGAGGACTGTATGGCTTCTATCGTAGATAATATCGGAGAAGTCAGGGAATTCCTTGATCAGGAAGGAATGGATGTCAGTGGAATGTCTGACGAAGAGATTGAAGATGCATCAGAAGTATTTGCGCTATCGGATGGTCGTTATCTTATCGTTGAAGGATAAAAGCAAAAAGACGAAAGTACCTGCCGGGTGGCATCGCACAGGCCACTGTCAGATGTAAGAAAAAGCCGCAACTACTTTGTAGTTCCGGCTTTTTTCAATGCAGTTTCAATGGCCTGGACAATCAGCTGGGAAGTGTAAGGAGTGTCAGATGAATACTGGATATTGTCGAGTGACTGTTTTTTGTAGACCTGTTCGGCAATATCTTCGATCGCAGGTTCGATGAACGGATACATGGTTGTGATAGATTCGTTCAGATTGGTGAAACGGATGGAATTGATATGGGATTCATCTACAGTCACCTCAACTTCCAGCGCAGTATTGTTTAGAGTGATATCTGAGGTGTAGATTCCCGGAGTATAGATCCGGTTATCTTTTGAGGCGGAGCGATGTTCCGGGCGGAACATGAATATCAAAAGCAGGATCAGAATAATGGCCAATACTGCGAAAATAACGGTATAGATGATTTCTTTCATGTGAAGTACAACAATTTTTGTTTTGGAACTCATAGTGAGACCTCCTGGTAATTGGTTTCAAAGATTGTTTCATTTTCTATAATGTATGAAAAATGTGGAAGAATTATTCGTTTAATTTTTCCGTGACAAATGGAAAAGGTTCTTGTAGAATGATAAAAGAAATGGAAGGTGAAAAATTATGTTTATTATTGCAGGACTTGGAAATCCTACACTTCAGTATGAAGGAACCAGACACAATGTAGGGTTTGATGTCATAGATATGTTGGCAGACAGATATAATATTTCTGTAGACGGAAGAAAAGGAAGAGCACTGATCGGCAAAGGAATGATCGGGGGACAGAAGGTGCTTCTGGTAAAACCGCAGACGTATATGAATCTGAGCGGGGAAAGCTTAAGAGAACTGGTCAATTATTATAAGATTGATGAAGAACACGAACTTCTTGTGATCTATGATGATATCAGTCTGGATGTAGGGCAGTTGAGAATCCGTAAGAAAGGAAGCGCCGGAGGGCATAATGGAATAAAAAATATTATTGCCAACCTTGGAACCGATGTGTTTCCGAGAATCAAGATCGGCGTTGGGGAGAAGCCAAAGAAATACGATTTGGCGGATTATGTACTGGGACATTTTTCGAAAGAAGATCGTGAATTGATGGAAGAGGGATATGACCGCGCAGACCATGCGGTGGGAATGATCTTAAATGGAGAGATCGAGGCTGCCATGAACCAGTATAACAGGAAAGTAAAGCCTAAGGAGGCATAAAAAGATGCAGGGCTTAATCGGACCGTTAAAAGAACTTGCAGAGTTTGAAGAACTCTGTAAAAATAAGAAAAAAGATGCAGGAATGATCCGTGTATGCGGATGTGTGAATTCCCAGAAATCTCATATGATGTATGCAATTGGCGATGGCTGTAAATACAAGGTCATCGCCTGTTCCAGTGAGACAAAAGCAAAACAGATATATGAAGAATACCGATTCCTGGACAACAATACTTATCTGTATCCGGCAAAGGATTTTCTGTTCTATAAAGCAGATATCCGTAGTAAAGAGTTGGTGAAGCAGAGAATGGAAGGAATCCAGGCAGTGCTTTCCGGAACACCTGTGACGATTGTGACAAGTCTGGACGGGTTCATGGATCACCTCGCACCAAAAGAGAGTATTGAAGAAAAAGTACTGAAGATACAAAACGATAGTGTCCTTAAACTGGACGAGATGGCAGAGAGACTTTCTGATGTAGGGTATGACAGGGAAGCACAGGTAGAAGGCCCGGGGCAGTTTGCAGTGCGGGGAGGAATACTGGATATCTATCCACTGACGGAGGAGTTTCCGGTAAGGATTGAATTTTGGGGAGATGAGGTGGATTCTATCCGGACTTTTGACGTGGAGAGTCAGCGGTCCATTGAGAATATGACAGAAATTACCATCTATCCGGCGGTGGAATTTCCGCAGGGAGAAGAGAAGGGAGTATCGTTCCTGGATTATTTTTCGAAAGAAGATACCATTCTTTTTCTGGATGAACCGGTGCGTCTTGTGGAGCGCGGACAGAATATTGAAGAAGAGTTTATGGAAGCGCAGAAAAAGCGTCTGGAGAACGGGTATGAACTGGAAGAGGAAGAGGCAAAGATATTTCCGGTTGCAGATATCCTGAAGAAGATCAATACTTACAGCAGTATCGGCTTTTTTGCGTTAGAGATGAAGTGCAGGGGATTGGAAGTAAGAGAATCTTATGAAATCCAGGCTAAGAGTGTGAATCCGTACAATAACAGTTTTGAGATGCTGACACAGGATCTTAAGAGGCTGAAAAGAAACGGATACAGGGTAGTCCTGCTGTCAGGATCGAGAACCCGTGCAAAGAGGCTGGCGGAAGATTTAAGAGATTATAATCTAAGCAGTTATTACGGTGAAGAATTGGGCCGCGAAGTAAAGCCTGGAGAAATTATGACGGCATATGGATACATTGCGGAAGGGTATGAATATCCAATGCTTAAATTCACTGTGATCGCAGAGTCGGATATTTTCGGAAAAAGAAAAAAGAAGAAAAAGAGAAAGACTTATGAAGGACGGAAGATCCAGAGCTTTTCGGAACTGAAGCCGGGAGATTATGTTGTTCATGAGAATCACGGTGTAGGCATATATCAGGGAATTGAAAAGATCGTTGTAGACAAGATTTCAAAAGATTATATGAAAATCTCGTATGCACAGGGCGGGAATCTCTATATTCCGGCAACACAGCTGGATCTGATACAGAAATACGCCAGTGCCGATGCAAAGAAACCAAAGCTGAATAAACTGGGAACCCAGGAGTGGAATCGGACCAAGACCAGGGTGCGCGGTGCCGTAAAAGAGATTGCAAGAGATCTGGTGAAGCTGTATGCGGCAAGACAGGAGCAGGATGGTTATGTCTACGGAGAAGATACAGTATGGCAGAGAGAATTTGAAGAGATGTTTCCGTTTGAAGAGACGGAAGATCAGATGATGGCGATCGAGGCTGTAAAAAAAGATATGGAAAGTCATAAGATAATGGATCGTCTGATCTGTGGGGATGTTGGATTTGGTAAGACGGAGGTTGCAATCCGTGCGGCATTCAAAGCTGTACAGGAGAGTAAGCAGGTAGTCTATCTGGTTCCGACAACGATTCTTGCACAGCAGCATTACCGGACATTCGTACAGCGTATGAAAGAGTTCCCGGTGCGGATTGACCTGATGTGCAGATTCCGTACACCGGCACAGCAGAAAAAGACGATCGAGGATGCGAAAAAGGGACTGGTAGATATCATTATCGGAACACATCGGGTACTGAGTGAAGACTTGAAATTCAAAGATCTGGGGCTTCTGATCATCGATGAAGAACAGCGGTTCGGTGTTCAGCACAAAGAAAAAATCAAGAAATTGAAGGAAAATGTAGATGTATTGACACTTACAGCGACTCCGATCCCGAGAACACTTCATATGAGCCTGATCGGTATTCGCGATATGAGTGTATTGGAGGAAGCACCGAATGACCGTATGCCGATCCAGACATATGTTATGGAATATAATGACGAGATGGTACGTGAAGCAATCGAACGGGAATGCGCAAGACAGGGGCAGGTATACTATGTCTATAACCGTGTGGAAGATATCGATGAGGTAGCAGGACATGTGCAGAAGCTGGTGCCGGATCTGTCGGTTGCCTATGCGCACGGACAGATGCGGGAGCATGAACTGGAGAGGATCATGTACGACTTTATCAACGGAGAGATCGATGTGTTGGTATCCACAACGATCATAGAGACCGGACTGGATATCTCAAATGCAAATACGATGATCATTCATGATGCAGACCGGCTTGGACTTTCACAGCTTTACCAGCTGCGCGGACGTGTCGGACGTTCCAACCGCATGGCATATGCATTCCTTCTCTACCGGAGAGATAAGATGTTAAGAGAAGTGGCAGAAAAGAGGCTGGCTGCTATCCGTGAATTCACGGACCTTGGCTCAGGATTCAAGATTGCGATGCGTGACTTGGAAATCCGTGGAGCGGGAAATCTTTTGGGTGCGGAGCAGCATGGTCATATGGAGGCGGTCGGATATGACCTTTACTGTAAGATGTTGAACGAAGCGGTGAAGCATCTGAAAGGTGAGATGGAAGAAGAGGAGACCTTCACAACTACGATGGATCTGAATGTGGATGCATTTATTCCGGCATCTTATATTCCGAATGAATACCAGAAACTGGATGTCTATAAACGAATCGCTGCAATTGAGAGCCGGGAAGAAATGGAAGATATGGCAGAAGAACTGACAGACCGGTTTGGAGATATTCCGAAGAAGGTGGAGAAACTTCTGGAAGTTGCCGCATTGAAAGCACAGGCACATCAGTTGTATGTAACGGCTGTCGAACAAAAGGGAGAGGTTTACACATTTATCATGTATGAAAAAGCGAAGGTACATCCGGAACGGATTCCGAAGCTGATCGAAGATTTCCGTGGGGAACTGACATTCAAAGCAGATGGAGCCCAGCCGTGTTTTATCTATGAGAAGAAGAGAAGAAATCTGAAAGAGAAGCAGACAGATGCACTGGAAATTACGAAAAATGTGTTAAATGGGTTGAAAGGATTGATAGGCGGAGAAAAAAGCGGTATAATTGACCCATTAAGCAAATAAAGGCAGGTTAGGATAAATGAAAAAAAGAGCATTAATATTAGCGCTGGCAGGGATTATGGCAGCATCACTTACCGGATGTGGATCGCTGAAGGATGATGCGGTGGTCGTAAAAGCAGGAGATGAAGAGATCACGGCAGGTGTTGCAAATTTCTATGCAAGATATACACAGGCTCAGTACGAAACATACTTTGCGAGTTATTTCGGCGGAGATGATATGTGGACGAAAAATGCGTCAGACGGCAAGACCTATGAAGAATCGATCAAAGAAACTTTGCTGGATGATCTGAAGAATATGGCACTTCTGGAAAAGCATATGAAGGATTATGACGTAAAGCTTACAAAAGCAGATAAAAAAGCAATCGATGATGCGGCTGAAGAATTTGACAAGGCCAACTCCCAGAAGAAAAAAGACAAGGTATCTGGTTCCGAAGAGAATGTAAAACGTGTCATGACATTGATGGTGATCGAGCAGAAGATGCGTTCGGCAATCGTAGCGGAAGCAAATGTGAATGTAACAGATGATGAAGCAGTACAGAAGCATATGCAGTATGTGGAGTTTGATTATACTACATCATCAGATTCGTCCGATTCATCAGATACGACTGTATCCGATGATGAGAAGAAGCAGGTAAAGGAAAAAGCTGCGGCATTTGCAGAGGGAGCAAAGACGGCGGAAGATTTTGCATCCTATGCAACCGAACAGGGAACCGAAGCAAAAGATGCAACGTTTGATTCGGATTCTGTAAGTCCGTCTAAAGAAGTTGTAAAAGCAGCAGACAAATTGGGAGAAGGTGAGCTTACGGGTGTGGTTGAAAGCGATACCGCATGCTATGTGGCAAAAGTTACAAGCCTCAATGATGAAGCAGCCACAGAGACCAAGAAACAGTCCCTGCTCACGGAGAAACAGGATAAATATTATAAAAAAGTATTAAAGAAATGGAAGAAAGAGGAAAAAATCACTGTTCACAAAGGAACATGGAATAAGATTGATTTCACGAAATTGAGCGTAAAAGCCAAAGATACAAGTACAACCGGAACAAGTACAGACAGTGCTTCGGGTAACTAAGACGAATAGAGATAAGAAGAATGGGCAGCATCCAACCGGGTGCCGCCCATTAATAATGGTACTGTCTTAATTCATAAAAGCAGATACGATCTCGTTAACGAGCTTTCCGTCTGCCTTGCCTTTTACTTTAGGCATCAGGTTCTTCATGATCTTTCCTTTATCCTTTGCAGTAGGAGCATCCAGTCCCATTTCTGCAAGAACAGAAGCAACAACTTCTTTGATCTCTGCTTCATCCATCATCTTAGGAGCATACTGTTCCAGAACTGCAAGACGCTTATTGCATTCTTCGATGATCTCTGTACGGTCTGCAGGAGTCATATCGAGTGTCTCTTTTGTCTGCTTGATCTCTTTTAAGATAACCTGTGTCTCTTCTTCCGGTGTCAGATCCGCACGTTTGTCGATTGCTTTATTCTTAAGAGCTGCAAGCAGCATGGATAAAGTTTCCTTTGTGTCTTTGTCTTTTGCTTTCATGGCTTTGACCATATCAGCACGTACTTCATCAATTTTACTCATGATTCATTCCTCCTAATATTTTCTTCCAACTATTATACAAAACTATTGAAAAAATATCCAGTCTAATATCAGAATGAATAATTCCATCTTTTTCTCAGCATACTAACCATATGTTAGAAAATATGGAAAAAACAGAAAAAAACAGGAGGAAGATAAATGCTATGAAAGCAACAGGAATCGTAAGAAGAATCGATGATCTGGGACGTGTAGTCGTTCCAAAAGAAATCAGAAGAACACTGAGGATCAGGGAAGGCGACCCACTGGAGATATTCACGGACAAGGAAGGAGAGATTATTCTGAAGAAATATTCTCCGATCGGAGAATTATCGGCATTCGCCAAACAGTATGCAGAAAGTCTGTCGCAGATGCTGGGATGTCTGGCAGGAATCTGTGATATGGATCAGGTGGTCGCAGCGGCAGGAAACGGGAAGAAAGAGCTGCAGGATGAAGATATAACAAGGGAACTCGGAGAGTTTCTGAAGGAAAGAAAGACGCGGAATGCAAAAGCAGGAGAAAAAAAATATGTGCCGGTGGTGAGCAAAACAGAACCTTACAGTCAGGAGGTGATCAGTCCGATCCTGTGTGCGGGGGATGTGATCGGGGCGGTACTCCTGCTGAACATGGATCAGAAAGACCTGTTTGAAGAAAGAGAAATCTGCCTTGCGGAATATACAGCGAAGGTTCTGGGAAAACAGATGGAACAATAGAACAATTATGGACAGAACAGAAGCATAAATGAGAGTCTCTCTTCATAATCTGTGATAGATGAGGAGGGAGCAGATGAGAAAAAAAGAACAAAATGAAGTATGGATCATGTGGATGGTGAAAGCTCTTCTTGCGGCATATGTAGTGACAGGTATTCTTCTGATAATACTGGCGCTGGCTCTTTATAAATTCGAATTAAATGAAGGCGCGGTGACGGCAGGAGTGACGGCAGTCTATCTGATCTCGACATTTACCGGCGGACTTGTGGTGGGGAAACTTGCAAAAGTCAGGCGGTTCCTGTGGGGAATTGTTCTGGGAATATTGTATTTTGCGTTACTTTTGCTTGTCACAGTCGGAATCTACCGCACATTTCATGGAAGCAGTACAGAGATATTGGTGACATTTGCGTTGTGTGCGGGAGGCGGCATGGCCGGCGGAATGATATCCTAAGAAAAGGATTGCGAAACCTATATTGAAATGTTATAATAACATAAGTTAAGCAATAGTAAGGAGGGACATGAACATGAAACATGTAAAATCATTGAATAAACCTATGAACAGCAACCTGAAAAAAAGTGGATGTGGCGAATGTCAGACATCATGCCAGTCAGCATGTAAGACATCCTGCACAGTAGGAAATCAGACTTGCGAACAGAACAAATAATTTAAAATCATATGGATACTCGGGACAGCGGTCTTTAGGGTCGCTGTTTCTTGCTGTTCATGGAATTATTTGACAACATGAGATTTCAGACAATCAGAGAAATAACAGGAATTTTCCGATATAGAATATGAAAAACAAGAAAGGGGTACCAGATATGATTCATCAGTACCGTAATAATGGATACAATATCGTTATGGATGTGTACAGCGGCTCTGTACATGTGGTAGATGATGTCTGTTATGATGTGATCGCAAAATTGAACGGATCAGAGACAGAACCAACTGCCGGAACATTAAAAGAAACAGATGTAAAAGATCAGCTTCTACAGTCACTGGGAAATAAATACGAAGCGTCAGATATCGAAGATGCATTGTCGGATGTGATCGAGCTGACAGAAGGCGGACAGTTATTTGTAAAAGATACATACGAATGCATGATTGAAGAGGTGAAGAAGAGGAAAACGGTCGTAAAAGCATTGTGCCTGCACATTGCACATGACTGTAACCTTGCCTGTAAATATTGCTTCGCAGAAGAGGGAGAGTACCACGGAAGACGTGCACTTATGAGTTTTGAAGTGGGTAAGAAGGCACTGGATTTCCTGATCGCAAATTCCGGAAACCGCCGCAACCTGGAAGTTGACTTCTTCGGAGGGGAACCTCTGATGAATTGGCAGGTTGTAAAAGATCTGGTGGCTTACGGAAGAGAACAGGAGAAGATCCATAACAAGCATTTCCGTTTTACCGTTACGACCAATGGTGTCCTTTTAAATGATGAGATACAGGAATTTGTAAATAAAGAGATGGACAATGTTGTATTAAGTCTGGATGGAAGAAAGGAAATCAATGACCAGATGCGTCCGTTCCGTAACGGAACGGGAAGCTATGATTTGATCGTTCCGAAATTCCAGAAGCTTGCAGAAAGCAGAAATCAGGAAAAATATTATATCCGTGGAACATTTACAAGAAACAATCTGGACTTTTCCAATGATATTATGCATTTTGCAGATCTTGGATTCAAACAGATGTCGATCGAGCCGGTCGTTGGAGATGAAAGCGATCCGTATGCGATCAGGGAGGAAGATCTTCCTAAGATCATGGAGGAATATGATAAACTTGCGAAGATGATGATCGAACGCGAGAAAGAGGGAAAAGGCTTCAATTTCTTCCATTTTATGATAGATTTAAATGGTGGTCCGTGTGTGGCAAAACGTTTATCCGGATGCGGTTCCGGAACAGAATATCTGGCTGTTACACCATGGGGCGACCTCTATCCATGCCATCAGTTCGTCGGACAGGATGATTTCCTGATGGGTAATGTGGACGATGGAATCGTGAAGCCGGAGATTGCGGACGATTTCAGAAGCTGTAATGTGTATTCGAAAGATAAATGCAGAAACTGTTTTGCAAAATTCTATTGCAGTGGTGGATGTATGGCAAACTCTTACAATTTCCATGGTACGATCCATGATACCTATGAGATTGGCTGTGAGATGCAAAGGAAGCGTGTAGAGTGTGCGATCATGATGAAGGCTGCACTTGCAGAAGAATAAATAATTCGAGAGGATGTGTAGGAGAACGATGAAAAAGTCAAAAAGCATACTGAGTCTGCTTCTGACGGTAATCCTCATCGTCGGTCTTGGTTTTACTGTTATCGCAGGAATTGGAAAATCTAAGACCGGTGCGATGAAGAACATCAAACTTGGTCTGGATCTAGCCGGTGGTGTCAGCATCACTTATCAGGTAAAAGATAAGAATCCGACCAAAGAAGAGATGAGTGATACAATCTATAAGCTGCAAAAGCGAGTAGAGCAGTACAGTACAGAAGCAAGTGTATACCAGGAGGGAGACGATCGAATCAATATCGAGATTCCTGGTGTTACAGATGCCAATAAGATTCTGGATGAACTTGGAAAACCAGGTTCCCTTTCTTTCCAGACGGCAGATGGTGAGACGGTCCTTACAGGAACCGATGTAAAGAGCGCATCTGCAAAGAGTGGTCAGGATGATATGGGGAATAAAGAATACTCCGTAGAACTGAACCTGACAAAATCAGGAACGAAGAAATTTGCTACAGCAACACAGAACAATATCGGAAAACAGATTGCGATCATTTATGACGGTGAGACCATCTCCAGTCCGGTTGTCCGGTCTGCGATCACAGGCGGACAGGCTTATATTACCGGAGACTTTACATACGAAGAAGCTGATAATCTGGCATCAACGATCCGTATCGGTGGACTGAAACTGGAACTGGAAGAATTACGTTCGAATGTAGTCGGAGCACAACTTGGAGAACAGGCACTTAGCACAAGTCTGAAGGCGGGAGTGATCGGTCTGATCCTGGTATTCCTGTTTATGATTCTGGTATACAGGCTTCCGGGACTGGCATCCAGTCTTGCACTGCTGATCTATACAGAGATTGTACTGGTGATCCTGAATGCATTTGATGTAACCTTAACCCTTCCGGGTATTGCAGGTATCATTTTAAGTATTGGTATGGCGGTGGATGCGAACGTTATCATCTTTGCCCGTGTGCGTGAAGAGATGGCGAAAGGAAAAACTGTGAAGTCATCACTCAAGGCAGGATTCCAGAAAGCAATGTCAGCTATCGTTGACGGTAACATAACAACCCTGATTGCAGCAGCGGTTCTGTGGTTCAAAGGTTCCGGAACAGTAAAAGGATTCGCACAGACACTGGCAATCGGTATTGTGGTATCCATGTTTACCGCACTGGTGATCACACGTATGATCGTATATGCATTCTATGGAATCGGAATCCGCAAAGAGAGTCTGTATTATCATCAGATGAAAGAAAGAAAGCCGGTGAATTTCCTCGGAAAGAAGAAGATATTCTTCAGCGTTTCCATTGCACTGATCCTTGCAGGATTTGTGATCATGGGAGTCAATTCGGCAAAGGGAAATGGAGCACTGGCATACAGTCTGGATTTCCAGGGCGGAACTTCTATGAATGTGAAATTTGACAAAGATTATTCTATCGATGAGATCGATGAAGAGATTGTTCCTGTAGTAGAAAAGATTACCGGAGACCACAACATTCAGACACAGAAGGTGTCCGGAACCAAACAGGTCATTATTAAAACAAAGACATTAAGTCTTGCGAAACGTGAGCAGGTCAACAAAGCACTGAAAACTACATTCGGAGTGAAAGAATCGGATATCACAGCTGAAAATATCAGTTCTACGATCAGTGGTGAGATGCGTCGTGATGCAGTAATTGCCGTGATCGTGGCAACAATCTTTATGCTGCTTTACATCTGGTTCCGTTTCAAAGATGTACGTTTTGCTACAAGTGCGGTTGCGGCACTGTTACATGATGTTCTGGTGGTACTTGCATTCTATGCGGCATCCAGAATCTCGGTGGGAACAACATTTATTGCATGTATGCTGACGATTGTCGGTTATTCCATCAATGCAACGATTGTAATCTTTGACAGAATCCGTGAGGAACTTCCACTGATGAAGAGAAACGATGATCTGGCTGAAATGGTAAATAAGTGTATAACACAGACGTTGACAAGAAGTATTTATACATCGTTGACGACATTTATCATGGTATTTGTTCTGTTTATTATGGGTGTAAGTTCTATTCGTGAATTTGCAGCACCGCTTATGGCAGGTATCATCTGCGGAGGATATTCTTCCGTATGTATCACAGGAGCCCTGTGGTATGTTATGAAAACAAAAGCCTCTAAAAAAGCAACAAACAAAAAGAAAAAATAAATCAGAAAATGATTTGAAAAGCAGTTGTGCCTGTTGACAGGGTATAACTGCTTTTTTAAAATTAAAAAGTAATTGTACTTAGATTGAAGAGACAAAGGAGCGACAACAATGGAACGATGGGTTCTGCTGCGGAAAGGCGCAGATTTTGAGGCAATAGGGAAAAAATATCAGATCAGCCCGCGGCTGGCATGTCTGATCCGGAACAGGGATGTGATCGGGGAAGAAGCGGTTGACCGCTATCTGAATGGAACAATCAGTGATCTGTATGATGGAATGCTGATGAAAGATATGGATAAAGCAATCGATATTCTGAAAGAGAAGATCCTGGAAGATAAGAAAATCCGGGTGATCGGAGATTATGATATAGACGGAGTGAATGCAACTTACATTCTGTTGGAAGGACTGGAACGTCTCGGTGCGGATGTGGACAGTGATATACCAGACCGTATCAGTGACGGATATGGACTGAACAGGCATCTGGTCGAAAGAGCTTATGAAGCCGGTGTAGATACGCTCATTACCTGTGATAATGGGATCGCGGCAGCAGATGAAATCGCGTATGGAAAAGAAATGGGGATGACAGTGATCGTAACAGATCACCATGAGGTCCCGTTTGATGAACAGGATGGAGAAAAACGATACAGAATTCCGCCGGCAGATGCGGTTATGGATCCTAAGCAGCCGGATTGTCTCTATCCATTTAAAGGACTCTGCGGTGCTGCAGTTGCATATAAGCTGATGGAGGCATTGTGGGAGAGTATGGGAAAAGATTCGGCGGATCTTGATGATCTGATCGAAAATGTTGCGATCGCTACGATCGGAGACGTGATGGATCTGGAAGATGAGAACCGTATTTTTGTCAAAGAAGGTCTTCAGATGCTGAGACGCACAAAGAATCCGGGATTGAAAGCTTTGATCGAGTGTACAGGGATTGACAAGAACAGCCTGAATTCCTATCATATCGGTTTTGTACTCGGGCCATGTATCAATGCCAGCGGAAGATTGGATACAGCAAAACGTGCGCTGGAATTACTGAGAGCAGGAACGCAGAAGGAGGCAGATATCCTTGCGGGAGACTTGAAAGCGTTGAATGACAGCAGGAAGGATATGACGGAAGAGGCTGTAAAACAGGCAGAAGAGCAGGTGGAGACAACAACCATTTCCAAGGACAAGGTGTTGGTCGTTTATCTTCCGGATTGTCATGAAAGTCTGGCAGGTATCGTCGCCGGAAGGATAAGAGAGAACTATTATAAACCGGTGTTTGTACTGACGGATGCAGAAGAAGGTGTGAAAGGATCCGGCAGGTCGATCGACGGATACCACATGTATGAAGAACTGAATAAATGCAAAGAATTGCTGACGAAGTTTGGCGGACACCGGCTGGCAGCCGGATTGTCACTTCCGAAAGAGAATGTCGGGAAATTTCGTGAGATGTTGAATAAAAACTGTACGCTGACCGAAGAAGAGATGAAAGAAAAAGTAACTATCGATATGGAGATGCCGTTCGGATGTGTGACGGAAGGATTGGTGAAAGAACTGGAACTTCTGGAACCATTTGGAAAAGGAAATACAAAACCGGTATTTGCAGCACGCGATGTCACATTACTTGGTGCAAGAATTCTTGGGAAGAATAGAAATGTACTGAAATTACAGGTGCAGGATGTGAATGGATGCAGGATCGAAGCAATGCTGTTCCATCATGCAGATGATTTTCTGGGTAAACTGGAAGAACAGTATGGAAAGACAGAAGTGGATGCACTCTTAAAAGGCCGTGGCAGACAGATCCGGATCTCGATGACATATTATCCGGATATTAATGAATATATGGGGAAAAAGACACCACAGATTGTGGTGACGCATTACCGTTAAACCATAGATTGAAAATTAGAAAAAGTAATGCTATACTTAAAGTTGTATTTTAGACAGAAATGGAGAGAGTATCATGAAAGCGATAGAAGAGTATGTAAGAAGCATTCCGGATTTTCCGGAACCGGGAATTATATTCAGAGATGTAACAAGCATTCTTCAGGATGCGGAGGGGTTACATCTGGCAATAGATCTGATGCAGGAAAAATTAAAAGATGTAGAGTTTGATGTGGTTGTAGGACCGGAATCCAGAGGATTTATTTTTGGAGTTCCGATTGCATATAACCTGCATAAGCCATTTATCCCGATCAGAAAAAAAGGAAAGCTCCCTTGCGAGACTGTTTCTGTTGAATATGAATTGGAATATGGTACTGCTACGATCGAGATGCATAAAGATGCGATCAAACCGGGACAAAGAGTGGTTATCATTGACGATCTGATCGCAACAGGCGGAACCAATGAGGCAATGGTAAAACTGATCGAAGGACTTGGCGGGAAAGTAGTAAAGACAGTATTTCTTATGGAACTTGCGGGATTAAAGGGAAGAGACCGGTTAGAAGGATATGATGTGGATGCCGTGATCACATATCCGGGTAAATAATAGAAGCATCAAGGGAAGGAGGCGTTGATATGTCAGACAAGACAACATATGAATCACTGGACAACCGGATTGCACCGGAAGCCCTGACGAAAGACCATACAAAAGGGCTCGCGGTCGTAGACGGACATGCGGTGAAATCGCAGGAAGATTATGAAGATCCGGACCGGTTGTATGGCATGTTGATTGCTCGTATCCGAAAGTATCATCCGTCCACAGATGTTTCCCTGATTGAGAAAGCTTATAAGCTGGCAGTTGAAGCACATGGAGATCAGCGCAGAAAATCCGGAGAGCCATATATCATCCATCCGTTATGGGTAGCGATCATTCTGGCAGATCTTGAGATGGATAAAGAGACGATCGCTGCAGGAATGCTGCACGATGTGGTTGAAGATACAAAGTTTACGGAAGAAGATATCCGAAAGGAATTCGGAGCAGAAGTAGCACTTCTGGTAGATGGAGTTACCAAGCTGGGAAGACTTTCTTATTCTTCGGATAAACTGGAGGTACAGGCAGAAAATTTAAGAAAGATGTTCCTGGCAATGGCAAAGGACATCCGAGTCATCATCATCAAACTTGCAGACCGTCTGCATAATATGCGTACACTGCAGTTTATGACACCGGCGAAACAGAAAGAAAAAGCAAAAGAGACGATGGACATTTACGCACCGATCGCACAGCGTCTTGGTATTTCCAAGATCAAGACAGAACTGGATGATCTGGCACTTAAGTATTCACAGCCGGAAGTGTTCTATGATCTGGTGAATCAGATCAATGCCAGAAAGACTGAGCGGGAAGAATTTGTAGAGCAGATTGTAGATGAAGTGTCGACACATATGAAGAATGCGGGCATCAAAGCAGAAGTCAACGGGCGTGTCAAACATTTCTTCAGCATTTATAAAAAGATGGTCAATCAGGATAAGACAGTAGATCAGATCTATGATCTGTTCGCAGTCCGTATTATCGTAGAATCTGTAAAGGACTGCTATGCGGCACTCGGTGTGATCCATGAGATGTATACGCCGATCCCGGGACGATTTAAAGATTATATTGCAATGCCAAAACCGAATATGTACCAGTCACTGCATACAACGTTGATGAGTTCGGTCGGACAGCCGTTCGAGATCCAGATCCGTACAGAAGAGATGCATAAGACAGCGGAATATGGTATTGCGGCGCATTGGAAATATAAAGAGTCGAATGACGGTAAGAAGAGTGTTGAAGCACAGGAAGAAGAGAAGCTAAGCTGGCTGCGCCAGATCCTGGAATGGCAGAGAGACATGTCGGATAACCGGGAATTCCTGAATCTGATCAAAGGTGACCTTGATCTGTTTGCAGAAGATGTGTATTGTTTTACACCGCAGGGAGATGTCAAGAACTTGCCGAATGGTTCGACGCCGATCGACTTTGCTTATGCGATTCATAGTGCAGTTGGAAATAAGATGGTTGGAGCCAGAGTGAACGGAAAACTGGTCAATATCGATTATAAAATTCAGAACGGGGATCGAATTGAGATCCTGACTTCACAGAATTCCAAGGGGCCAAGCAGGGACTGGCTGAATATTGTAAAAAGTACACAGGCAAAGAACAAGATCAACCAGTGGTTTAAAAAAGAATTCAAAGAAAGTAATATCATCCGTGGAAAGGATATGATCGCTACATACTGCAAGGCAAAGAGTATCAATCTTACAAATATTATTCAGCCAAAGTACCAGGAGATCGTGCAGAAAAAATATGGATTCAAAGACTGGGAATCTGTGCTGGCGGCAATCGGTCACGGAGGATTAAAAGAAGGACAGGTAGTAAACCGGCTTGCAGAAGAGTATGGAAAAGATCACAGACAGGCAATTACGGATGAAGTTGTTCTGGAGAGAGTGGCTGAGGCTGCAAAAAATAAGGTGCATATTGCCAAGTCCAAGAGCGGTATTGTAGTCAAGGGAATTGATGATATGGCGGTCCGTTTTTCCAGATGCTGTAATCCGGTACCGGGAGATGAGATTATCGGATTCGTTACCCGTGGAAGAGGTCTGTCCATTCACCGTACAGACTGTATCAATATGATACATCTGTCCGAAGCGGAACGCGCAAGACTGATTCCGGCAGAGTGGGAGACGGAAGTGACAGAAAAATCAGGAGGTCAGTATCTTGCCGAGATCAAGATGTATGCCAATGACCAGCAGGGGCTTCTGATGGAGATTTCCAGAATTTTCACAGAAGAAAATGTGGATGTCAAATCTATGAATGTCCGTACCAGCAAGAAAGGAACAGCAACAATTGAGATGGGATTCATCGTTCACGGCCGTGAAGAACTGGAGCGTATCGTGAAGAAATTGCAGCAGCTTTCCGGAATCATTGATATAGAAAGGGCAACAGGATAAAAGTATGAAGATAAAAAAATACGTGGTTGGAATGATTGGTACGAATTGCTATCTGGTAATCAACGAAGAGACAAAAGAGACGGTCATGGTTGATCCGGGAGCTTATCCGGAGAAGGTAAAGAATGCGGTAAAGGAGCAGGGACTGAAACTGAAAGCGGTGCTTTTGACACATGCACATTTTGATCATATTATGGGACTTTCTGATGTGATGGAAGACGTAAAAGTTCCGGTATATGTAGAAGAAGCGGACCTTCCGATGATGACGGACGGTGAAAGTAATCTGTCTTCTGCATATGTGCGTGGAGGATACCGGTTTGAGGAGGCGGTTCCGGTCAGTGATGGGCAACAGCTGGAAATTGCAGGTTTTCAGTTCCGTGTGATCCATACACCGGGACATACACCGGGTGGATGCTGTTATTATATGGAACAGGAAGGCGTTCTCTTTAGCGGTGATACATTATTCCAGACATCGGTTGGCCGTTCAGACTTCCCGGGCGGAAGCGCATCGGCATTGGTTCGTTCTGTAAAGGAGAAACTGTTGGTATTGCCGGAAGAGACCCATGTATATCCGGGGCATATGGAAGAAACGACGATCGGTTATGAAAAACTCCATAATCCATTTATATAATGAATGTTGGCAAAAGACAGTGATAAAAAACAGAATGGAGAATTAAAATGATTCAGATTATATGTAAAAGCGAGCCTTATACTTATAATGCGTATCATATATTAAAGGCTTTTTATCCGTCGCAGGAAGTATCCTGCAAGACGGATGAAGAAGCCTCTAATTATGTAACGGTACAATTACCGGATGGTCAGGAAATTTTTGCAGAAACGGAGAATCTGCAAACGGAGAAAAAGCGGCAGACAGACCTGAATCTGTATGACCAACTGGAGAAGATCACCGGAGAACCACTTGCATGGGGAGTGCTTACAGGCGTACGTCCGACCAAGCTTGCTATGCAGAAGCTGGAAGCCGGCTGGAAAAAAGAAGATTATATCAGATGGGCATGGGAAAGCGCAAGAGTAAGAAAAGAAAAGGCAGTGCTTGCATGGGAGATTGCCGAGAGGGAGCGGAAGATTCTGGAAGAACTGGATTATGAAGAAGGGTACAGCTTGTATGTAGGAATCCCGTTCTGTCCGTCGGTCTGTTCTTATTGTTCTTTCAGTTCCGGACCGCTGGATCGCTGGAAAGAAAAAGTAGATGTATATGTAGATACACTTTGTAAAGAGTTGGAATTTATCGCAGAGCGTTCAAAAAATAAAAAGCTGAATACAATCTACATCGGCGGAGGTACACCGACTACTCTGACGGCAGAGCAGCTGGAACGACTGATGGGATGGATTGATGAGAAATTTTCGAGAGAACATCTGTTGGAGTATACTGTAGAAGCAGGAAGACCAGACAGCATAACAGAAGAAAAATTAAAGGTCATAAAGAGCCACGGCATTACCAGGATTTCCATCAATCCGCAGAGCATGCAGCAGAAGACACTGGATGCGATCGGAAGAAAGCATACCGTAGAAGAGATAAAAGAGGCCTATGCATTGGCCAGAGAGACCGGATTCGATAATATCAATATGGATATTATCGCAGGACTTCCGGGGGAAGATATTTCTGATATGGAAGATACACTGGCTCAGATCGCTCAGATGAAGCCGGACAGTCTGACGGTGCATTCACTGGCAATCAAGAGAGCGGCCAGAATGGAAATGAGAGATTTACACCGGGATGTGAAGGAGACACATGACATCCTTTCCGGTATGATCGAAAAGGCAGCAAAAACAGCAGAAGAGATGGAACTTTTCCCGTATTATCTGTACAGACAGAAGAATATTGCAGGGAATTTTGAAAATGTTGGTTATGCAAAGGTTGACAAAGCCGGAATATACAATATACTTATTATGGAAGAAAAACAATCTATTATTGCCGCAGGCGCAGGTGCATCGACAAAAATCGTATTAAAGAATCCGATTCCTATGCCGGGCAGTAAAAAGAAGAAAATGACACGTCTGATCCGTCAGGAGAATGTCAAGGCAGTAGATGCCTATATCGACAGGATCGACGAAATGATAGAACGCAAAGGAGAATGGTTATGGCATTAAAGAAAAAACCGGTTACCGGTATGAAAGACATGCTCCCACGTGAGATGGAGATCCGTGATTACCTGATCGGACTTATTAAAGAGACGTATAAGACATACGGATTCTGTTCCATCGAGACACCGTGTGTGGAACATATCGAGAACCTGTGCAGCAAGCAGGGAGGAGACAACGAGAAACTGATCTTCAAGATTTTAAAAAGAGGTGAAAAACTGAAGATCGATACAGCAAAAGAAGAGAATGATCTGGTGGATGGAGGTCTGCGTTACGACCTTACCGTACCGCTTGCCAGATATTATGCGAACCATTCGAATGAGCTTCCGGCACCGTTCAAAGCATTGCAGATCGGGAATGTATGGAGAGCAGACCGTCCGCAGAAAGGACGTTTCAGACAGTTCATGCAGTGCGATATTGATATTCTGGGTGAACCGGGAAATCTTGCAGAGATTGAGCTGATTCTTGCAACCACAGCTATGCTTGGAAAGTTAAGCTTCCAGAACTTTACGGTATGTATCAATGACCGTAACATACTGAAGGCAATGGCTGCATATAGTGGCTTCCGTGAGGAAGACTATGATGAAGTCTTCATTATCCTGGATAAGATGGACAAGATCGGGGCAGAAGGCGTTGCAAAAGAGCTGGAAGAGATGGGGTATGCAAAGGAAAATGTAGAGACTTATCTTCAGCTGTTTCAGGATGTTGCACCGGATGTGACCGGTATCCGTTTTCTGAAAGAAAAATTAGGAGACTGCTTAAGTGGAGAGACAGCAGACAGTATGGAAATGATCATTTCTAGCGTTGAGACTGCAAAAGAATGCGAATTTAATATCAAATTCGACCCGACACTTGTAAGAGGACAGTCTTACTATACAGGAACTATCTTTGAAGTAACAATGGATGACTTCGGCGGATCAGTAGCCGGAGGCGGACGTTATGATAAGATGATCGGTAAATTTACCGGACAGGATACACCTGCATGTGGATTCTCCATCGGATTCGAGAGAATTGTTATGCTGCTCCTGGAAAATGGATATGAAGTTCCGACTGTAAAAGAGAAGAAAGCATATCTGTTAGAAAAGAAGATGACAAAAGAAGGTCTTTTAAAAGTAATGTCACTTGCAAAGACAGACCGTCAGGCAGGGAAACAGGTTCTGATCGTCAACATGAAAAAGAATAAGAAATTCCAGAAAGAACAGCTGGCAGAAGATGGTTATATAGAAATCGTGGATTGCTATGCAGATTCCGTAGAGAACTTATAATATGTTTTAGAGAGCAATAAATCACGGCGTAAAGACGCCGAAAAAGGAGAAAAAGAACATGGCAGAATCAATGAAAGGGTTGAAAAGAAACCATAGATGTGCAGAATTATCTGCAGCCAATGTAGGAGAAAAAGTTACCATCATGGGATGGGTACAGAAGAACCGCAACAAAGGAGGTCTGGTATTTGTAGATGTCAGAGATCGCTCCGGTATCATTCAGGTGGTATTTGAAGAAGGAAAATCAGAAGCAGCGCTGATCGAAAAAGCAGCAAAGCTTCGTGCAGAATATGTAGTAGCAATCGTGGGAACGGTTGCAAAGCGTTCCGGTGCAGTGAATGATCATCTTGCAACAGGTGAAATTGAGGTACTTCCGGAAGAACTCCGTATTCTTTCCGAGTCAGAGACACCTCCGTTCCACATTGAAGAAAATTCCAAGACAAAAGAAGAAGTACGTCTGAAATACAGATATCTGGACCTCAGGAGACCGGATCTGCAGCGCAATCTGATGATGAGAAGTAAAGTTGCAACTCTGACACGTCAGTTCCTTGCAGAAGAAGGATTTCTGGAGATTGAGACACCGGTTCTGATCAAGAGTACACCGGAAGGAGCAAGAGATTACCTGGTACCGAGCCGTATCCAACAGGGACAGTTCTATGCACTGCCGCAGTCGCCGCAGTTATTCAAACAGTTACTGATGTGCTCCGGATATGACAGATATTTTCAGATTGCAAAATGTTTCCGTGACGAAGACTTACGTGCAGACCGTCAGCCGGAATTCACACAGATTGATATGGAGTTATCTTTTGTAGATGTTGATGATGTCATCGAGGTAAATGAAAGACTGCTTGCAAAATTATTCAAAGAAGTACTGGGGGTAGAAGTATCCCTTCCGATCCAGAGAATGACATGGCAGGAGGCAATGGATCGCTTTGGTTCTGACAAGCCGGATATCCGTTTCGGTATGGAACTGACGAATGTTACAGATGTTGTAAAAGATTGCGAGTTTGTTGTATTCAAAAATGCAATTGAAAATGGTGGAACTGTTCGCGGTATCAACGCCAAAGGACAGGGTGGAATGGCCCGCAAGAAGATCGACAAGCTGGTTGATTTTGCGAAAGATTACGGAGCAAAGGGACTTGCCTATATTGCAATCCATGAAGACGGAACTGTAAAATCCTCATTTGCCAAATTTATGACAGATGACGAGATGAAAGCGCTGATCGAGGCAATGGGCGGAGAGAACGGTGACCTGTTATTATTCGCGGCAGATAAGAATAAAGTTGTATGGGATACACTTGGAGCACTTCGTTTAGAACTTGCCCGCCAGATGGAACTCCTTGATAAAAACGAATACAAATTCCTGTGGGTAACAGAGTTCCCGCTTCTTGAGTGGAGTGAAGAACAGAACCGCTTTACGGCAATGCATCATCCGTTTACGATGCCGATGGAAGAAGATCTTCAGTATATCGACAGTGATCCGGGAAGAGTGCGTGCGAAAGCATACGATATCGTATTAAATGGTAATGAAATCGGTGGCGGAAGTGTCAGAATCTTCGATCAGGATATTCAGAGCAAGATGTTCAAAGTACTTGGATTTACGGAAGAACAGGCTCAGGAGCAGTTCGGATTCCTTCTGACAGCATTCAAATACGGAGTACCGCCGCACGCAGGACTGGCTTACGGTCTGGACCGTCTGGTTATGCTGATGGCAAAACAGGACAGCATCCGTGACGTGATCGCATTCCCGAAGGTAAAAGATGCATCTGACCTGATGACAGAAGCACCGGGACATGTAGATGCAAAACAGCTGGAGGAACTCGGAATTGCAGTAGTGGCAAAGGAAGAGAAGAAAGACGACGCTGAGTAAGTAAAGAATAAAATCCCGGGAACAGTCAGATAAAGATTATTC
>OLSE01000256.1_pt1 | contig 75742 bp, 70 predicted proteins | sample 1673191 | NCBI WGS metagenome assembly OLSE01 (sample SAMEA3136764, study PRJEB25190) | human gut metagenome | biome: human gut; feature: human-associated habitat; material: faeces | place: Austria | collected 2013
AACAAACTCAACACAGCTCAGCTCCAGAAGTGGAAGAACATACTATCCGAAAAAGGATATAAGCTCAAAACATTACAGAATTATTACGGCGAACTCAGAGCTCTGCTGAATTATGCTGTAAAAATGGACTACCTGCCTAAAAATCCGCTTTTAGCTGTGGGCAATTTTAAGGAGGTGTATTTTGAGACACCGGAGGACAAGCTACATTACTACACAGCCGATCAGTATCTGAAATATATAAGCGTTGTCAAGAAAATGTGTGAAGAAAAAGACACAATTACCGAATGGGGGTACTATGTGTTTTTCTCCATTGCTTTCTACACCGGTGCACGCAAAGGTGAAATCAATGCGCTGAAATGGTCCGATATAACGGGTAATACACTTAATATCCGCCGCTCCATATCACAGAAAATAAAAGGCAAGATAACAGAAACCCCGCCTAAGAACAAATCGTCGTATCGTTCACTACAAATACCTCTGCCACTGTTGAAAATACTCGACGAGCACAAGAAACGTCAGCAAGCAGATAAAAACTTTACTGAAGATTATAGGGTTTGCGGCGGTATCAGTTACCTGCCCGACGCTTCGCTTGACACACACAATATAAGATACGCTGCACTTGCTGAGCTTTCGCATATAAGAATACACGACTTCCGCCACACCCACGCTACCCTGTTGATTAATGAAGGCATCAACATACAGGAAATTGCACGGCGGCTCGGTCATGCGGACGTTCAACAAACATGGCAAACATACGCCCACCTGTACCCACGAGAAGAGGAACGGGCGGTGAGCATTCTTAATAATATCAAGTAATATCTGTACACGATTTGTACACGATTTTTTGTCATTTAAGAAAAAACGACCCGAAATGTTGCAGCAATTAAAAGTCCGTGAATCTGCATTGCATAAGGCTTTAATAGCAATTTAAACACTTCCTGCGAATATACAGAAAACAGCTTTTATAATTCTTGTCACCTCGACCATATTTCTTTCAAACCGCATTTTTATGCGGTTTGTTTGTTTATTACCGGTGTCTTCTCTGCCGTGCCGTTATCGTCCGTCTGCTTGTTTTCGGCGGGCTTCTCTTCGGGCTTGGGCTCGTCCTTCTGCTCCGCTGCGGGAACGTCGGGCTTCTTCTCCTCTTCGGGAGTTTTCTTTTCGGGTTCCATTGCTTTACCTCACTTTCTTTGATTTTGGGTATAAAAATACCGCTCCAAAAGGGGCGGTAAAATTATTAAGTTTGTCTATTGTTTGCGAGCATAAGATTTACCTTACCTATTTTCAAGCGAACAATTGCTACTTCCGTGTTCAGCATAAAAATTAGCTTTAAATTCTTCCCATTCTTCATCTAATTGTTCTACAGTTTTATCTTTGAATAATTCTTCTGCTCTCTTGCCGTCATAATCGCATTCACGTTCATTATATTTCTCCATATCATATTTTTCCATAACTAAACCTCCTGTAATTATTCTGTAAACGGTATTGACTGCTGTTGGCGGTTAATCGTCATCAGGCTTATACTCAAAATTACAAATTTGAGACTTGCAGTCTTTGTTAGCACTGTTATCATCAAAAATATCATCGGGTATGCCTTTCGGATACGCTTTACATCTATGATTAAAAACGTCATAATCCCGTATTAAATACTTGCATATAAGGCATTTACGTTCTTTTAACATATTATAATCCTTTCTTCATAATACCGAGTATAGCATTTTTCAACTTTTCTTGTTTTGGCGATAAAAATTTTGCTGAAAGCAATTATGCACCATATTCATGCTGTGCAATTAAGTGATGTTATTATAATCTTCGGGAATGAGCCCTTTTTATTCCAAATATCCAACACCTCTTGAAGAGCGCCAGGTCGATTCATTTATTCAATGTTGAGGGCTAATTCTTTATTTTATTTTTATGCTTGGCTCTTGGTTTCCCCAACATTTATTATAGAGACGTTAAAATCAAGTACAATCACTCAACTGTAATGTTTGGTGATATTCTTAACACGCTATTGCATTTATTGCATCGAAATTCACGTGCAGTCGAAACATCTTCTGTGTTAGTGATATAATATCCTTTTTTGCAATCTGCACACTTGATTATTTCGCCTTTTCTTAGTCGTTTTATGATTTCATAACCGCTTTCCATTTATATATCCACCTTTCTTTCACTTAAACTCAGGATAATTGTCTTTGGCAAGTTTTACTATATATCGTTTTTCTGCAAATGTTAAAGTTCTTCCGGTGATAAGCATTTTTCTTTTGTAAGATCATACTTTTCCTTCAACGCTTCTTCCATTTCTCTGATTTCCTTTTCATCTTTTGTATCAAGACTTCCAAAATTATTCTTTTTCACGAGAACCCCTCCTATAAACTTATAATGCCGGCTTTTGAAAAAACTTCAAGAACTCTTTCACAACAGCTTTATCTACATCTTCATTGTGCAGATGATGCAACCTATTTTCATCTTTTCCATCTGTCTATCTTTTTTCTTTTGTCAAACTGCTTACGGTTTTTATCAAACATAAATAAATCATCACAGCCAAGAAGCGTCCTAACAACCTCAGACAAATCGCCATATTGTGTATCAAATTCATTGATAAGCGGACCTCCTATAGTTGTAATTTTACCGTCATTGTTCGTAAGTCTGAGATTCCATTCGCCGTAACCTGCTACTTTATGTAAAGTATAATTACCGGAAAAACATTGCTCGAAGCACTTAATAATTTTATCCGTTTTTTCTTTATCGGTTTTAATATCCACACATCTCAACGGTTCTATGTTTTTTCTGTTTGTATCCTCTGCTGTTATCTCAATAATAACATATTCATAAATGCGTACTTTACCGTTATTCGTTATCACGAGTTTCTGAAGAACACGGTTGTTTTCCTTTTTAAGTGCAGACGGAGCATTATACGATTCAAGGCATATTCTTTTTAGTTGCCCTGTAAAAAGCACTTCCGGCTTTACTTTTGGATATATGGGATTTGTTCTTTTGATTATAGAAAATCCAAAAGATTTTATTCTACCGATATACCCATACTGTACAACCGTAAATTCATTCTGTTTAACAAGGTAATACAGCCTGTTTGTGAGAAATTCCAACATAAATGCTGATTCTTCACGGGCTAACATTATACCCATCAACTGCATGGCGTCTATAAATCTGTTCCCCGCTATCTCGAAAATCTGCCGGTCGAAATAGTTTACAGGCTTAGATACCGGATTACCGCTTTCGAGAATTCGCAGTCCGGTATTCTCATTACAAAGCCTCTCCCAATATTCCGATATTTGTTCAATATCATTATATGTGAGCTTATATCTATTTTTAAGCGGCGATGTCTGAATTTCAATATCAGAAAAATATGCTATAGCATCTACAAGTTCTGTGCAATCACACAAAAATATGTTTTTGGCATAATTCTTATAATTGTAAACTGTCCAGAGCATACCAAGATATTCATCTACACACTTACGACTGAACCATATACATATTTCACCGTCACTTTTAAGCATTTTACTGAATTTCTTTATCTGACTTTGGACTGTACAACAGTGCCGTTTACAGTAACCGGTTTCATAAAAATCTTTGCGTTTCTTCACATCAAACGGCAGGCTGATATCTCCGCCGTGAAGATATAGTTCAATACTGCATAATGAATTTTTGTCTATTCTGAACAACTCCCTTTTATGCATCAGTATGCCATTCGCACTATCGGAAAATACTAAATTTACCATCTCTGCCTCACGTTTCATCATTAATGCTTTAATATAGATTTATTTCTTTTCGTATGTTTCAAATTTACTTCATTATTATAAAACTTCCTGTTTTTTTGCTGATAAAAGCAAATTATCCATAAGAAATCCCTTTGAACACTCCTTGTATCTCTATATCTAAAGTGCTTATTTGCTGTTATTTTAATTTTGCAATATTGTGCTATCTGATACTGCATCAGCTTTTCAACCGATCCAAGTTATAACAGAATCATCTATAATTTCTTTCATACTCTTGCCGAACAAATTTCCGGTGTAAAAATCTTCTTTACTCTCGAACGTCTTTATGGTCGCATTTTCCGGTATACTGATTATCAATACTTTTCCGGGAATACAGCAAGGATTTATCGTGTATTCGTGTCCCTCGTATTCAAAATCGATATCCAAAGCTGCGTCTATCACTTCATCAAAATCGTAATCCTCACAATGCCAACCTTTTGTACCGTCAAACATTTCAAGTACTTCCTTTCGGTGCCGTTTCTTATTCTTATCATTCACGCAATATCGCCCACTATGTTACAGCGATGCATTACAATATAGGTTCATCGTCTCATTAAATATATTATATCACGTCACTTTCCTATGTCAACTCGATTGAGTAAGAACATAACCGTTGAATTCAAATTAGCGGATATGTTCAATGCCATCGTTATCAGCTATATAAATTATACCGTTGAATCTGTCCTATAAAACGGATATACTTGTTTTCAGCCTTAAAATCTCCTCGTCCTTTGCATCAGGAACGGCGGGTGCAGGCTCAGATTCGGGCTTATCCGCCTTTTCTTCGGGCTTATCGTCCTTCTTGTCCTCTGCCTTGCTTACACGCTTGTCAAACTCAGACTGCATATCCTTGTCCTTTAGCATATCGTCAAAGGTTGGCTTCTGCGATGCGTTATCCTGAGCGTCACCGCCGTTATCGGCAGTCTGATTGCCGGGAACGTTTGCATCTGCGCCGCCGTCCCCCTCGCCCTCTGCGAAGTGCTGTAAGCCGATGAAAATTCTTCTGTTGTTCATGTTTCTGTCCTTTCTCCGCCCACTGTGTTCATTGCCCACAACGTTCGGAATAAATTGTTTAGGGTATAAAAATACCGCCCTCGTGGAGCGGTAAAATTATTAAGTTCGGTTCTGATCTGCGCCGAACTTCACAAAAAACGGCTGTTTTTGCAAAGTTTGTGTTCAAGTCATGTGCAATTGATTGCACACGAGTATAAGAAAACCGCTCACTGCTGTGGGCGGTTAAAGTTTAATTCATTCGGACGCTTGCGGTCAATTAACAATAATTTTCATGTTGCATTTATCGCAGTAAAATGTATTATTGCTCTTTTTTTAGGATCATTACTTTTGCTTATATAGCCGCCACTACATTCAGGACATGGGATTTTGGTTACTTTTCCTTCATACAGTTCTTTACGTTTAATTGCAAATTCTGAATAAGAACTATAGTTCATAAATTACCTCCAAGACATTCCGTTGTATCCATTTATTTTTTTCACTTCTGTAGTAGTTATTTCAATTTTTCCGGCATCATTGGAACGAGATAAAAAAGTGTTTTCAACATCAGTTTCGAGCGTGATTTTGCCTTTTCTCCCCTTATGGATTACTTTAACAAAAACCTCATCTTCTGCATCGCTTTCAAAACCTTTTATTCTCAACATCGAAGGATAACGATTTAATTTTTTGCTTACCTTCTTTTTATTCTCTTTTTGTTTATCATTTGAAACAGGTTTATTGGTTTTCCTTGAAAAAAATGAAAACGCACCGTTGTTTCCGGAAAACATCTTACGTATATCCTGATTATCTTTTAATTTAGAGAACAAGGACTGAACCATATCCTTGTCTTCTCCCAATTCCTTGAACGCTCGTCCCTTGTATTCCTGCTATTTTTGCTTTAAATGAGTATCGTTTGACAAAAGTTCAATTACATGTTGTTTGAGTTCAGAATAAAATTTACCTTGCTTCAATCTGTCGCGAGAAGCCATAAAAAGCTCTTGGCGGGCCGTAGTACCTATCTGTGAACAATCGATGCTGACAAGCATATATTCTCTTTAATTTCTAAATTTCAATTCTTGCGAAATAAACGTTTTAGACTCAGAGCCTTGCGTTTGTCCGTTTAAAGTGTAAATTACCGATTTACCTAGCTTCGACCTACACCACCTGATAATCGCACTCAGGCACATCAAGTGTCAGCGTATCCGCAGTACGAATAGCCGCCACCTGTTTGAACATACTCATCAATTCGGGTAGACCTGTATAGTTTGCAATACGGGTGCGCTCCTTGAAACCGTTACCCGCAGGCTTTAACTCCCAATCGGTTTTCTGGTCTCCAAAGGCCGCAACCCAGTTGTCGAAGTGCTGTAAGTCGTAATCTTTCAGGAAATCATATTCCAAGTAACGTATCATGGTGTGCAGCTCTGTAATAGAATTGCTCAGAGGTGTTCCCGTGGCGAAAACCACGCCCTTACCGCCAGTCTTTTCATCGAGGTATCTGCCTTTGAGGAAAAGATCGAGGCCTTTCCGCGAAGCGGAGTTGGAGATTCCGGCTACATTCTGCAATTTTGTGGCGACGAACAGGTTTTTGAACTCATGGGCTTCATCGACGAACAGACGGTCGATACCGAGCTGTTCAAAGGTCAGCGTATCGTCCTGTCCTGCCTTTTCGAGCTTATCAAGCTGTTTCTGCAAGCTCTTACGGGTACGCTCCATAGCCTTGATCTGGAACTTTGAGCCTTCGCTCTTTTTCAGTTCTCGATACCTCGCAGAATATCGTCGATCTGCGAATGAATGGTCATGACCTGCCTCTCCTTTGAAACAGGAATCTTGCCGAGTTGAGAGTGACCGATGATAACTGCATCGTAGTTGCAAGTAGTGATTTTTGCAAAGAGCTGCTGGCGATTTTCCTTCTTGAAGTCCTTTTTAGTCGCCACCAAGATATTAGCACCTAGGTAGAGCTTCTGAAAATCATCACCGATCTGCTCAGTCAGATGATTCGGCACCGCAAACAGCGATTTTGTGCAAAGACCGAGCCTTTTTGATTCCATCGCTGTTGCGATCATTTCAAAGGTCTTGCCCGCACCGACACAGTGAGCAAACAGCGTATTACCGCCAAACATAGCGTGAGCAATCGCATTTTTCTGATGATCGTGCAGATGAATGTCAGCCGTCATCATCGGGTTTGTAGGCAAATATCAACGTATGACGAAGCGTTTGATAGGGGAGGTCATAATAAAATTAATTGATGTCAGTACATACAAAAGTGTGACCGAAGAAGCGGATATATCAACAACCATAGTGCAGAGGATTTTTGACAATGTGGATTATCCGCACATAAGCGAAATGCCCGAAGTACTGGCTATTGACGAATTTAAAGGCAATGCCTCCGGAGAAAAATATCAGTGCATTCTGACCGACCCTAAAAACAGAATAGTGCTTGATATTTTACCGACAAGATTTGAGAACGACTTGAATTCATATTTCAAAAAATATGAGAATGAACAGCGTCGGAATGTGCGCTTCTTTGTGTCTGATATGTGGAAACCGTATTTCAGAATGGCAGACAATCTGTTCAGCGGCGCAACAAAAATTGTAGACAAATATCACTGGATACGGCAAGTAATATGGGCATTTGAAAGAGTCAGGAAAAAGGCTCAGCAATCACTTGATGACAGCATGAGAAAGTATTTCAAGCGTTCACGTTCACTGCTCATCAAGCCTTTTAACAGCTTAAATGACGCAGACAAACAAGCCGTGAATATTATGCTCTCGTATTCGGCGAATATTATGGACGCACACTGCCTGAAAGAAAAATTTTTCACTGCTTTGCGAAGCAACGCCGAACAGGCTGAAGCAATGCTGCCCGAGTGGATACATATTGCCGAGATAAGTTTGCTTGAAGATTTTCGGTATTGCGCTCGAACGCTGAAATCATGGTTTGACGGCATTATCAGTTCATTTGCTTACGGTTACAGAAATTTCAGAAGATTCCGTAACCGTATTCTCCACATTTTTTCTCATCAAAAATTATCAGCGGATTCTTGATCTGAACCCGCTGACGCAATTTTATGTTTTTCGTACCCCAACTATTGACAAAGAGCCAAAAATATGCGATCCATAGCTGGAGAAAGCGCATATTTTCCTCTTTTCCGCTGTTATTGAGCGTATTTTCCATGCAAAGGCATAATTTAGCATAAATTTAACCCCGACTTGCTTGCAAATCGGTTTTTTGTAGCCTGAAACTATCCCCATACAGCATTAAACTGAACGGGGATAGCTAATCTTTATCTAATTTTCATATCTCTCAGAGTGATATACTCCTCATCGACTTTATCAGTATAGCGGCTATCGGCACCGGCGAGGAAAGCCGTTATATGCTTACAGCATTGACTGTAAAACTCATCTTCATAATGGACGATATGCGCACCGCCAAGTGCAAAGCGGTCATCGGAATAAAACCTTTTAGAAATATCAATTACACAGCAATCGGTAAGACGTGCGAATTCTTCTTCAAATCCGTTTATAAATGCTTTTTTGGTTTTGAATGTGTTATCGCTGTCGGATAACATTTCTAACCGATTGTCAAGCGAAATATAACGGTCTTTAAGATCGGCTTTAATTAAAATAACGTTTTTTCCATAGCGCTCTGTGACAAATTTGCTGAAGTTTTCAAGCGCTCTTTCGAGATATTCACGGCTTCTTTCGTTAAATAAATATGCGCTTTCACATTTATCGGAAATCGACTTGTAAAAAGCAGTGCGAAGTATGAAATCATCCACCTCGAAAAGCGAATCGCCGTACTTACGCATATTGCAGATAAGGTCGTACATATCAACAATCAGCCATTCGGCATTACTGTCAGATAGAATGCGTTTTCCTTCGTGCAAAAACGCCTCTTTGACAGTGCGTCTTCGCCACTTATTGCCGCAGAATTCATCAGCCTTCAAATCGTTATCAAACGGTATTTCAGGCTCGTCTGCAAGCAAAAACGGCTGCTTGAAAATGTACTTATCGACATAGATACCTGAGGAATTACGGTTAACGGATTCACGGGAAATACAGCTACCCCAGATGTCAACCAATACAGGTTTGTGCTGTGCTTCGTAGTCTTCAAGCAATTTGCGGTCATTTCTGATAAGAAAAATATGTTCGCAGTTATCGGGAACAGTATATTTGTAAACCTCAGAAAGTTTACGGGATAATTGTTTTGTCATAAGGAAGTTCTCATCGAAAACAATCCTTATATCATCGTAACTGCAATCGCCAAGGTCGCCGTCAATACACTCAGCGGCTTTTATTGCCGAAATAAGCCTTTCTGCACCGACTTTAGCGGAAAGCAGGATTTTTGCATCATCATAGGTACGGATCTCATTTTCACGCAGATATACAAAATACTCGAAATTCTCTGCGACAAACCGCTTTGACGTAAGCTCCGCCATTCTGTCCGATACATAATTCCTGTCAAGCAGTTCAGGTTGATAGGCTCTTGCTGTCATATTATCATAGTACTTTATGACACGCATAAGCTGCAGCCTTATTTCCGGTGCAGAAAAATATGTATCCTTGCGGATACGTTTTACCGCTGAGTTCAGCTTGATTCTTACATCATCGTAGAAAAGCGGCTCAAAGGACATCATATTGTCACTTTTTGACGCCATAAAATAATTGCCGGAAACATCAATAACCACCGGCTGTAAAAGCGAAATCAGATAATCCTCATACAGCCTCAACCGCTTATTCAGTGCATTTCTGCTTTTACCGTTTCTGAGCTGATTTTCTATTACGCAGATATTGCTGAATTTTAACCGCACTAATATGATTTTATCCTTATCATATTTTGACAAGACAATTTTCGCATATTCTTTAAGCGCAGATTTTACTGTTTTTTCGTCAAAAGGCGGAGAAATTTTTTCAAGCCTGTCTTTATTGGAATTGTAAAAATCGGAAGAAATAAAACTGCCTGATGCCGTATAGAAGCTGTCGCCGTACCTGTAGCACGAAACAGCCGCCGCTGTATAAAGGTCGATTACGATATAATCGTTGTCTGAGCCGTCTAAAAACGATTTGAAATTTTTATTTATATCAATTTTATTTCTTTGGTTGCCGGCATTTCCCGAAAGATTGCTTTTTTTGCTTACAAGCGATAAGGGCGATAGAATAAGAGCGGTATCGTCATAAGAAAAGCCGCTGTCACGGAATATATTTCTCAGCACAGCCGAGCCTTGCAGCAAGAATTTAGGGTATTTTCGTATAACGCACTCCTTGCCGAGTATATCTTTTATGCGATCTTCTGAAATCTGTTCTGCTTGCGTCAGCGGCCCGTCAAGAACGCTTACCGTATATCCGTCGGAGGTATCCTTGCAAAGCGTCGGAATGCACGATATATCGGATTTTAAACCGCTTTCGGTCCTTGTGAGAATCAGATTTACAATTACACTCTCACGGTTTTCACGAAGCTCTTTCATTGATGACAAAAGATTGCCTAAAGAATAGAAGCACGTCACCTCTCTGCCGGCGGATGTGTGTATTTTACCGACCCTCTGCATAACGTGCGGATGAGAACCGATAATAAGATCCACACCGCACTGTGCCATATATTCAGCCGTCTTTATCTGAGAATTTCGAACCGTAACAGAATTCATAACGCCCCAGTGCTGATATGCGATTATATACTCTGCGCCTTCATTTTTTAGCGTTTCAACAAGCTGTCTGAAATGCTCAGGCTCATATTTCCCGATAATTTCGGGCGGTATATTTTTCTCAAGCCCGTTTGATATTGAATTTACTGCGACAAATCCGACCTTTATGCCGTTTATATCGGCAATATGAGTTTCATCGTCAAGCGTACCGATATTTGCCATACCGCTGTTTCTGATACGTTGTACGGTAGCGTGAAGCCCTTCAAGCCCCGTATCACAGTTATGATTATTAGCGGTTACCAGTGCATTGAATCCGCAGTTTTTTACTGCATCTATGAAGGTGGACGGAGAATTGCAATTGGGGCTTCCGCTGTCTGTGCGTATCTTTTCATATTCAAACGGTGCTCCGTCAAAGCAGGTGGTTTCAAGCACCGCTACAGAATAATCAGCTGGACTGACCGTATCTTTAAGCGTTCCGAATGCGTCTGTAAAATCAAGCGAACGCAAAGCGGCTTTCCGCTGATGCTCAAGCGAACACATTATATCACCGCAGAGCATGATCCTTGCCGTAGTCGGATAGCGTGACATATCCCTGCCGACAACTATCTTAACAGTAAAAGTCTGACCGTCATCAGCCGTCAGCTTTATCTCAGCCGTACCGTCCGAAACGGCGGTAACCTGTCCGCCCTTTGTTACGGTCGCCACATCGCTGTCATCGCATTCAAAAGTAACGGCAGGCACTTTATTTCTGCATTCCCATACTATCTGCGACGTTTCGCCCTTGTTCATCGTAATTACATTCTGAGCTTTAAGGTGATGGCACATCGGCGTAAATTCTGCCGGCTGTGACAGTTCACCGTATACCTCTTTCCCGTCACGATAGCTGAACGCTTTTACCCGTACAACATACTTTCTGCCGTTGCGAAACCCAAGTATCAGCTTTGAGTTATTCTGTGCATAGCGTGTTTTTATGCACTTTTCCGGTTCATCTGCATTATAGAACTGCAATATATAGCCGTCTGCGCCCTCTACCGTCTGCCAGTCGGATCGCACCGATCCGTCATAAGCGGTAGCGAACAGGTTTTGCGGAGCTTTCAGCATGATAGTTACCTCCGTAGTTTACTATTTGCTCAACGGTTTTCTTATTATCGAATGAGGAGGGAAAGAAACGGGATAGTCAAAATACATCTTTTCTGTCGCACGGTTTGCTATCTCCGTCTGTTCGCCCTTTGAATTTATCAGATAAGGAATATCCAGCTTTACCGGCGTTTTTCCGGGCGACAGCACTTCAAGGTCATCGTGAACGGTAAAATAGTTTCTCTGCGTGATATTCACCCTGCCGTTCTCACAGCTGTCAATGACGCCGACAAAGTCGCACTCACGGATGTAGCCGCTGTTCTCATAATACTGGTTTGCGTCATCCTTGTTGAAATAAAAGCCGGTGCAATACTGTCTGTGACTTACCTTATACACTTCATCAACCGCCCACTTCGGAATCGGCTCACCGTTTTTTACCGCATCAAGCGCAGCTCTGTAGGCATTCGTTACCGTTGCCGTATAATATGCGGATTTCGCTCTGCCTTCAATCTTGAAGCTGGTAACGCCTGCATCCTTAAGCTCTTTAAGATGCTCTATCATACACATATCCTTAGCGTTAAGGATATAAGAGCCGCCATCGCCCTCAGACAGTTCATAGTAGTCGCCGGGGCGTTTTTCTTCCACTAAGTGATACTTCCAGCGACAAGGCTGAGCGCATTCGCCCTTGTTGGCATTTCTGCCTGTCATAAAAGCGGAAAGCAGGCATCTGCCTGAAAATGAAACGCACATTGCCCCGTGAACGAACACTTCAATATCCATATCCTCAGGTATGTTATCCCTTATACGCTTTATATTTTCAATATCTACCTCACGGGCAAGCACTACTCTCTTTGCGCCCATCTTGTACAGCTCGTTTGCAGTTACATAGTTAACTACTCCCGCCTGTGTAGAAACGTGGATCTCAAGATCGGGAACGGTACGCTTTATAAGAGCAATACAGCCGATGTCGCTTACTATTGCGGCATCTATTCCGCAGTCGTATGCGGTTTTTATAAATTCGGGGAGCAGTTCTATCTCATCGTTTGACGGAACGGTATTGCAGGTAAGATATACTCTTACGCCCTTTGCATGAGCGTATTCAACGCCATTCCTCAACGTTTCGGGATCGAATTTTGCCGCACCTGCTCTCATACCGAACATTGTACTTCCGAGATATACAGCGTCACAACCGTAATCAACGGCAGACATAAGACATTCAAGATCACCCGCAGGCGATAAAAGTTCTAACATAAACTTAACCTTTCTTTTACCTTATTATGACATTCCGCCGCAGAAAACTCTGCGGCGGAATATTGATTGTTTGATTATTCGGCTATCGCATGATCCAGTCCGCACTTGCGGAGATTCTCCTCATGCTCCGAAATAGTTTCTGCAAAATACATTTCTGTTGTGTCAGGGTCTGCACAGAAATAGTAATAGCTTGTTTCAGGCGCATAAAGCACTGCTTTTATAGCGTCAAGTCCCGGGTTGCAGATAGGTCCTATCGGTATACCGTCACACTTATAGGTATTATATGCGTCAAACATTTTCTGATCGTACTGCGATGAAGTGAGATGCGGCTTTATATGCTCATCAACATAATGTACGGTAACGTCCGATTCAAGATGCGGGAATGCTTCCGCATCAGCCATACGGTTGAAGAATACCGATGCAACATTGCCCATATTGGTCGTAGTATCCGCCTCACGCTGTGCTATCGAAGCAAGCGTTATGGTTTCGTCAAGCGTAAGCCCAAGCTCGCTCATACGGTTATAGTAACGTGCCGTCAGCTTATTATTGAAGTTCTGATATATAATATCAAGAGCGTCTGCGGCATACTCGCTTGTATCAAGCTCCTTATTGTCCTCAAGGGCAGGAAGAATATAGAACTCGTATGTATCGGGGAATATATATCCTTCCATCTGATAATATTTCAGCTTTTTATTCTCAAGACGTTTCTGGAATTTATAAGTATCTCCGAGCGTCTTGCACTGCTCCATGAAATCTTCGGCACGGCAGACACGGTTATCCTCCATCATCTGAGCAATCTCATCAATAGTCATACCCTCGGTTATCTGTATTGAAACCGTCTGATTTACAGTAGACACTGTCTGCAGCTCAGAAATAAGCGCACTGTATGACATGGTTGTGTCAACCGTGAAGGTACCCTTTATGAACTTATCACCCTTGCCGAACATTTTGGTGTAGAGCTTGAACACATCCGGCATATTTATAATACCGAGATTTGCAAGATCCTGAGCGATTTCATCTGTTGTCGAATCCTCATTTATATGTATCTCGGCCTGACAATAGGTTTTTCCGATACCCGTAAAATCAAGTGCCGACTTTACAATGTATGTAGCAAGAAACGCAGAAATCGATATGATGAAAACTGACAGCAGAACGCCTGTGAGAATATGTGAAAACGTTCTTCTATGGCGGTTTTTCGCTTTGATTTTCTTGTTGCGTTCTTTTTTTGCCGCAAGATATTCCTGATATTCTTCTTCGGTTACCTCATCCTCCGCAGGCTCACCGTCCCCAGAAAGCGATTCTTCACTGCCCGGAACGCTTTCGTATCCGCTGTCATAAGATGAATCTTCGTTTCGCACTTCGCCTGTATGAAGCGCTTTTATCGAATCCATCATAATTGTGCGTTCTTCGGTGCTTTCGGTATTTTCATCCTTATGAGTTAAATCCATAGGATTATTCTCCATATTTTTGTCCTTTCCGTTTTTCTGTAATGACTATATCAACGCATCTGTCGTAATCATCGACAGGTATATCCTCCGTCAGAAATTCTTCATAGCATACTCCGACAGTATAGCCCTTGTAACCGTTTATAAATCTGTCATAATAGCCTTTGCCGTAACCGAGTCTGAAGCCTTTAGCATTAAAGCAGAGTGCAGGAACTATCAGCACGCTGTTTTCTGCACAGGTGGCATCAATCACAGCACAGCTCTTTTTCGGCTCGTCAATTCCGTACATACCTTTTTCAAGATCGTCAAACGTATGTATCACGCAAAACTCCATATTACTGCCGTCTATACATCTCGGCACAGCGACATTCTTTCCTGCTTTCAGGCACTGCGATATAAATTCTCTCGTATCCACCTCGCCGTCTGTCGAAACAAACGGCAGTATAGTATCCGCCGTCCGCACTTTTTCAAGACTTAATAGATTCTCGGTTATAGCGGCATTTTTAACAGCCGTTTCACTGTCACAAAGCAGTTTTCGCTTCTGAAGCAAGGATTTTCTCAGTTGTTTTTTCTGCTCGTTTACGCTCATCTGCACTGTAAAGACTTAGCTGTCTTTTCTGCTTTTCCTTCACCGCAGAGCAATGCTCCGAGTGCCAGTCCGAATTCTACAGCCGCACCTGCGCCCTTTGCGGTAACTATGTTATCATCAATATTTACAAGGTCGCCCGTTAACATTGCACCCTCAAGGAATTGTTCAAAGCCGGGGAAGCAAGTTGCCTTTTTGCCTTTCAGAAGTCCAAGCTTTCCGATTATAGACGGAGCGGCACAGATAGCACCTATCGCTTTCTTATTATCGGTGCAGAATTTTATAGCCGCCTGTACAACGGGGCTTTTCTCAAGGTTGAGCGTTCCGGGCATACCGCCGGGAAGAACTATCATCTCGACCTTATCTGTCATAATAACATCGCTGTCGGTAATATCGGCAATAACCGTAATTCCGTGTGCGCCTGTAATCTTACCGCCGCCTATTCCGACGGTGACTACCTCTTTTCCAAATCTCTTTAAAATGTCAATCGGGGCAATTGCCTCGGTTTCTTCAAATCCGTCCGCTAAAAATACATATATCATTCTGATTGTCCTTTCCCGGCATTATAAACCGCACTGAACTTCTCAACCATAAAACACGGGTGATAAGACTTCTTCGCCTTGCGGAGATTCTCCTCTCCCATATCCTCTTCCCTGTTTATATATTCAAGTCCTTTACAGAACCTGTTTGCCATCATATAGTTTATCATCGGATATGCTCCGTCATAATCGGTAAACGCTTTTTCAACGTGGGTTACAAATGTATCACTGCATTGCTGTTCGCCGTACGAAAACGCCTGTATCCTGCCGTCGACTCTCAGGATTCCGCCGACAAGACCTAAGTCGAAGAAATGCTCGAGTCCTATTCCGACAGCACACATTTCCTCCGACTTATCCTCGCTTTTATCGCAATCATTGCGTATGCACCATTCAAGGCTCATCTGCTTGCATTCGTCAATATTGTCCGGCGTAATATCCTCAAAGCTCCAGTTAAGCTGTTTGAAACGGTTTATATAATTACGCTTTGAATGCAGCTTCTTTCCGCCGAGCGTTGCAAGCGACTGCGACTGATACACATAGTCGTACAGATCTTCACTTGTATCGAAGGTGAACATACCGGGATAACGCCGTTCAAGCATCTGCTTGTCCTTTATATCCATACTGCAGAATTCAAACGGAATTCCCGTACTGTCACAGTAATTTTTTAGTTCTGAAAGCAGTGCGTCCGTATCGCCTTTTCCTGCGGGAAACACGAAACAGTTTCCGTGCTTTGATACATAAAAATCCTGAAAACGTCCTACAGTAATGTTGTAAACACCGCTCCACACAAAGTTATTTGTGAAGTTATACTCACAACCTCTGAAATCAGACAGCTTCAGAAGCGGATCTATCCACTGCTTGTCGCTGAGTTCAATTTTCTTTAATTCCAACACTTTATATTACCTTGCTTTTGCCTGTTATCAGCCGTAAATCAGCGCCGATAATTCCTTATTTATCTTTTCGGGAGTGTAAGGATTTTCACCGTCCGAGCACGGCAGTATATACCAGCCCTTCTTGTCGGCTGTGTATAGCGCCGTTTCCCGACAGGCCTTCAGAAAAGCAACGTTGCTTTCGTGAATATCCTTCTTCGCCTCATCTCCGCCGTAACGTGCGGAAAGGAGCTTTTGCGACACCTCTACAGGCATATCCAGAAATATAATCCTTTCGGGACGTGGAATTGCGAATTTATCGTATTCGTAATCCTCAAGCCACTCAAGGTACTCATCCCATTGGGATTTTTCCAGCTTTGCCATCTGATATATCGCATTTGAGGAGGTGTATCTTGCGGCTATTATGGTCTTGCCCGCTTTATAATCCTTTTCCCAGTCGGTCTTGTAGCTGATATAACGGTCTATCGCATAGAAACTGCCGGCCGTATATGCGCCCGTTCTGCCGTTTTCCTCGCAGAATTTACCGCTGAGATAGTCCTTGATTATCTCACCGCTTGCACTGTTGTAATTCGGAAAGCTGATGAAACGGATATTGCTGTCTGCGCTTGCTTTCAGCATCTCAAGCTGTGTGCTTTTGCCGCATCCGTCAAGCCCTTCTATAACAAACAGTTTTCCGCATTTTCCGTTATTGCCGTTCATACAAACACTCTCTCATAATATAGTATAGTTTTATTTTATCACAAAATCCGTGTCAAGTCAACTTAAAATAAACGCACAAAGTCTTTTGTGACTTTGTGCGTTAAAAAGCATTATTCAACACATTGAACGTTCAACGGTGATTACGGCATTGAGCCTGCCGTCCTTTTCCGCAATTGCGTTCTTTATCATAAAAGCAAGCTCCCCGTCCTTATATCTGAAGCCGAAAGGCGTTACGAGATCGAAAATTACATTTATCCTTGAAACACCGTCGGTAATGCGGAAATCGTGGATAGTAAGGCTGCTGTCGATATTTTTTATTATATCAAGAACCACCTTTTTTACCTCGTCTGCTTTCTTGTCATCCACAACTACAGGATCCATATGTATCGTAACACTGCATCTGTACTTTTCCCTGAGATCGTCCTCTATAAGATCTATAAGCTCGTGTGCAAGCATTATATCTGTTTTACTGCTTATTTCGGCGTGGAGCGATATTACCATTCTGCCTACACCGTAATCATGCACCATAAGATCGTGTACGCCGACTATTCCGTCATAGTTCATTACAGTGTTTTCAATTTCCTCCACCAGTTCCTTTTTAGGCTTTGTGCCAAGCAGCGGAGTGAGGCTTTCCTTGAATGTATTGAAGCCTGTGTAGAGGATAAAAAGCGCAACAATGATACCTGCGTATGAATCAAGTTCAAAACCGCTGAACAGCTGTATAAACATACAGATGATTACTACCGATGTAGAAATACAGTCTGAAAGCGAATCTGCCGCTGCGGCCTTCATTGTGGCGCTGTCTATTTTCCGACCGAGCTTTGTGTTGAACAGTGCCATCCACAGCTTCACAAGAAGCGACGCTCCAAGCACCGATACGGCAAGTATGCTGAACTCCGACTTTTCGGGCGAGAAGATTTTTTCGACCGAGCTTTTACCAAGCTCAAAGCCCATCATCATTATGATAAAAGAAATTATTATGCCCGAAACATACTCCATTCTGCCGTGACCGTATGGGTGTTCGCTGTCTGCAGGCATTCCTGCCATTTTAAAGCCGACAAAGGTCATTATTGATGAGCCTGCGTCTGAAAGGTTATTGAATGCGTCTGCGATTACGGAGATACCGCCGGATAATATACCTGCAATCAGCTTTCCGAGGAACAAAAGTATGTTAAGTACGATACCGGTAAATGCTCCGAGATACCCGTAACGCTTTCTGACAGCGGGATCGGATGTGTTTTTGCTGTCCTTTACGAACAGTTTTATAAGCAGATTAGTCATGACTATCCCCCCATATTACACGAATACGGAGCAACATAATGCGTTGCTCCGTATCGGATATTTAAGTTTTATCCGGATCAATCCTTATTGCCCATAAGCAGTACCATTACTGCCTTCTGTGCGTGGAGTCTGTTTTCAGCCTCGTCAAAGATTTCGTTTGCGTGTTCTTCGAATACCTTGGCTGTAATTTCTTCTTCTCTGTGTGCGGGCAGGCAGTGCTGTACCATAGCGTCGGGCTTAGCGACAGCCATAACCTCATCGTTTATCTGGAAGCCCTTGAATGCTTTCTTTCTGATTTCGGCTTCGCCTTCCTGACCCATAGATGCCCATACATCTGTGAAGATAACGTCTGCGTCCTTTGCGGCCTTTATCGGATCGTCTGTCAGTTCAAAGCAGTCATACTTCTTAGCAAACGCAAGTGTCGTAGCGGCAGGGTGGTAGTTCTCAGGGCAGGCAACAGATACACTCATACCCGTCTTTAAGCCGCCTACAATGAGCGAGTTTGCCATATTGTTGCCGTCGCCTATGTAGCACATCTTAAGACCGTCAAGCTTACCCTTGTACTCACGGATTGTCATAAGATCAGCAAGCACCTGGCAAGGATGAGAAAGGTCTGTAAGACCGTTGATTATCGGGATATTGCCGTATTCAGCAAGATTTTCAACCTCTGCCTGATCGAATGTTCTTATCATGATACCGTCAATGTAGCGTGATAAAACTCTTGCGGTATCCTGTATAGGCTCGCCTCTGCCTATCTGCATATCGCTTGCTGAAAGGTAAAGGGGATTGCCGCCGAGCTGATACATACCTGTTTCAAAAGAAACTCTTGTTCTTGTAGAAGCCTTGCGGAAGATCATACCGAGCGTCTTACCCTTTAAATGATCATGAGGAATGCCGTGCTTAAGCTCATACTTGAGCTGATCTGCGAGATTGAGAATCTCAATGATTTCCTCTGTGCTGAGATCCATCATCTTAAGTAAATGTTTCATAATTTTTTCCTTTCGGTTTTAGTTTTTATTTTATTTTAAAAGTTCTGCGAGTATTTCAAGACCTCTGTCAATATCCTCATAAGAGATAGTGAGCGGAGGAAGAAGTCTTAACTTTTCCTTTGCGGTAAGGATAAGAAGTCCGTGTTCAAGAGCGGCATTCAGTATATCCTTTGCATTCTTGGTCTTTAGCTTTATGCCAATCATAAGACCCATACCCGTAACCGATTCGACCTCGGGTATCTCTTTCAGCTTTTCGGCTATATATCTTCCCTTATCTGCAACCTGTGACAAGAAAATCGGATCTGCCGCTTTCTTCAGCACCTCAATTGCGCCTGCACAAGCGATAGGATTTCCGCCGAATGTAGAACCGTGTGTTCCGGGAGTTAGTACACCTGCGCACTTGTCACCGCTGAGGCACGCACCCATCGGGATACCGCCTGCTATGCCCTTTGCAAGCGTTATTATATCGGCTTTCTTTCCGAAATTATCGCCTGCAAGGAATTTACCCGTTCTGCCGACGCCCGTCTGTACCTCGTCCGAGATCGTCAGCACATCACGCTCGGCGCAAAGTTCAAATATTGCATCAACGAACTTCTGCTCCAGCGGCACAACACCGCCCTCGCCCTGTATATATTCGAACATTACGGCACATACCGTATCATCGAGCTTCTCCTTAAGATCCTCTATATTGTTCGCTTCAACGTTTATAAATCCGTCAACAAACGGGAAGAAGTAGTTGTGGAACACGTCCTGTCCCGTAGCCGACAGCGTGCAGAGCGTTCTGCCGTGAAATGAGTTTACAAGAGTGATTATATTGTGTCTGCCCTTGCCGTATTTGTCGAAGCTGTACTTTCTTGCTATCTTGATAGCACATTCATTTGCCTCAGCACCGCTGTTGCAAAGGAACATATTCTTCATTCCTGCAGCTTCCGATAATCTCTCGGCAAACTCAGCCTGTACCTTTGTATAATAATAATTTGAGGTATGCTGTATACTGCGTACCTGTTCACACACAGCGTCAGCCCATTCCTTGTTGCAGTAACCGAGCGAGTTTGTGCCGATACCGCTTCCGAAATCTATATACGTCTTGCCGTTTTCGTCAACTGCCTTGTCATCCTCGCCCTTGTCAAGAACAACATTCAGCCTGCCGTATGATCCCATTATATGAGAATTGAATTTATCTATAGTATTCATATCTGTCCTTTCCGCCTGCATCGTTTGCCGTCAGATAATCATAGTACCTGCGCCCTCGTTTGTAAGCAGCTCTATAAGTATTGAATGAGGTATTCTGCCGTCAATGATATTTGCTTTCTTTACGCCTCTGCGGACAGCCTCGACACAGCAATCTATCTTAGGTATCATACCGCCTGAGATTATCCCCTGCTTTTTAAGATAAGGCACTTCTGAAACTCCGACAGTATGTATAAGCGTGCTGTCATCGTCCTTATCCTCAAGAAGTCCCTTTATATCTGTCATAAGGATAAGGTTTTCGGATTTCATCTCAGCCGCAATTCTTGCCGCTGCCGTATCTGCGTTTATATTGTAAACAGTACCGTCCTTGCCTGCCGCAACGGTCGAAATTACAGGGATATAGCCCTTTTCGAGAACATCGTTTATAAGGCTTACGTTTACCTGAGTAATCTCGCCTACAAGACCTAAATCCGGGTCAAGCTGCTCTGCCTCTATCATATGGTCGTCAAGACCGCAAAGGCCTACCGCTCTGCCCTTGTGGCTGTAAAGCAGATCGACAAGATCCTTGTTTACCTTACCGCAAAGCACCATCTGAACGATGTTTATCGTTTCTTCATCGGTGTAACGAAGGCCGTTTACAAACTTGCTCTCCTTGCCGACTTTTTTCAGCATTGCGTTTATTTCGGGTCCGCCGCCGTGTACAAGCACTATCTTGATACCGCAGAGCGACAGCAGAACAAGGTCGGACATAACCGCCTGCTTCAGCTTATCGTTTGTCATTGCGTTACCGCCGTACTTGACTACTACTACCTTGTTTGAATATTGCTGTATATAAGGAAGTGCGTCGCTGAGTATACTTGCTCTCTTTTCGTTTTCAAGTTCCATCTTCTTTTGTCCTTTCGGTGTCAGCTTCTGTATTCTGCGTTTATCTTTACATATTCATAAGTCAGATCGCAGCCCCACGCTACCGATTTATCGGCACCATCGTGCATATCAATCCTGATAACAATTTCATCTTCTGAAAGTATCTTGAATGCCTCATCCTCCGAGAAGTCAACACCTGCGCCGTTCTCGCAAACTTTTACGCTGCCCTTTGAAGATGACAGAACGACCTCGACCTTTGAAATATCAAAATCGCCCTCGGCATATCCTATCGCACAGAGAATACGTCCCCAGTTTGCGTCTGCCGCAAATATAGCCGCCTTTAAAAGACTGCTGTTTATAACAGACAGTGCAACGCTCTTTGCAACAGCTTCTGTAGGCGCATGATCAACAACGCATTCCATCAGCTTCGTTGCACCCTCGCCGTCACGGGCGGTTTCTCTTGCAAGGTTCATCATTACAGCGTAAAGACCATTGATGAACACTTCATAATCCTTGTCCTCTGCCGTTATCTCCTTGTTTCCTGCAAGTCCCGACGCCATTATGCACAGTGTATCGTTTGTGGATGTATCACCATCCACGCTTACCATATTGTAAGTAATGTCGGCTGTCCTTTTCAGTGCCTTATGCAGAAGCTCCGCATTTATCTTTACATCGGTTGTGATAAAAGCAAGCATTGTAGCCATATTGGGGTTTATCATACCACTGCCCTTGCTGATACCGCCGATGTGACAGGTCTTGCCGTCAAGCGTAAACTCTACCGCAAGCTCCTTTTTGCGTGTATCGGTCGTCATTATCGCCTCGCACGCAAGCGAGCTTCCGTCCTCGCTTATGCTGTCTACAAGCGTCTTGATATTGTTCTTCACAGGATCGATTGACAGCTTCTGTCCGATAACGCCTGTAGAGCCTACTATCATATCGTTCTTATCAATACCCAGTTCGTTCGCACAAAGCTCGCACATCTGCTCTGCAATCTCAATACCGTTTGAGTTACAGGTGTTTGCGTTGCCGCTGTTTACGATAACAGCCTGAGCGATACCGTTCTTGAGGTGTTCCTTTGTAACGATTATCGGCGCACCCTTCACCTTGTTCTGTGTGTAGATTGCCGCCGCAGTGCACTTTGTGTCACAGCTTATCACAGCAAGGTCACGCTTTTTCGAGCCGGGCTTTATGCCGACATTGATACCGCCCGCCTTAAAGCCTTTTGCGGCACATACACCCTTATCCACTAATTTATAATTATCAAATTCAACCATTGTTATTACCTCACTTATTATACAAGTCCGGTCTTTTCGTCAATGCCCATCATTATGTTAAGACACTGAACAGCCGCACCGCTTGCGCCCTTGCCTAAGTTATCAAGTCTTGAGCAAAGCACTATACGGTCATCGTTTCCGCAAACGAATATCTCCATATTGTTCTTACCCGATAATGTGTTTGCGGCAAGGAAACCGTTTTCAAGCACACCCTCGCCCATAACAGGCATCACCTTTACAAGATTTGCGTCTGCATAATGCTCAGTGAAAGCCTTATGAATATCGGCAAGCGTATATTTCTTCGGCAGAAGTCTTGTGAGAACCGGAACAGTTACGACCATACCGCTGAAATAATCGCATATCAGAGGATTAAATACAGGCTTGTAATCAAGTCCGCTTATCTTCATCATTTCAGGTAAGTGCTTATGCTCCTGAGAAAGCGCATACTGTCTTGGGCTGTAAAATTCTTCGGGCTTTTCATCGCTTTCGTACACTGCGATAGCCTTCTTTCCCGCTCCGCTGTAACCGGATACCGCATGAGCGACAACAGGATAATCGCTCGGCATTATGCCTGCCTTTACAAGAGGATATACAAGCGAAATAAAACCGCTTGCATAGCAGCCGGGAACAGCCACTCTCGATGAAGCCGCAATCTTTTCTCTGTGCTGCTTTGAAAGCTCGGGAAAACCGTATGCCCAGTCGGGATTTGTACGATGTGCCGTAGAAGCATCTATAATACGGACGTTACTGCCCTTTGCAAGCTCTACCGCCTCTCTTGCGGCGGCATCGGGCAGACAAAGGAACGTGAAATCGGACGAGCATATAAACTTCTTACGCTCATCGTTATCCTTTCTCTTGTCCTCATCTATCTTCATTATTTCAATATCGTTCCTGTCCTTGAAACGTTCGAGAATTTTAAGTCCGGTCGTTCCTTCCTGACCGTCAATATACACCTTTACGCTCATATAAGCACCTCTTATTTTTTAAGAAATCTTGTCATTCCGCAACCACGTTCATCATTAGGCCTGCGCATAAATCCGAGCTTTTCGTAGAACGGCTCTTTATCCTTTGCCGCCATAAGATTTATCATTATCGTTTCGCCTTCGTCAGCTACCGACAACGCCTTGTCCATAAGCCTTGAAAGCATCTCTCTGCCTATTCCCTGTCCCTGATATTCGGGACGTACAATAACATCGCTGATAAAGAACTGATAGCCTCCGTCGCCGACTACCCTTGCCGAGCCGACTTCCTTTTCTCCGTCAAGCGCCGTTATCGCAAACACCGAGCTTTTAAGCGCACAGTTAAGCTGTCTTGGCGAAAGCTCATACCAGCCTACGCTTCGTCTGAACGAATTTATATCGTGCGGCAATCTGTATTCATAAGTTATCATCAGATGTTGATACCGCCCAGTCTGCCTTCAAGCTCAGCTATCTGACGCTTTACCGCATCGGGAGCAGGTCCGCCGTCAACGCCTCTTTGCATAACGCAGGTATCAAGGCTGATAGCGTCATATACGTCATTATCAAACGTTTCACACAGTTTCTTGTATTCTTCTATCGGTAGCTGTTCAAGCGTTGTATTCTTCTCTATGCAAAGTGCAACGAGTGTACCGGTTATCTTATATGCCGTTCTGAAAGGAAGTCCCTTCTTTACAAGATAGTCTGCACAGTCTGTAGCGTTGATAAAGCCCTTTGCGGCGGCAGTACGCATATTGTCTTTAAGTACCGTCATAGTCGCAAGCATAGGAGTAAATGTCGAGATACACAGCTTTACTGTATCCACTGCGTCAAATATTGCCTCCTTGTCCTCCTGCATATCCTTGTTGTATGCAAGCGGAAGTCCCTTCATCATTGTGAGAAGCGTCTGCAGATCGCCGTATACCCTTGCCGTCTTGCCTCTTATAAGCTCCGTAACATCGGGGTTCTTCTTCTGGGGCATTATCGAACTGCCTGTGGAATATGCGTCGTCAAGTTCAATAAACTTGAATTCCCACGAGCACCACATGATTATCTCTTCCGAAAATCTCGAAAGGTGCATCATAAGCATCGAAATATCGGAGCATAACTCAACGCAGAAATCCCTGTCGGATACGCCGTCAAGGCTGTTCATCGTAATATCCCTGAAGCCGAGAAGTTCGGCCGTTCTCTTTCTGTTAAGAGGGTATGTAGTGCCTGCAAGCGCACACGAACCGAGCGGCATTACATCCATTCTTTCCTTACAGTCTGCAAGTCTTGTCAGATCTCTTGTCAGCATCTGTACATATGCCATAAGATGATGTGCGAATGTAACAGGCTGTGCACGCTGTAAGTGAGTATAACCCGGCATTACGGTTTCGGTGTGCTGTTTTGCAATATTGATAATAGTATTAATAAGCTCACGGACAAGCTTTGCTATTTCATCGACTTCATCCTTGAGATAGAGCTTTATATCCAGAGCCACCTGATCGTTTCTGCTCCTTGCGGTGTGCAGACGCTTTCCCGCATCGCCTATTCGTGCGGTAAGCTCAGCCTCAACGAACATATGAATATCTTCCGCATTGGGATCGAAATGCAGTGTTCCGTTTTCAATATCACTTAAAATTCCGTTAAGACCTTCTATTATCACCTTGCTGTCCGCAGGGTCGATAATGCCGCACTCACCGAGCATGGTTGCGTGTGCTATAGAGCCTTTTATATCATGCTTGTACATTCTTGCATCAAATGAGATGGAAGAATTGAAATCGTTGACCTTTGAGTCAACCTCCTTTGAAAATCTTCCCGCCCACATCATTTTAGACATACTGTTATTTCCTTTCAGATTTATGTTCATAACGCAAAAAGCGTTTTGTTTTTTCCGTTATAAATATAAAAGTAATTAAAACGCTTTTTAAAACACAGCCGTACCGACCGTGTTTTAAATTGCATCTTAAAAACCGTAAAAGCCGCAAGGCATAGTTTTACACCTTGCGGGATTTACCGTAACGCTTTTAAAGCTTACTTATTGTTTCTCTCAGCGTCAAGCAGAGCCTTGACCTTTATCGGCAGACCGAACAGGTTGATAAAGCCCTTTGCATCTGTCTGATCGTAAACATCGTCCTCACCGAATGAAGCAAAGTCTTCGCTGTACAGTGTGTAGGGTGATGTAACGCCTGCGTTGATGATGTTACCCTTGTAGAGCTTGAGCTTAACGTCGCCTGTAACAGTTTCCTGTGTCTTGTCAACGAAAGCGTCCATAGCCTCTCTTAAAGGTGTGTACCACTGACCGTTATATACGATGTCTGCATACTTCTGTGCAAGACCGTACTTGTAGTGCTGTGTTTCCTTGTCAAGACAGATAGTTTCAAGAACTTCGTGAGCGTGATAAAGGATTGTTCCGCCGGGAGTTTCGTAAACGCCTCTCGACTTCATACCTACAAGTCTGTTTTCAACAACGTCGAACAGACCGATGCCGTTCTCGCCGCCAAGCTTGTTAAGAGTCTTGATAAGCTTTACGCCGTCCATCTTTTCGCCGTCCAGCGAAGTGGGGATACCCTTTTCAAAGTGTATTGTAACATATGTGGGCTTGTCGGGAGCCTGCTCGGGTGAAACGCCAAGTTCAAGGAAGCCTTTCTTATTGTACTGAGGCTCGTTTGCGGGGTCTTCAAGGTCAAGACCTTCGTGTGATAAGTGCCAGAGGTTCATATCCTTTGAGTAGTTGGTTTCACGGGTAATCTTTATCGGAACATTGTGTGCCTCTGCATACTCGATTTCCTGATCTCTTGACTTTATATTCCATATTCTCCAGGGAGCGATAATCTCAAGCTCGGGTGCGAGAGCCTTTATAGTAAGTTCAAAACGTACCTGGTCGTTACCCTTACCTGTGCAGCCGTGGCAGATAGCGTCAGCGCCTTCCTTCTTAGCTATCTCAACAAGTCTTTTAGCTATAGGAGGACGAGCGAACGAAGTACCGAGCAGATAACCCTCGTACTTAGCGCCTGCCTTGAGTGTGGGGAATATGAAGTCGTTTACGAATTCGTCCTGTATATCTTCTATGTAGAGCTTGGATGCACCTGTCTTCTTAGCTCTTTCTTCAAGACCTACTATTTCAGAGTCCTGTCCTACGTTACCTGCTACGCAGATTACTTCACAGCCGGGATAATTCTCGTGTAACCACGGAATGATGATGGACGTATCAAGTCCGCCTGAATAAGCAAGTACGATCTTTTTGATTTCTTTAGCCATTTTATTATTTCCTTTCTATCTCACAGACGCTTTCGGGCGTTCTGCTTTCTGATTTAACTCACATTGAATATTATACACCTTTTCACATCAAAGTCAAGTATTTTTATGCACAAAACTGCATAATATACTGCATATAGTGAATAATTGTTGAATTTTAGCGAATTTTTATGTATTTTTTTGATTGACAAGCCGTAAATGTAAGGATATAATAATAGTAAAAGGAAATTCAGTCGGAGGAATTATGGAACTTAAGGACAAGCTGGAAATACTTATTAAAAGAAACGGCTATAAAAAGACGGACTTTGCGTCTGCCGTATCCATAACCTACAGAGCGCTTGCGAACTACATAAGCGGTGCAAGGACCCCGAGAGCAAAAACGCTGTCGGATATGGCGGTACTGCTCGGCGTCAGCGAGGAGCTGCTGACAGACGACACTGTGGATCTGATACTGTCAGGCGATGAAAAGCTGTATTTCAACGGCACTTCTCCGATAGAAACAAGAGAAAAGGCCGATGTGCTTCTGAACGAAGTATCGGCTATGCTTGACGATGAGGATTTCACCGAAAACGATAAGACAACATTCTTTTCCTGTATTGCAGAAAAATATTTTGCAGGAAAAGCAAAAAATCATAAAGAAACTATTGACAATGCAGTATGACGGTGTTATAATACAAACAGTTGAACAACCGTTCAAATGAAATGAGGTTAAAATGGCGGTCAGCAAATCAGAAAAGTCGGAAAATATCACTGCAAAAGACGAAAATGAATTCTGTAACTGTAATGTGATACACGAGGACGTAGTAAACTATGTGCGTGAGAGGATGCTTGAACAGATGCAGTTTGAAAAGCTGTCAATGTTCTTCAAGGCTATAAGCGATGAAACAAGGATTAAAATCCTCTACTCGCTGTCACGCTCAAAAATGTGCGTGTGCGACCTCGCCGCCCTGCTCGGAATGACAGCATCGGCAATCTCTCACCAGCTGAGAGTATTGCGGCAGGCAGAGCTTGTTCGCAGTGAAAAGCAAGGCAAAGTCGTTTACTATATGCTCAGCGACAACCATGTAAACACGGTGTTCAGCAATGCGCTTGAACATATTATGGAGTAAAACGGGAAAAATCAAAGGAGATAGCATCTCCTGTTTTTTCGTACAATACATTTGAACAGTTACTCAATTGTTCAAAACTTCAACCATATCAAAGGTGGTAGCTTATGAAAAGAATCTATATTTTAGAAGGTCTTGACTGCGCTCAATGTGCAGAGGAGATTCGTGCGGAAGTCGAAAAGGACGAACGTGTGAAATCGGCAGAAATGAACTTTATGAAGCAGGAACTTACCGTTGAAACGGAAAATTCGTGTTCGCCCGATGAACTTATGACAACGGTCACCGAAGTTGTCGCAAAGCTCGAACCCGATGTAACCGTCAGGGAAAGACAGACTTTTAAAGAAAAGAAATATATAATAGACGGCCTTGACTGCGCACAGTGTGCGGAAGAAGTAAGAGAGGCAGTTGAAAAGTCGGATTATGCGAACGGCGCAAAGATGAATTTCATCAATAAGGAGCTTACCGTAACACCGTCAAAGATAATTTCCGACAAGGAGTTGTTAAAACTGGTAACAGCAACGGTAACTGCCGTTGAACCGGATGTAACGGTCAGCGAAAAGGAAAACCACGTTGAGAAAAAGGTAAGCTATACTAAAGATATAGTCAAGATGATAAGCGCAGGCATTCTGTTCATAGTCGCTTTTATCCTTGAAAAAACTATCGGTACAGAGCAGCTTGTGCCTAAGATAGCGATACTTTCGATGTATCTTGCAGCTTACGTTATCTGCGGACTTGAAGTAGCTATCACTTCAATAAAGGCGATAGCAAAGAAGAATTTCTTCAATGAAAACACGCTTATGCTTATAGCAAGCATCGGCGCTATCGTACTCGGAGAATACGAAGAAGCGGTCGCCGTTATGCTGTTCTACACTGTCGGAGAATTCTTCCAGTCAATAGCCGTGAACAAGTCAAGAAGAAGCATATCTTCTCTTATCAAGACAAAGCCGGAAACAGCCGATGTTCTGATTGACGGCGAATATATAACAGTCGATCCCGAAAACGTTGAAACCGGCAGTATAATAAGAGTAAAGCCCGGCGAAAAGATACCGCTTGACGGCATTGTAGAAAGCGGTAACACATCAATAGATACATCAGCCCTCACAGGCGAGAGTTTACCGAGAGATATTACGGTCGGTGATGAAGTTCCCGCAGGTGCAATCAACATTTCAGGTGTTATCACACTTAAAACAACACGCCGGTTCACCGACAGCACGGTATACAAAATGCTTCAGATGGTCGAATCCGCTGTCGAGAAAAAGACAAAGACAGAAAACTTCATCTCGGTATTTGCAAAATACTACACCCCCATAGTCGTACTTGCGGCAGTGATAATATCTCTTATCCCACCTCTGTTCACCGGCTTTGATTTCGGAACGTGGGTACAAAGAGGTCTTATCTTCCTCGTAATTTCATGCCCGTGCGCACTGGTTATTTCCGTACCGCTCGGATACTTTGCAGGTATCGGCAAGGCTTCGTCAAAGGGCATACTTGTAAAAGGCAGTAACTACCTTGAAGCAATCTCAAAGGCTAAAGTCGTACTGTTCGATAAGACAGGCACGCTTACAAAAGGTCAGTTTGAGGTTACAAGAACAGAGCCTGCAGGAATGAGCAAGGATGAGCTGTTGCGATATGCGGCTTATGCCGAGAGCAACTCCAACCACCCTATAGCTGTTTCGGTAAGAAAGGCATACGGTGCGGATATTGACCAGTCGCAGATTACAGAGTGCAGTGAGATAGCTGGCAAGGGCATCAAGGCTGTGATTTCCGGTGCGACCGTTCTCTGCGGTAACAGCAGACTTATGGCTGACTACAGCATAAACTGCCCCGAAGCAAACGGCACAGTGCTTTATGTGGCTGTCGACAATAAATATGCAGGTCTTATCGAAATTGCAGATATGCCTAAGGAACACTCGGCTGAAGCCGTAAAGATGCTTAAAAATCACGGTGTGAAGGTCGTAATGCTCACAGGCGACAATAAATCTGCGGCGGCTGCGGCGGCTGAAAAGCTCGGTATCACAGATTACTACGCAGAGCTTCTCCCCGAAAACAAGAGCGAAATTACGCTTAAGATGAAGTCGGAGCTTCCTGACAATGAAAAGGTAATGTTTGTAGGCGACGGCATAAATGACGCACCCGTAATAGCATCTGCCGACATAGGCGTTGCAATGGGCGGCACAGGCGCTGACAGTGCCATAGAAACCGCAGACTGCGTTCTTATGAAGGACGACCCAATGCAGCTTGCCGACGCATTTGCAATCAGCAAAAAAACAAACCGCATAGTTCTCCAGAATATCATATTTGCACTCGGTGTAAAGCTGATAATTCAGGTACTCGGCGTTTTAGGTCTTGCTAATATGTGGGCGGCTGTTTTCGCAGATGTTGGCGTTTCGATAATCGCTATCTTCAATTCATTAAGACTTATGAGAAAGTAAATAAAACATTTACCGCCCGTGTTTGCTCACTGCATTCACGGGCGGTATTCTTTACTTATTTTTTCTTCTGAGCTTCTTCCTTGTCAGCTCATAACTTATATCGACAAGCATCCTTAGTTTTTCATCGGGTACGCTTTCGTCAAGAGCGACCGTTATCCAGTTTTCCTTATTCATATGATACGCAGGATAAAAGCCCTGCTCCAGCCTCAGCGATCCGATGAGGATAGGGTCGCACTTGAGATTGACGACATCTATAATTTCCTGCCCGTCAAGTCCGAGCCTGCTTTCAGGCAAATCCATTATCATAGCGAACCACTTTTTCGTATCATTATGACGGTACGCCTGAAAACCGGGATTCTTTTCAAACAATCTTTCGGCTCTGACGCCGTAATAGTCGGTTATGTATTTGTCAAGCTGTGAACGATTCATTACCGCTCCTTCTTTACTGTGTATATTCCGCCTGCACCGCAGGATACAGCGCCGCTTATTTCAAGGTCGGCGAGTATCTCGCTGAGTTCCCCGAATGATAAACTGCAGGCAGAAAGCAACGTATCAAGCGTTACTCCGTCACCGTTTGCGATGATACCGAGAATTTCTGCGGCTCCCGATGCGTTTTCTGCGGCTTCCGCAATTTGTCCGCTCTGCTTTTCTTCCGTATCCGTTACCTGCTCTGCTTTACTCACATCCGTGTTATCGGCTTCGGCAATCGGCGCTATTAGCGGAATTCTTTCTTTTACTGCCGTATCATTCAGTGTAGCAGGCTTTCCCGCTTTTTTCCGCTTTTTCAGCACATTTTCGGGAGTTACTCGGAAATAATCTATTTCCTTTTCCTTATCCTTGACACCTGTAATTTTAAAACGTGGTGCATCTGCCGCCTTTACCTTAGGCAGAGGCTTCTTCTCATCTTTTTTCGCAGGCTCAGGTTCCTTTGCTTCACAAACCGTCGGCAAATCCTCAGCAGGCGCTGTTTCCCTGACATCCTCGTGCATCACAAAGCTCGTCAGCTGTTCCTTATCAAGATATGTATCGTCGATTCTGTCACGGTAAGTCGGATAAAACTCATTGATAATATCATAGAAATCATAAACGGAATGCGCCCCGTCACGCAAAAATCTGATAACACGGCTGTATTTCTTATCCAGCGTATCGTCAGGTATAGTAAAGAATACCTCTCTGTCCTGCTCGAACGCATGGTTTGCAGTGATAAGGCTTCCGCTTCCGTTGTAGCCGCCTATCACGACAGTACCCTTTGAAAGTCCTGAAATAATACGGTTTCTGAATTTGAAATAATCGGAATTGCACGGCGTGTCCGGGAGAAGCTCCGACAGAATAAGTCCGCCGTTGTCGATTATGTTCTTTCTCAGCCCGAATGAATTATTCGGATAATCAATAGTTATTCCGCAGGCAAGCACAGCCACGGTCGGCTTGTGGTGACGGATGCTGTTGTTGTGCGCTATCCTGTCTATGCCCAGTGCAAAGCCGCTTACAAGAACAATGTCGCTTCTCGCAAGATTGTAGCAAATGTTTTCCGCAAGCCTTATCGCATTGCCAAACGGCTTTCTTGGGCCTACTATCGACACCGCCAGCTTACCCTGCAGGCAGTTTATATCTCCCGCAGTAAACAGCAGAACGGGCGGATTATATATATTCTTAAGCTGTTCGGGATAATTCCTGTCGTCAATTGTGACAATGCCGATATTATTCCCGGCGCAATAATCCATTATCACCTTTGAGCGTTCGAGTGACGCTCTGCGGACATACTCATGACGGTTAGAAGGTATATGCGACATATCGCCACTGCTGATATGCTCATACGCAAGTCTTGCATTACCGTATGCCTTTATCACCTCGTGAATTTTCGGGTTACCGCCGCCGAATATCTGCAACAGATAGATGTAATACTCCATAAAGCCCTCTAAAACTATCGCCGCAAGTATTACCTGCGGCGAATTCTGTCATTAACTGTTTTTCTTGTTATCCTCGTTACGAATCTGTACCCTTCTTATCTTGCCGCTGATAGTTTTGGGAAGCTCGTCAACGAACTCCACTATTCTCGGATATTTATAAGGCGCAGTGTTCTTCTTAACGTAAGTCTGAAGCTCTTTTTTAAGCTCATCGGACGGTTCATAGCCTCTTGCAAGAACGATTGTCGCCTTTACCACCTGACCTCTTATAGGGTCGGGTGCACCCGTAACGGCACACTCAAGTACAGACGGGTGTGCTATCAGAACGCTTTCAATCTCGAAAGGTCCTATACGGTAACCGCTCGCCTTGATAACATCATCATTTCTTCCGACATACCAGAAGTAGCCGTCCTCATCCTTCCAAGCGGTATCGCCTGTATGATACAGCCCGTCATGCCATGCCTGAGCGGTAAGCTCATCATCACGGTAATAACCGTCAAAAAGGCCGTCCTTGCCACGCTCGGCACGGACTACTATTTCACCGACTTCTCCGACAGGCACCGGATTTCCGTCATCATCGACAATGTCGACATCATAGAGCGGAGTAGGCTTGCCCATTGAGCCGGGCTTAGGCGTCATGCCTACAAGATTTGCAAGCAGTGCTGTCGATTCGGTCTGACCGAATGCCTCCATCAGCTTAAGGCCGGTAAACTCAAGCCACTTGTTATACACCTCAGGGTTGAGTGCCTCGCCTGCAATAGCGGAATATTTAAGACTCGAAAGATCGTAGTTTTCAAGACCTTCCTTTATAAAGAAACGGAACATGGTGGGAGGCGCACAGAATGAGGTTATCTTATAGTTCTGCATTATCCTCAGCATATCGGTCGGTATGAACTTGTCAAAATCATACACGAACACGCACGCACCGAGCGACATCTGACCGAACAGCTTGCCCCAGGCGGCTTTTCCCCAGCCTGTATCGGATATTGTAAGATGAACACCGTCAGAATCGACATTCTGCCAGTGTGCCGCAGTCTGAATATGTGCGAGTGCATATCTGTGATTATGGACAACCATCTTGGGATAGCCCGTAGTACCCGATGTGAAATATAACAGCATATGTTCCCTTGTATCCGTCTGCACACGCTCCATAGTTTCGGGCATTCCGGCAATTTCATCATCGAACGGAATCCAGCCGTCCCTGTGACCGTTTGCTATAAATTTAACAAGGCCGTCAGCATGGATTTCTTCCTGCGCCTCATCGACATACTTGGCTATATCGGGATTATAGCCGGTACATACTATAGCTTTTACGCTTGCACGTTCAAAGCGATAGGTAAAGTCGTGTGTTGTCAGCAGATGCGTTGCGGGTATAGCAACCGCACCAAGCTTGATAAGAGCGATTATCGCAATCCAGAACTGGTAGTTCCTTTTCAGTACCAGCATTACCTTGTCGCCTTTTTTTATACCGTATGACTTGAAAAGATTTGCCGCCTGCGTTGACAGCTTCGAAAGCTGTGAATAGGAAAAATCGTGACGGTTTTCCTGAAGGTCGATGTGGATAAGCGCTCTCCTGTCAGGGTCGATTTCTCCGAACTTATCTATAATATCGTAACCGAAGTTATAGTTATCGGGGCAGTCTATCTCGAACTTATTCAGTATCCCGTTCTCATCAAAGCCTTCTTTTACAAATCTCTTGTAGTAATTTTTAACCTGTTCCATATACTTTTCTTTCCGTTCCTTTGTTTATCAGATCAGTATCGCCAAGAACTTGCAGTCCTTGCCGTCAACGGCTATCATTCCGTGCGGATTCATGCTGTCGTAATAAATGCAGTCGCCTTCACTTACCGTTTCAATATGACTGCCTATCTGGAACTTCAACGTTCCCGATATTATATAGTCCATTTCCTGACCGTCGTGTACTGACAGGTGTATAGGCTTTTTCTGCTCCTCCTCATCATAAGGAGCTGTTACCAGCAACGGCTCTATTTTCTTGTTTTTAAAAAGATAGGCAAGGTGCTGATAGGCAAATCTTTCCCGACGCTCAATCGGTAAGCCTTGATCCTTACGGACTATCGAATATGTATTGAGCTTAGGCGTAACACCTGTAAGAAGTTCTATAAGCTCAATGCCGAGTGCGTCCGCCGCCTGATTCAGGAATGAAAGCGAAAAATCCTTTTCTCCGTTTTCAAGTGAAATATATTCGTCTGTGGTGACGTTTGTTTTGTTTGCCATTTCGCCGACAGATATATCAAGGTACTCTCTTGTGCTTTTCAGTCTGCCGGATACGTCTTTGATATTATAATCCATAATGACCTCCGTAACGCCTTGTATTTCCTGTAAATATATAAAGCGTTATGCTTTATTAATTAAGTATACCAAATCACTGCAATAAAATCAATAGTTTTTTGGCAATTTCTCACTAAAATAATATAAAATCAAACTGTCAGTTTATCGGAAATTTTGCTGTAAAGAGTTATAGTTATGCCCTCGGTATCAAGAAGTTCTCTTACAGAGGTATAATCTCCGTGGTCTTTACGGCGCAATATAATATTCTTTGCGATTTCCTCCGTTATTCCCTCAACGCTCATCAGCTCGTCTACGGTAGCTTTATTGAGGTTTACCTTACGAATGCCGTAAGACTCGTTTTTAGTGTAATATCCCGACGAGGCAACGGTAAACCGACTGCACAGTATCATATATACTTCATCATCTACCGAGTTTATCTCTTTAAGCTGTGACATAGATGTAAATTTCCCGTGCTTTTCACGATAGTTTATAATATCGTGTGCCGTTTTCCGCCCGACGCCTTTAATCTGCATCAGCGTTTCAAGATCTGCTGAATTAAGATCCGGTTTTTGCTCATACGAATACGAGCTTTCATCGTATGAGGTTTCATTCACAGAGAACACCCATGCGTTATCACGCATTAATTTGTCGTTATAGTAATATAAAACAACAGTGAGCATTACGGTAAGGATAAGCACGCCTGCGGCAATTATTATTGCGTTGCGTACCTTCCCTTTCATAATACTCACTCCAAGCCGTTATTTTATTTTGTCCCCGAAAAAAACTTGCAAAAACCGCTCAGCCTGCATTCGCTGCAATTCGGTTTTGCCGCACTGCACACAAGCCGACCGTGCCACACAAGCCTGTGACACATCATCAATCTGTCGTCCGGCTTTATTATTGCGGCAAGCTGTTTTTCAACCTTCAACGCATCCTTTGTTCCGTCGGTAAGACCCAGCCTTCCGCTCACTCTTATAACGTGTGTGTCGCATACAAGAGCAGGCTTACCGTAGAGGTCGCCTACTATAAGATTAGCTGTCTTTCTTCCGACCCCGGGCAACTTTACAAGCTGTTCTATTGTATCGGGAATTTCACCGCCGAAATCATCACGGAGCATTCTGCACATCATAACAATATCGACAGCTTTTGTCTTATATAGTCCGCACGAATGTATATATTCCGCAACCTCGTCAGGCTCTGCCGCCGCAAAGCTGTCAATATCGGGGAATTTTTCAAAAAGTGCGGGAGTAACCATATTTACTCGCTTATCGGTACACTGTGCCGAAAGCCTTGTCGCTATCAGAAGCTCATGCGGCTTTTTATAAACAAGAGCGCATTTCACATCCGGATAGCACTCGGCAAGCCCGTCTATAACAAGCTCTGCTCTTTCCTTTTTGGTCATACAGTTCTCTTTTCTGATAATTATAACTATATATTATACTATATCTGCCCCGATGTCAAGTTTTGTCGCAAAATTTTTTCCGATACCGCAAAAACAGCTTTGTTCAGTGCAATTCGGTACTTATCAAAACACAAATAAAAAAGTCCCCCGAATTTAATCGAAGGACTTTGGTGAAGCAAGTATAAACATACAGGAACCATTTTTCATAGGCGATACCTTTGGTGTTATTGCCTATTTTTAATGCTTGTTATTTGTTGTCTTTATGTCTTGAAATTTGGATTAATTTGTGATAAAATGTATCTAGCGTGTGGCAAGATTTTTCGCTTGTGTTTCGCAAGCGTTGACGAAAATGGTAGAAACACTTGCTTCTGTTATGCAAGCATTTGCTCCTTTAATGTTTCCATAAGTTTCAGCGTAATGAGTTGCCACACGCTAAATTTTAAGGAGATGTATTATGGGATATATATGCAATGTCACTACTAGGGATGAATTGGCAATCTTTCTTGATATCCCCCTCCGTAAATTAACTCATATTCTATATTGCGAAAAACCTAATAATCTTTATCATTCGTTTGAAATTAAAAAGAAGAGTGGCGGGACACGTCACATTAATGCTCCTAATGATGAACTTATAGGGTTACAGCGTAAAATCGCAAAAGCACTTGAAGATTATGAGGAAATACTTCGCAAAAACAAAAATATAAAGTCAAATATTTCTCATGCCTTTGAAAAGAATAAAAGCATTATAACTAATGCTCAGATACATAGGAATAAGAGAATTGTGATAAATCTCGATTTAAAAGATTTTTTCCCAAGTATTCATTTCGGCAGAGTTTTAGGCTTTTTTACCAAAAATAAAGATTACAACTTATCTTATGAGGTGGCTGTAATTTTAGCACAGTTGTGTTGTTTGAATGGATGTTTACCTCAAGGTGCTCCGACTTCACCAATTTTATCAAATCTAATATGTAGAATTTTAGATATAAGGTTACTAAAGCTCGCTAAAAAATACAAAGTTGATTATACACGATATGCAGACGACTTAACTTTTTCAACTAACAACAAAGCTTTTTTGGAAATGCAATATGAATTTCTTGAAGAAATTACAAAAGAAGTAACTCGTGCTGGCTTTAGTATTAATAACAAAAAAACGAGAATTCAATTCAGAAATTCAAAACAAGAAGTTACTGGATTGATTGTAAATAAGAAAATCAATGTAGATAGGTGCTATTATAGAGAAACAAGAGCAATGGCTCATAGCCTATATGTTAACAATGAATTCTTCATAAATGGTGTAAAAGGAACTATAAATCAGCTTGAAGGTAGATTTTCATTTATCAATCAAATTGATGAATATAATAATAAACTGGATAAAGAAAGCCCGTTTTCCGTTATATTAAGAAATGGCAACGAAGAAGGTTTTAGAAGATTTAATAAAACACAACATGATTACAAAGCTCTTAATGGACGTGAAGAAGAGTACAGAAAATTTCTATTTTATAAATATTTTTATGCTAATAATAAACCGCTAATTGTTACTGAGGGAAAAACTGATATCAGATATTTAAAAGCTGCATTAAAAAATCTGCATAAAGACTACCCTGATTTAATAGCAAAAACAGATACTGGCTTTGAATTTAAAATATCTTTTTTCAATCGCACACAAAAACGTTTCTTGTACTTGTTTAATTTAACTGCTGACGGCGCTGATTCGTTGACCAAATATTATAATTATTTTACAGGGAAAGAAAATTATAACAATTATTTTAGCTTTTTTGCCCAAAACGCAAAACTAAGACCTGTGAATCCTGCTATTTTGCTTTTTGATAACGAAATTACTAATAAAACTAAGCCTTTGAATAATTTCGTTAATAGCCTTAAATTGCCTGCAGAAGAAAAAAAGCAATTAACAGCAAAACTATTATCAGATAATTTTCATAAATTAGTGAACGCAAAGAAAGGAAATGGAAAAAGCGAAGTCAAAGAGCCTGAAGTTTTCGAGAAAATATTGAATCGCTCAAATCTTTACATTTTAACAAATCAGCTTGTAGGGGATAAGACTGAATGCGAAATAGAAGATCTGTTCGACGAAAAAACTTTGAATCTTGAAATTGGCGGAAAAACTTTCTCACGAAAAGACGAAGATAAAGAAAAATACTATAATAAAGATATCTTTTCGAATTATATTGCTTCGCATTATTGGGAAATCGACTTTACTAATTTTAAGCCTTTACTAAATAATATAAATAAAATAGTTAAAGATTATCAAGAAATAAAAGTATAAAGAAAATATAGATTTGCAGAACAAGGTCAATAAATTATTAAAAGCTCAGGTTATACGCCTGAGCTTATTTTTTGAGTCTGAATAACAAACCGTGTAAATGCCAATAATAACCACAAATGAAAGTGGAGGTAAAGTATTATGGCAAACAGGAATCACGGATTAAGCGAAAAGGAAATGGAACTTGTTCAGCTTCTGATGGCAGATTGTGAAACAACAGGAGATATTCAGGCAAAGCTCAAACGATTATTCGCCGGAACGATCGAGCAGATACTTGAAGCTGAGATGGACGAGCATCTCGGTTATGAGAAAAATTCTGTCCTCGGCAACAACTCCGGCAACAGCAGAAACGGCTACGGTAAGAAAACAATTACCAGCGATTACGGCGAATGTGAAATATCTGTCCCCCGTGACCGCAACGGCGAATTTGAACCTAAAGTCATCGAAAAAAGGCAGACTCACACAGACGAAATTGAACAAAAAATTCTTGCTATGTATGCAAAAGGGATGTCCCAGCGTGATATTGAAGATACTGTTCTTGTCAAGCAAAATTGTAACACCTTCCCCAAAAGATCAAGTCAAGCGTTTCTGCCAAGGAGTAAGACCGTTATTAATAGAATGAGGTCTGACGGAATTGTACCAAAGCAGAACATAATTCTCAATGTCGGAGAACAATTTATCCTCGCAACTGTATGAATGCTGATAAATGAGTTCGCTTTTCAAAGTGTTGAAGTAACGCTCCATCGGAGCGTTGTCATAAGGGCAACCGGCACGGCTCATGCTCTGGGTTACATTGTGAGCTGAACAATAGTCGGTGAATTCCTTTGAAGTATATTGAGAGCCCTGGTCGCTGTGCAGAACAACGCCGTTTTTCAGCACCCATGGGTGCTGACTTATTGCCTTGGAAAGAGTCCGGATTCCAAGCTCGGCTGTAATATTTCTTCCGCTGACGCTCGCAATAACGCTACGGTCGTGCAAGTCTATGATCGTGCAATTATACCTCATACTGCCATTGGTAAGGGGTATGTAAGTAAAATCGGTACACCAAACTTCGTCAGGCGAATCAACAGTAAAGTTCTGCTTGATCAGATTCTCAAATACCTTATGAGCAGATCCTTTTCTGTACCCGGGCTTACGTCTTCGGGTCACAGAAAACAATCGTAGTTCTGTGTTCATGTACTTATGACAGGTAGTTGCGCTGATGCTGATTTTCTTGCTTTTCAAAAGAACAGTCATAAGTCTGTAACCGGGAATTCCTTTACGCTCGTGGTAGGTTTCGGTTATTACAGAAATGATCTTCGCCTTGTTCCGGCGATACTCTGATTTTCTGTCTTTCAGATGGTTGTAGTAGGCGTTTGGAAATATTCCGAACCGCTTCAGCAACCATCTTAAGCCAAATATTTTCTTGTTTTCGTCAATAAATCGATATGCTGCTAATCGATCTCCTTTGCGAAGAATGCTGCCGCTTTTTTTAAGAACTCGTTTTCCTTTTTGGATTCCTCAAGCTCCTTTCGAAGCCTGAGATTTTCTTTCATGAGGTCGTATTCTTCCTTTGTAGCAGGATCTTTTGCACATTCTTCGCGATATTTCTTCAGCCAGTACCCGATTCCGTTCTCAGAAACGTGGTACTCCTCAGACAGACTTTTTATCGTCCGTCCTTCTTCCAGGTGCATCCGCACTATCCTTTTCTTGAATTCTTCATCGTAACTTGCCATTGCTTTTCCCTCCTGTGTTTATTATATCACTTTTGGGGATGCTGTTACAACTTTATTATAGCACGGCATCTTGATCAGCTCCGGAGCATTGAAGCCAAAATTAACAGCTTATTTTACTGCTGTAATACAAAATAACAACGTGTTTTTATGCGCATAAAAATACGAAAACCCTTTGTAATACACGCATTTGCGATTACAAAGGGGTTTGTGATTGGTGAGCCACCCGGGAATCGAACCCGGGACACCCTGCTTAAAAGGCAGGTGCTCTGCCGCCTGAGCTAGTGGCTCAAAAGCTATAAACTTTTGAGTTGTTTTCACAACGTGATTTATTATAACAAATCCTAACTCCTTTGTCAAGTCTTTTTTTACATTTTATTTCGATATTATGAAATTTTGATTTATAACCGATTATAACCTGTTTAAATCCTCTCTTCAGCCGCAATACTCTTGGATTCTTATTGACAGAGGCGCATCTTTGTGATAAAATGATTTTGGTTAGTCTGGATTAACCAAAATGTATTTGTGTATTAACGGAGATATTATGGAAGACAAAAAAATCAATCCACTGCTTACAGGCTCAGCAGAAACTATGCTACAGAGTTTTTACGCAAGAGCCAAATATTCAAGAAGAAAGAATGCTAAATTTTATGACGCAAAGGCAATAGAGCTTGTCGGAAAAATCGATTATGATTTTTCAAAAGCGGAAAAGGATTCTACGATGAGCAACGGAGTAATCGCACGAACCATCGTATTTGACGAATTGGTCAAAGACTTTATAAACAAAAATCCCGATTGCACAGTTGTAAACATAGCCTGCGGACTTGATACAAGATTTTACCGTATGGATAACGGCAGAATAATATGGTACAATGTCGATCTGCCGGAAACTATAGAGGTTCGTGACGCAATATATCACGAATCAGGCAGGGTGTCTACAATAGGCATTTCCGCAACCGATCCCGCTTGGGCTGACAAGGTAACAAAAAGAGGAAAAATGCTTTTTATAATCGAAGGTCTTTCAATGTATCTTACCTCTGATGAAAACGCTCAGATGCTGTCGATTATCAGAGATAAATTCGATAATGCGACAGTGCTTATGGAGTGCCTTGCTAAAAAGTGGGTAAACAAGGAGCATACCGAAAAATCAATTCAGGACACCGGTGCAAAATTCGTGTTTGGTGCTGATGCCTTTGATGATTTAGGTAAAGCGGCAGACGGTTTCAGATGTATAAAAAATGACGATATCATCCGTGGTATGTCAGTTATAATGCCGGTATTGAAGCCGTTCAGAAAGCTACCTTTTTTAAAGAAAATCGCACAGAAGATTCTTATATTTGAAAAAATATGATTTAATATTATCAGCCGACCTTTTCCGGCAGGTCGGCTTTTTCGTACCCAAAACCGAACATCCGCCTGAAAATGTTACTTTTATGACAAATCTGCCCTATCCGGAAGTTTTCTATTGCATTCTGTCGGATTTTGTGATATTATTATCCTAATAAAATATGCCAACAATACGGCAAATAAAAATTTCGCACTGCAAAAGTGCGGTAAGGATGAGAAATATGCCAAAAAGACAGGACATTAACAAAATTATGATAATAGGCTCCGGCCCTATCATCATAGGTCAGGCTTGTGAGTTTGACTATTCAGGCACACAGGCTTGTAAAGCACTCAAGAAGCTCGGTTACGAGATAGTTCTTGTAAACTCAAACCCCGCAACTATTATGACCGACCCGGATGTAGCGGACATCACCTACATTGAACCGCTCAACCTCGACAGACTTACTCAGATTATCGAGCAGGAACGTCCCGATGCGCTTCTGCCCAACCTCGGCGGTCAGTCTGGACTTAATCTCTGCTCTGAGCTTGACAAGGCAGGCGTACTGAAAAAGTTCAACGTACAGGTAATCGGTGTTCAGGTCGACGCTATCGAACGTGGTGAAGACCGTATCGAGTTCAAGAATGCAATGAAGGATCTCGGTATCGGTATGCCGAGAAGTGAAGTTGCTTACACGATTGATGAAGCTGTCAAGATAGCCGAGGAACTCAAGTACCCTGTTGTTCTTCGTCCTGCCTATACAATGGGCGGTGCCGGCGGCGGAATGGTTTATAATGTAGACGAACTTAAGGTCGTATGTGAAAGAGGCTTGCAGGCATCTCTTGTAGGTCAGGTTCTTGTCGAGGAATGTATCTTCGGCTGGGAAGAGCTTGAGCTTGAAGTTGTCCGTGATGCCGACAACAACAAGATTACCGTTTGCTTTATCGAAAACATCGACCCCATCGGCGTGCATACGGGCGACTCGTTCTGTTCCGCTCCTATGCTGACTATTCCCGAAGATGTTCAGAAAGAGCTTCAGGAAATGTCTTACCGCATTATCGAATCCATCGAGGTTATCGGCGGCTGCAACTGTCAGTTTGCCCGTAATCCCGAAACAGGACGTATTGTTGTAATCGAAATAAACCCCAGAACATCACGTTCTTCCGCTCTTGCTTCAAAGGCTACAGGCTTCCCTATCGCCTTCGTTTCCGCCCTCCTTGCCTGCGGTCTGACACTCAAGGATATTCCCTGCGGTAAGTACGGCACACTCGACAAGTATTACCCCGACGGAGATTATATTGTAATCAAGTTCGCACGTTGGGCATTCGAAAAGTTCAAGGGCGCAGAGGATAAACTCGGAACACAGATGAGAGCTGTTGGTGAAGTAATGAGCATCGGCAAGACCTATAAAGAGGCTTTCCAGAAGGCTATACGTTCACTCGAAAAGGACAGATACGGTCTTGGCTTTGCAAAGAACTTCCACGATATGACAAAGGAAGAGCTTTTAGCACAGCTGAGATACCCCACAAGCGAAAGACAGTTTGTTATATATGAAGCACTTCGCAAGGGTGCTACTATTGAAGAAATCCATGCCCTTACAAAGATTAAGGACTGGTTCTTACAGCAGATGAAGGAGCTTGTTGACGAAGAAGAAGCACTGCTCAAGATCAAGGGTTCTGTTCCCGAAAAGGCTGTACTAAAGCAGGCAAAGCTGGACGGTTTCTCCGACCGTTATTTAAGCTCACTTCTTGAGGTTACAGAGGAAGAGATCAGAAATGCCCGTATCGGCTTCGGCATAAAGGAAGCGTGGGAAGGCGTTCATGTAAGCGGTACGGATAATGCGGCTTACTACTACTCCACCTATCATCTTGACGAGGATAAAAGCCCTGTCAGCGACAAGCCCAAGATAATGATTCTCGGCGGCGGTCCCAACAGAATAGGTCAGGGTATCGAATTCGACTACTGCTGCGTTCATGCGGCACTTGCACTCAAAAAGCTCGGCTTTGAATCTATCATTGTAAACTGCAACCCCGAAACAGTTTCAACCGACTACGATACATCGGATAAGCTCTACTTTGAGCCGCTCACCCTTGAAGACGTTCTTTCGATTCACGATAAGGAAAAGCCGCTCGGCGTTATCGCTCAGTTCGGCGGTCAGACACCGCTCAACCTTGCAAGCGACCTTAAGAAATACGGCGTAAACATTCTCGGCACAACTCCCGAAACTATCGACCTTGCGGAAGACAGAGATCACTTCCGTGCTATGATGGACAAACTCGGAATCCCGATGCCCGAATCCGGAATGGCTGTAAATGTTGACGAAGCGCTTGAAATCGCAAACCGCATCGGCTATCCCGTAATGGTGCGTCCTTCATACGTTCTCGGCGGCAGAGGTATGGAGATTGTGCACGATGACGAAATGATGAAGGTCTATATGTCTGCGGCAGTAGGCGTTACCCCCGACAGACCTATACTGATAGACCGTTTCCTCCACCACGCAACAGAGTGCGAGGCTGACGCTATCTCGGACGGCAAGAACTGCTTTGTTCCCGCTGTTATGGAGCATATCGAGCTTGCAGGCGTTCACTCAGGTGACTCCGCTTGTATCCTGCCCTCTATGAATCTTACGGAAAAGCAGGTCGCAACAATCAAGGATTACACAAAGAAGATTGCCGTTGAAATGAATGTATGCGGTCTTATGAATATGCAGTACGCTATTGAAGACGATACTGTCTATGTTCTTGAAGCTAACCCCAGAGCGTCCCGTACAGTTCCGTTGGTATCAAAGGTTTGCAACATCAACATGGTACAGCTTGCTACACAGATAATCACATCATCGCTGACAGGCAAGCCCTCCCCCGTACCCGAACTTCACGACAAGGTTATCAACCACTACGGTGTTAAGGAAGCGGTATTCCCCTTCAATATGTTCCAGGAGGTTGACCCCGTTCTCGGTCCCGAAATGCGTTCAACAGGCGAGGTTCTCGGAATCGCTCCCACATTTGGAGAAGCATACTACAAGGCTCAGGAGGCAACACAGGTAAAGCTTCCTCTTGGGGGAACTGTTCTCCTCAGCGTATGCGACAGAGATAAGCCCGAGTTGCTTGAAATCGCAAAATCATTCAGCGAGCTTGGTTTCCGTATCCTTGCAACAGGCAAGAGTTATGATATGATAAAGGACGCAGGTATCACCGCTGAACGTATCAACAAGATGTACGAGGGCAGACCCAACATCACCGATGCAATAGCAAACGGCGATATCCAGCTTATCATCAACACACCCGCAGGAAAGACGAGTGCAAACGATGACAGCTACATCCGCAAGTCAGCTATCAGACATAAAGTGCCTTATATCACAACAATGGCGGCCGCTAAGGCAAGCATCGAGGGTATAAAGTCACTTAAAGCGAACAAGCACTTCGGCGTAAAGTCAATTCAGGCACACCACGCAGATATAAAGTAATATACTCAAAAAGTACGTTAACCCCGTTGTTATAGCGATATTTACCCTCCTTACCGGACATCCGGTAAGGAGGGTAATTTTGTGAAATACGATTATGCGTACAAAAGAAAAGCTGTTGAAAAATACAGAAAAGGAGAATGGATGAAAACACCGGAAAGAGCAAATGAGACAAATTTCCGCCAGATGATAAGGAAATGGGTTCGGCTCGAATATGCTTGCGGTCCGGAGGTGTTAAAACAAAAAAATCGACACAAAGAATGGAGTGCCGAAGAACTCTACGAATTGGTGGCAAAGGTACTTGCCGGAAAATCAATCAAGTCGGTAGCGTTTTCCGTAGCAATAGATGACGGTATGCTTAGTAGTGTGCTTACAAACACAAAACAAAGAGGTAAGAATCATCCCACGCGTGTGGGGACAAGTGTGTTATATACGCTTGTCAGAGTTCGTAAGAAAAATCATCCCCACGCGTGTGGGGACAAGTTTTCTTGTTCTCGGTTCTGCTCTGAACTTCGGGGATCATCCCCACGCGTGTGGGGACAAGAAATGAGCAAGAAAACGCCGAGCAAAAAACGAGGATCATCCCCACGCATATGGGGACAAGTGCCATATCAGCCTCCGTAATCAGCAATATCCGGGATCATCCCCACGCGTATGGGGACAAGTTGACGCTGACTTTACAGTCGATTTGTCAGATAGGATCATCCCCACGCGTATGGGGACAAGATATGCGCCACGAGTACAGAGGTACGGAAACCAGGATCATCCCCACGCGTATGGGGACAAGTTGACGCTGACTTTACAGTCGATTTGTCAGATAGGATCATCCCCACGCGTATGGGGACAAGTAAAGCCAAGCTGATAGCCATCGATGATGTCTAGGATCATCCCCACGCGTGTGGGGACAAGGAATCACCTGTGTTCGTTGCCGCCGAGTAAGGATCATCCCCACGCGTGTGGGGACAAGAAGCGAACACGGTATACCCTAAAGGCTTTATGAGGATCATCCCCACGCGTGTGGGGACAAGTTGTTATAAGGTGGTATCTAATGGCTTTGATTGGGATCATCCCCACGCGTGTGGGGACAAGAAGAGTATTGATAAAATAGCAGGAGGTACTATAGGATCATCCCCACGCGTGTGGGGACAAGGAATCACCTGTGTTCGTTGCCGCCGAGTAAGGATCATCCCCACGCGTGTGGGGACAAGATTTGGAGTTGATTCTTCGGGTAAACTTGTACAGGATCATACCCACGCGTGTGGGGACAAGGATCCTTGAGTGTTGAACCAGCGGTATTGACAAGGATCATCCCCACGCGTGTGGGGACAAGAAAAAATCGTCATACTGTTTAGCGACGGTCGCAGGATCATCCCCACGCGTGTGGGGACAAGATTTTGTCGTTGCGCCAGTCAGGTTATTTATGAGGATCATCCCCACGCGTGTGGGGACAAGCTGACTTTGTGTTATCATACACAGACGTTGCCGGGATCATCCCCACGCGTGTGGGGACAAGGTGTCAAGGTGTTCATCGTACATATCAGGAAAAGGATCATCCCCACGCGTGTGGGGACAAGTCGTCATTTGCCTATATATTCCCCTATTCAATAGGATCATCCCCACGCGTGTGGGGACAAGCGAAGGGCGAGAGCCGAAGCTCTCATGCCTCAAGGATCATCCCCACGCGTGTGGGGACAAGGTTAAGACAGTCGGTGATATAGTGCCGTAAACAGGATCATCCCCACGCGTGTGGGGACAAGAATAATTAAAAGCAATAGACGTTGAAGAGTACAGGATCATCCCCACGCGTGTGGGGACAAGTTGCATTTTTATCACCAGAACTTTCTTTTATCGGGATCATCCCCACGCGTGTGGGGACAAGGAAGTACATTTACAGTTTGATAAGATACGTCAGGGATCATCCCCACGCGTGTGGGGACAAGTAGGAAACATTTCCTGAAAATCCCTGCGCACCAGGATCATCCCCACGCGTGTGGGGACAAGAGAAGATGGACGATGAACGCAAGGGATAGACTGGGATCATCCCCACGCGTGTGGGGACAAGACAGTATAAACAATGATGACCTCAAGCTGTTAAGGATCATCCCCACGCGTGTGGGGACAAGTTTCGACTTGCTGTGAACCACATTCATAGGCAGGGATCATCCCCACGCGTGTGGGGACAAGTGCACGCGCTAAAGTTTTTTCGAATGCTATTTAGGATCATCCCCACGCGTGTGGGGACAAGTTTGCGTGGTGACGGGTGGGTTTTGGAGCGCAAGGATCATCCCCACGCGTGTGGGGACAAGGTGTAGTAACTCGGTGTCACTTCTTAATCCATAGGATCATCCCCACGCGTGTGGGGACAAGTTGCAGAGCAAGGCGGTGAGCTTGAAAGCGTAGGGATCATCCCCACGCGTGTGGGGACAAGTAAAAACGCTTCATTATCACGCAGATACACACTGGATCATCCCCACGCGTGTGGGGACAAGATAAGGACAAGATTTTATTTAAAGCACGGCAAAGGATCATCCCCACGCGTGTGGGGACAAGGACTGTCTTAACTATGATACCAGCTCTTATCGAGGATCATCCCCACGCGTGTGGGGACAAGAGTTTTGCGGACGTATCAAGGTCGCCGACCAAGGGATCATCCCCACGCGTGTGGGGACAAGCCGCACGAAACATAAAAATTACAGATAATGTAAGGATCATCCCCACGCGTGTGGGGACAAGGGTGATACAGCAAGCCGTCAACGACTACCGCAAGGATCATCCCCACGCGTGTGGGGACAAGACCGCTTTTTTACCGATTTGGGCGATAGTTTGAGGATCATCCCCACGCGTGTGGGGACAAGAACAAAAATCGCCTTATCCCAGTAATTTTCCAGGGATCATCCCCACGCGTGTGGGGACAAGCAGTATCATAAGAGGTATCAAGTATCTGTTGTAGGATCATCCCCACGCGTGTGGGGACAAGTGTGAAAGCGGGGATAACATTGCCGTTTTTGCAGGATCATCCCCACGCGTGTGGGGACAAGAGGAAAGACAGTATATCGCTAACGATGTTTTGGGGATCATCCCCACGCGTGTGGGGACAAGCAGAAAATAAATCTACTATAGGTGCTTGTTGTAGGATCATCCCCACGCGTGTGGGGACAAGCAACACTCAGCTGATTAACTGCTGTAAATATAAGGATCATCCCCACGCGTGTGGGGACAAGAGAAAAACACTGGCTCAGCAGTATGAAGCACAGGGATCATCCCCACGCGTGTGGGGACAAGACTAAAGAAATCAAGGAAAATAGCGGTTTTGCAAAATCAACCGCTTAGATTTCCTTTAACTTTTCATAGATCCTTTGTGTAAGCAGACAATCGTCAAGCGCCCTATGAATCCTATCTTTATTATAATGCAAATCAAGATAATCCGCAATAGCTGCTAACGAATATGAATTAATATCAAGTAGTTTTCTTGATATTTTAACTGTATCAATAATTTTTGACGGAACAAAATCAATTTTGTTTTCAGCACACGCAGATTTAATAAAATTCAAGTCAAAACCGATATTATGCCCGACCAGAGGTTTTCCGCTACATCGCATTGCAAACTCACCAAGCGCTTTACTTTTTTCTGCTCCCTCATTTGCCAGTAATTCCTCCGTTATACCTGTAAGCCTGATAATTGCCTTCGGTATTTTTTTATCTGTTTTGACAAGCACAGAATATGTTTCTGCTACTGATCCGTTTTCAACCGTTACTGCACCGAGTTCTATTATTTCATCATCAGGATTAAGTCCCGTTGTTTCAATATCGATTACCGTATATGTATCCGATACACCGAATGATTTCTGTTTTTTCTCCGATAAACGATTTATGTGATTTGTCATAGCCTTCGGACGAATAACGTTTTCATCGTCACTTTTTGTCACACGTCTTTTTATAAGCTTTATGCCATCATAATCTACCGGTTCCCATTGTGTATTGTGAATACGGAATTCCAGTTTCTGCTCGTTATTTGAGCTGTATGACATTGAGGCGTGACCGTTTCCGATATTTGAGCACACTCTGTCCCATACGTTATCACGAACTCTTGCGTTCAGATTTCCGACATACACGCCTGTATCTATTTCCTGCATCCACCTGGAAAGATCTCCGCGTAGTTTAGGCGGACAACAACTCAGTGTAATTACTACCATCATATCGTCACCTGTATTGTTTACCGTAATCGAGAGGTTCGTTTTTATCATTCCACAGATACATGACTTTTTCGTCATCCGGATTTACTTCAGGCATCAGCAGATATTTTATATCGTGTACCATTCGTTCAAGTATATGAGCTTTCACCATTTCGTCACGGACCCTATGCCGTACAAATCTTGATATATCATCATTTACCGATGCAGCCGCTTCAAAAGATATCGGTATCGTGACTTCAGCTTTATAAAGATCGGCTATATCATATACAAACGAACATTCGTGACCGATATGCACAAACCCCAGTGCAGGCGAACACCCCATAGAACATATAACAGCGTGAGCAAGCCCGTAAAGGCAGGCATGTGCCGCCGACAGAGCCTGATTGACAGGATCGGACGACTGGAAATCTTCGTGATTGTATACACGACCGTTCCATTCGACATTCCATTTTTCAGACTGCTGTCTGTACACTTTTCTTATTCGACTGCCCTCACGACCTCTAAGCTGTTGCAGAGTAAGCCCCGAAACATCCTCATCGGGAAAACGCATCATATACATCTTTCTGACAACATCAAGATGCTTGCGCTGGTTTGTGACCATTTCCGCTTGTTTTACAATAAGCCTCGAACTGTGCGTCAGCGGTCTGCCGCCGGCATAATATCTGACACCCTGCTCACCAACCCAGCATATGCTTATTCCGCTGTCACCGATAAGTTCCATAGCCCTGTGTGAAACATCAGTTCCGGGACCTAACATAAGTACAGAGATTGTACCCGATGGTATATGCGTAACGCCGTTCTCGTCAATAACGGTGATTGCACTGTCTTTTCTGTTTATTTTACAATGTTCCAGATACAGAAATGTAATTCTGTCGGCAATCTGCGGCAGTTCTACGATATCGGGTTTTATCATTCCGGGTATTTCAGCCATTTGTATTATTTCCCGGACGCATTACGGTCATAAGTCCCATACCGTACGCTTTTCCTCTGCCTAATCCGTTTACGAGCATATTTCTGAACAGTTCTTCATCCGTCACTTCAAGCAGTCCTTCAAACGTCACCGACAGAAGAGTTACTACTCTGTTGTCCTTTTTGAAAAATCTGCACCACTTGTTCTGAACCACATCAAATGAATCTTCGCTAAGGCAGAACCCGTTCTTCTCTGCTCTGTCCATCAGCCACTGCTTTTGAAAGTCAACAATAGTGACTGCCCTTTTCTTACCCTGTCCCTGTTTTACATTATCCGTTTTCACCGGATTTGCGGTAAGGCGGAACTGCCATATATCACCCTTTTTTATTCTGCCAAGCAGACCGTCATATTCTCTTGTTTCTCCTGCTCTGCCGGTATCACCGAACTGCGATGCTATAACAGATAAGTCGGGCTTCTGATTGCTGAGAATCATCAGATAAAGCTCTCCTCCAAGACTGTCGATGCGCCAGAGCTTTCTTGAACGGTCATCCGTAAGCGCCGCTTCTACAGCTCCGTGCAGAACACTGCGTGAATTGACCGCCTTCAATGTATTGCGGTTTGACAGATCCAGATAAACTCTTGATAAGTACATTGTTTCACCTCAATTCAGTCATAGGGTCGTGCTCTGCAGAAACCATATCCTCTGCGCTGTCCGACTTATTGATCACCACATAGCAGTCCTTTATTTTCCGCAGTCCGAAACGTCTGAATGTCGGATCAAATGAAACAGGAACATCCTTGATTATTGCAGGACCGTCTTCGCTTTCTGTAATAATTCTGAGCCTTGTGTCGGCGTTTTTTCTCTGCTGTTTGTCAAGCAACGGACTTTCTGATTTAAGCACATCAAGAAGATTTCCGTCACGCAATCCCCATACAAGCGGAGGTGTAGGCGGGCATGAGCGCCTGCCTAAAAATAGCGGAAACGCAGGATGTTTCAGAGCGTCTTCGATTTTTTCTATAAACCCTGCATCTTTATGTTCGAGCCCAACAAGGAAAGTCGCATCGGAAAGGTAAAAGCGGTGCGTGATATACTTTTTTGTCTTTTCACCGTTGGCAGTATGGTAATCCCTTATCTGCCGGCCCTCGTTTTCTACTCTGATACCGATCTTAAGCTCATTAAGGTCGTCAAGAGGTTCTGTCCTCTCTCTTCCCATAGCCGATGCCACAAGTCCGATTACGCCGCTCTTGGTCGGATATCCGAGCGTGCGGCGCGTATCAAATTTCGACTCAACGCCCCATGACTGCAACGGAGCGGCAAGTCTGAGCAGCAGTACAGGCATTATACCACCTCATCTTTTATGTAGCTATACAGCTTTTCGAGCAGTTCGTCAAGATTTACCCTTTCGGCATCGGATATAGCGTCCGCACCTATCATAAAGCTCTTTACAGGCTTTCCGCTGAAGTTGTCATATACCTTGCCTGCATACTCCTGTAATTTCTTCACAGATTCTTCAACATAGCCGTTATTGCTGATAACCGGCTTTTCAAATGCACCGACAAGGTTTACAGGCTGATCTTTTCTGATCGTCACATAAACCATATCGGGATATGTTCTGTTTGCGTATGAGTTCTGCTTACCGGTAGGCATAGAGCAGATAAATGCTTCGGCAAATCCCTTTATGACTTCTGCTACAGAAACAAGCCTTTGTTGAAGGCTTGTGAAGCAGAGGTTTATATTTTGTACTGTCGGTTCCTTTTTCTTTATATGACCTCCAGAGCGTCATCTGCTCACCGAAAACTTCAACTTCTTCAAAATAATCTCCGCCTGAAATATAATAACCGTTCACCTTTCCGTTTTCTCTGCAAAGATACACACGTCTTGACATCAACGAAAGCAATGCCGCCTGATTATCGGGAACAGGTATCAGAGTATTGAACTCAGCTTTGTTGTTATCCTTTTCCCACGACGGAGTGCTTACATACACGTCATATTCAGAATCGCTTTCTGCGTTGTAATTCAGCATAAGCGTTTCAAACAGGTTGTTTCCTCTGACCGCTATCAGCCCCAATATACTAACCCATGATTTCTTAGGTACTGGTTGTTTTGCCGCTGTATCGTCAAAACAGATTATATGTAACAACCAACGAACCGCTTCCGAATATGAAAGCAGTCTTCCGTCATTGTTCCTGTCAGAGAAAAGTCTGGGCTTATTGGCACTTTCAAAAAGCGATCCGATCATTTTTGCTATACTTGTAGCTTTGCCTTTACCGTTTACCTTGTTAGACTGATAAAACGGATACTCCTCATCAAACAGCCAGAAACGGTCATACCATTTTTCAAAATACTTCTCAAACGGCTTCATCGGAAATTTGCCGCTCCGAAATACCTCAATCCAGTTATCCGTAAGATAATTAATATCATCCTCAGGATCAACCTCATCACCGTTTTTGTCATACCTCGAGAATACTGTGTAAATCATCGCAAGCAGAAATCTCAGCACAGCCATATCCTGCGTTTTTGTTTCTCCTGCAAGCTCCGTGTAATCCTGTGCGTGTTCAAAGACCTGCCTTATGCTTATCTCTTTCACCTCGCACCCGTTGTCACGGACACATATCCACGGTTCGTCGATCAGATTGAACTCTCTGTCCATATCAGCTTTCTTCCTCCTTTATTTCTTCAAAACCTCTTTCGGTGCTGTATTTATACGTTCTGCCGAGCAGATTTATCTTGTTATTTCCGTCAAGCAAAAGTAATATCTCACCTTTGAGCCATTTTGCATTTCTCCACGCCTGAGGCATTGCGTTTGCCAGTATCTCAATCGTTTTACCAAAATTATAAGACTTACTGAAAAATGCCGGCAATCTCAGTCTTTGCTTTGCTATCAGCTTTGCCTGTACATTATCGGGTACAGAAGTAATATCAAACACCGCGTCCCGTGAAAACAGCGAATACTCCGTATCGGATGTTTTCACAAGCACAAGCGCTTCTATGGTTTCCTGTCCGTCACGCACCGCCGCCTCCCCGTCTGAATCGTTGTTCAGCTCACGCCTGTTGATCATATCGCTAAGCGTTGAATCACTGCGATTAATTTTTTGCGACGGTATGCAATATTTCTTGGCTCTTTGCTTTTTCTCTTTTTGTTCATCACTATATTCTCTATACTCTGTGGTCTGTTGTTCATCATTGTCGGGTTCGGAATAAACAGCGCCGACAAGCTCAGGAATACATCCCGGTATAACAAGTTTATCCGGCAGATATTTTTTAGTTTGCTTCAGTATCCAACCGGAGTAAACACTCTTGCTGAAATCTTCCGGGATCAACACACACAGCTCCGGTTCAGATAATTTATCCGGACGTGTGCGGTTATGTCTGTGCAGTCTGCCCGAACGTTGTAACAACAGATCCATAGGGCAAAGTTCGGTTATCATATAGTCAAAGTCTATATCAAGCGACTGTTCAAGTACCTGTGTACCGACTACTATCAGCTTGTCCCTCTTCTCACAGGTCGACTTCTTACCGACAAGCTCTGTTAGCTCACGCTCAATTACCGCTCTGTCAGTCGATATAAGTCTGCTATGGAAACATATAACACGATAATCAGGCATATTCGCCGCTATTGTGTCGGCAAGTTCCTGAGAATAAGCAACACTATTCACAATAACAGCCGCACAACCGCCGCCAGACAGTTTATCTTCAAGCAGGTTTACAATATCGTTACTGTCATTTTCTTCTCTTCTGATTACTGCGATAGACTTATCGGGGATATCAACAGGTATAGCCTTCTGCTTTACCTCCGCACCGTCGCTCCACGTCAGTATAGGATATGCCGTACTGCTGTTGTCAAAGCTGTTCTTACTGCCGGTATACCATCTTATCAGTTCTGCTCTTTTATCCGGCGGCAATGTTGCAGAAAGAATTATTACAGGTACGTTATACGCCGCCATCCAGCGCAGGGAGTTTTCCAGATAAACGTACATATATCGGTCATATGCGTGACATTCATCTATGATTACAGCCTTACCCGCAAGGCCCAGGTGTCTTAGCATAACATGTTTCTGCTTTAAAGATGCCATAAGGAACTGGTCAACTGTAGCAACAACGAACTCTGACAGCAACGCCTGTTTTCTTCCTTCAAACCAGGTATGAACCATTATATTATCATTATCGTCATCGGAAATGTCGGATGCTCTTCCGTGGAACATCTCACAGTATTCGTCATTCATATCCGTCATACCATGTGCAAGTCTGAGCGAGTGTATATCATCAGTGCCGCTCGCCCAGGAATGAATACGGTCAAATATTCCGTTAGCAGTTGCCTGCGTCGGCAGTCCGAAAAACATTCCGCCGTAGCCGAAACGTGATGCAAGTATCTCCGTTGCCGCAAGTGCCGCCTCGGTTTTACCTATTCCCATAGGTGCCTCAAGTATGTATATACCGGGTTTATTGCAAAGGCTCACTACATTCATAAATTCACGCTGTACAGAATTCGGTTTGAAACCGAAACGTTCTTCAAAAAAGCTGTCACTATCAGAGATAAAATCGGCATACCAGCTGTCCGTAAGCGAAAGCTTGTTCCACGCTCTTCTGACACGCTCCTCGCATTGCTCATCGTTGAGCCTTTCTTCGATGTCTATGTAAGGAAAATAATCGGTGTTGCTCGCTATCCAGTCACTCATTACGAGCAGTCCGGTAATCAACATCTGCGCCGCAACATCGGGATTCGGCAGATTTTTGACATCTTCAAATCCGGTTACACTGAGAGCGTATTCCATCCATTCCGCTCTTATCTGTATCCATTCGTTTACGTTAACATTGCCGTGTCCGTAATAGTTAGCCTCATATGAACATTGCCCTCTATCCGCCGAGCAATCGCCGTGATGCGCACCAACAATGACTGCGGTTGACGGTGCAACCTCAAATTCTTTTTTCAGGATATACTGTCCCGCTATGTTATGCGGTGACTCTGATATCTGTGTCAGACCTGAAAGGTCGATACCGGCGTCAAGCAGTCTGTCAGCAAGGCCCTGAATATTATCTTTCAGCTTTCGTTGAAACGCCGGAGTTAATTTTCCTATGTCATGCACCAGTGCAATAAACTTACAATAGTTACACACAATTTCTTCTGCATTCTCCGAACTTTCGATGCCAATTGCAGCACACAAGCGCCTTCTGACGTTCTGGGCGATCCATTTATTGAAAAGGCGCTTTATTATCCCGGCTGTATCACTTGCGTGAACATTGAAAGGCAACCATTTTGTGTTGTCTTCAAAGCTGCTTTTTGCAGCTAACAGTTCTGATGTTTTCATTTCATATTCTCCAAATATGTTGTATTAATTGACATTATACTACTATTTTTGTGCAAAGTCAATATAATTAATTGATTTTTAAATATTTAGTTTGTCTAATTGTGTCGAATTAATTGAATACATGATATATAGCATTCAATATTAAAAAATTAACCCCCGTCACACGACGGGGGTTCTGATTTTTACTTATCCTTATTCTAATACACACTTAAATGCGTACCACCGAATCCTCAGGTGAATTTTTCATTCTTTTAGAGCCATAGATTGCCGTGCATCTGTACTTCAGCCTCAACTTATCGGCAATAAGAGCAACAAATTCCGAGTTTGTCGGCTTTCCTCTCGATGTATGAATAGTGTATCCGAAATAGCTGTTGAGCGTGTCTACATCTCCCCTGTCCCACGCAATTTCTATTGCGTGACGTATTGCACGTTCAACTCTTGACGGCGTTGTTTCATACATACGGGCAACGGTCGGATAGAGCAGCTTTGTGATACAGTTTATCATATCGGGATCCTCAACCGAAAGCATTATTGCGGTTCTGAGATAATGATACCCTTTGATATGAGCAGGTATGCCGATCTGATGTATTATCTCCGTCACTACGCACTCCATATCGGATTCGTCCGATGCGGTATTGCGTCTGCCGTTTATCTTGTCGTTATATACCGACAAAACCTTTGATACAAGCGTTTCCGGATCAAACGGACGTATCATATAATAGTCCGCTCCTGCGTCCATTACCTCAAACTCGACCTTTGCAGAATCATAGTTCGCCGTTACGAATATAACAGGAGCATATTCTCCGCTTCCTTTGAGTGTCCTGATTATATCGCAGACATCAAGACCGGGTGTTTTTGCGTCAAGGATAACCACAGCAGGACGCTCCGTAAGCACATAGTCAACAAGAACCTTTCCCATCTTCGGTCTGGTTATTGCATACAGCCCTGCCTCTTTGAAAGCGGTGGCCCATGATATTCCAAGCTCTAACGAATCATCCCCTATAAGTACTCTGATAGATTGTGACATTTTCTTACCTCCATAGTTTTATTGCTTCTATAATATAACACAAACTGGAAAATAATTCAAGATGATTTTACCAAATTTTTTCAGTTTTTTTGAATCGAAGTCCGAATTGATAATATAAAAACGAATTATCGGATTACCTAACCCAATATGTAGAAATTTGCTTCTTCTTATTTATTATATATCCGTGAAATGACCGTTTTCAACATTTTTCGACAAATTTCTGCAATAAAAAACCGTTTTCGTGATTTTGCACAATATATATGTCGATTTGTAGCTTTTTTATGTGAATAAAAGCAGGTCTGTAACTATCACGTTTCTTCGGATAAACGATTTTTGCTGTGATAACTGCGAAACGCTTTCGCATAGCCTCATAAAGACTTTGCGAAAGCGTTATTCGTTTACAAATTTACGCCGCCTGTTCTTCGGTTTCACTGAGTGACAGCAAATGCTCGTACATACTCTGTGCAAATATCCCGTATCCGTGAGCAGGGTCGCTAATAAAAACGTGCGTTACCGCTCCGACAAGCCGCCCGTTCTGCACTATCGGGCTTCCGCTCATTCCCTGCACTATTCCGCCCGTCAGCTCTGTCAGCCGTTCATCTGTTACTTTTATTACCATATTCTTGTTGTCCGCAGAATTTCTGTCAACGCTTTCTATTTCAACGCTGTACATTTCGGGCTTGCCGCTGTCAACGGTCGATAATATATATGCCTGTCCGCACTGTACCTCACTTGCAAATGCAAGCGGCATCAACTGCCCCTGCATATCTGCTTCTTCAAGCACGGCATAAAGTCCGCATCCGCAGTTATCGGTTATTCTGCCCTTTACGTCCGACGGTTTCAGCGTACCGCAAAGCTCACCCGGACAGTCACGCTCCCCTCTTTTTACGCCGGTTATCACCGCAGGCACTATCTGACCTGTTCCGAGCGGAAGAATTTCCCCCGTGTCTACATCGCACACTGCGTGTCCAAGTCCCGCACCCGCAAGTGTATTCGGCTGATAAAACGTCATAGTGCCGATTCCTGCCGTGCTGTCACGCACCCACACTCCTATTCTCTTTTCGCCGTCGCTGTCGCATTTTATTTCAACATCGGCTGTATATTCACAGCCATCTCTTATATAAGTCAGCGTTGCATATTCTCCGCACCCGGATATAAGATCGCTCATATTTGCTGAGGACGTAATTTTCTCCCCGTCTATTTTCGTTATAATATCTCCCTTTTCTATTCCTGCTTTGCCGGCGGGAGATAATTCAAAAGCATCTGTGCTGTCGCCTACTTTGGCAAATCCGGTTACTATAACGCCGTCTGTCAGTAGCTTGATACCAAACGGCGTTCCGCAGACATATAGCTCAGGTCTTTCGTATTCTGCACTGCATTTCATCGGGTAACACGGCGAATTTACGGATATATATTTCTCTGCACACGCACCGCCGTAAATTATATTTGAAAAAAGCGTAACCGCAGTAAAAATACCGCTGATAAGTTTTATCTTTTGTGCCATCGGATAATCTTTTCCTTTCGTTTTTCTCACAGAATTATTATCTGCGTGTGCAATTTTTATATAAGAGGTATTTTTTAATTTTATAAATTGTACGGGTTGGAAAAAACAAAACCGAATGCAATTTTCTTCACAGGATGCTCACAATAAATATGTTGATTTTTCCGGTTTCTTGTGTTATCATTAAATTATAGAAATTTATAAAATTAATTGAAACGGAAAAGGATAAAATGAAGATTTTTGTAATCGTATTAAAGGTACTTATGATGTTAGCAACGGGAGTAATAGCGGTAGTGCTGAATATTCTCGGACTTATTTCGCTGATAACTACCGAAACTACCGACGTAAGCTCGATAATGGGCATATTGATATTCTGGATGTCATTTACCGTTATATGCTATATAGTGCCTGTATTCTTTGCTATGCTGAAAAAATATTTTATCTGCGGCGCTCTTACCTTCGTCGGATTGATATGCGTACTCATCCTGCACGAAATGCTACCGGGCGACCCCGGATACCTTTATATGCCGCTCCTTATTATAACGGTACTCGGCATACTTCTTGCGATATTCGGCAACTGGGATAAGATACACGGAAATATCGAAAAGCGTGAAAAGGAAAAGAACAAGGCTGCCCCCTCTGTTCTGGGCGGCACTACCGCTCCGGCTGACGAAGTGGTTTCAAAAAAAGCCGCTAAGAAAAGGGCTAAAGCAAAGAAATAAACGTTTTGCGAAAGGGTGATATTATGGCACTTCTTACAGAAAACGAACAGTTCCATCTTAAAATCAAAAAAGGCGATGTCGGAAGATACGCTATTCTTCCCGGCGACCCCGGCAGAGTTCCGCTTATAGCAAAATATCTCGACAATGCGGAATTTGTTGCGTCAAACCGTGAATATACGACCTATACGGGTTATCTCCTCGGCGAAAAGGTAAGCGTTGTGTCAACAGGTATCGGCGGTCCTTCCGCCGCAATTGCCGTTGAAGAGCTTATCCGCTCAGGCACAGATACTTTTATAAGGATAGGCACAAGCGGCGGTATGGATATAAGCGTTTCCGGCGGCGACTTGGTTGTGGCGCAAGCATCAATACGAAGCGAAGGAACATCGCACGAGTATATTCCCGAAAACTACCCTGCGGTAGCGGATTTTGAAGTAACCACTGCGCTTAAAACCGCAGGCGATGCATTATCGGAAGATGTTGACGGCAAGCGTTGCCACGTCGGAGTAGTTCACAGCAAGGACAGCTTTTACGGCGAGATAGAGCCATTACAGATGCCTGTAGGAGATAAGCTCTCGGATAGCTGGTCGGCTTATGTAAAATGCGGCTGTCTTACTTCCGAAATGGAATCCGCCGCAATATTCTCCGTAGCCCTTGCAAGAAGAAAACGTGCAGGCGCTGTATTCACAGCCCTCTGGAATGTTGAAAGAAGCAACGCAGGACTTCCCGATACTGTCTGTATGGACAGCGACAGAGCGATAAGAACGGCAGTGAACGCAGTAAAAATACTTATAGAGCAGGACAGGAAAAATGGCATTTGAGCATATTTTATTCGACCTTGACGGAACTTTGACAGATTCATACGAGGGTATAGCAAAATGCGTGCAGTATGCCCTTCACTATTACGGCATTGAAGAAAACAACGAAGAAAATCTGAAAAGATTTATCGGTCCTCCGCTTTGGGAATCGTTCCATATCTTCTATAATTTCCCCGAAGAAAAGGCGAAAGAGGCGGTACTGAAATACCGTGAGCGCTATCACACTGTCGGAGTATACGAAAACAAGGTCATAGCAGGTGTTCCCGAAACACTGAAAACACTTTATGACAACGGAAAAAAGATATACCTTGCCACCTCAAAGCCGCTTAAGCTTGCTAAAATAGTGCTTAAGCATTTCGATCTGGCAAAATATTTTACTTTTATATGCGGTGCGTCACTTGACTTCTCGTTTGAGGACAAGGCAAGCATAATAAACTATGTGCTTGACAATCAGCATATAGAAAACCGTTCATCCGCCATTATGATAGGCGACAGGAAATTTGATATAATCGGCGCAAAACAGTGCGGTATAAAATCTGTCGGTGTGCTATGCGGCTTCGGCTCTGAGGACGAGCTTAAAGAATATAAAGCGGATTATATCGTGCCTGAATTTTCCGATATTTTAAACATAATAATGGAATGATAATTCTGTTATATTTTTCGGCTTTCCGGTTATAATAATGTGCGTAAAGACAACTTTACTCATATTTATTTCTGAAAGGAAGTACGAAAAATGGGAACAGAACACGCAAACAAGTGCATAGCTTGTTCTATAACAAACTGTAAGCATCACTGCTGCTGTGCGGATTACTGCTCACTCGATCATATCCAGATCGGCACACACGAGGCAGACCCCACTCAGAAGGCTTGCACAGACTGCAAGTCATTTGAACTGAAGGCGTAAACAACCATATAAAAAGGCTCCCGGAGTATTTCACTCCGGGAGTCATTTTATAAAGAGGAATTACTTTGTTATACGTTTCTTTCGGTTTCCTTTGCTGCCATAAGTCCGTCCAGTAAATCCTTATCCTTGAACGTACAGGTCGTGCGGTCATAGAATACATCGGTTACATCCCACAGCACAGGGAGCATACCTCTCGAATATGCCTCCTTGCAGACGCTTGAAAGATATAGATTAATGTCTTTTGCCTGCTTGTTCTTTGTTGTACAGCCATATTCACCTATAATAACGGGGATACCCTTGTCTACAAAGGTAGTTTTCATCATATCCATATACTTTGTGAGCAGCTTTTTGTCGGCTTCACTGCCCCACGTTGTCTGTGCCTTGCCCCAGCTTGCGTCCTTTTCAAGTATGGCAAAGGTCACAGGTGTATAATAGTGTACCGATACTGCACAGCGGTTTTCCGGATCGGCAGGCATCTTGTAAAGCTTGTCACAGGTAAGGTCAATATCGGTATTGTATCCTGCGATAAGCAGATGGCGCTTACCGTTATTTTTGCCTGAAGCCCTTACTATATCAACAAACTTCTGATTGATTTCATTCAGTATCGAATATGACTTTTCCTTGTCACCCTCATTACTGTATCTGTTCCACAGTTCCTCCCAACCGCCTTCTTCATTGAGCGATTCAAACATCAGATGGTCGCCGTAATCGCCGAATTCCTCGCAAAGCTGTTTCCATATAGCTTCATATTTTTTAAAACATTCATCTCTCTTTTTATCATCGGCAAAGTCCGAAAACCAGCCGTTATCGTAATGAATGTTGAGAATTACATATAAATCGCTGTCAAGCGCCCAGTTCAGCACTTCCTTTACTCTTGCCACATAGTCGGGACTTATGGTATACGTTTCCTTGTCCATCATATTGCTCCACGCAACAGGCAGACGCATAACGCCAAAACCGCAGTCCTTGTAGCCCTTTATCATTTGCTCGGTAATAACAGGACTTCCCCACGCTGTTTCATAATTTGTAACAGACGACTTGTTTATCCAGTTTCCGCAGGATTCAAAGGTATTTCCGAGATTTATACCGATTCCCATATCCTCGATAAGCTCCTGCGTTGTTATGTCACGCATTACCTTGTTCTCACTGCCCTTTACGGACGATTCATTTTCCGATGAACAAGCAGTAATCGAAACTATCATACATAATGCCAGTATGGCAGATAATATCTTCTTCATAAACATTCTCCTTATATACTGCTGCGGTACTCTGTCGGTGTCTTTCCGACCTGTTCCTTGAACTGCCGCATAAAGCTGTATTCATTCGTATAACCACAGCGTGTGCTTATCTCTTTTATAGTAAGTCTTGTAGAGGAAAGCAGGCGTTTCGCACGTTTCGTCCTGCCCTCGATTATATCCTTTATTACCGTTGTTCCGAACAGCTTTTTATAAAGATGCTGAAAGCCGGAACGGCTCATACCCGCCTGTGCCGCAAGGTCGTCTACATTACCCACGTGGTCGGGCATAGTGAATATCAGGGTTCGTATTTGCGTAAAGCGATAATGTCTTTCGCTCAGCTGTTTTGACGACATACAGTTACGGGACTTCAGCGTTCTGCTCAGCATAAGAAAAAGTACATCTATATACTTTTTCTCGATCTCCTCGCTGTTCACCGCACCCGAATAATGCTCGTAGACAAGTATGTGTACAAGGTGAGAAAGTTCGTCCATATCTCCCAGATATACAGGTATATCCATCGGTATCCCCAGCTTTTCGACATATTCCTTATCCCAGTCGTCATTCTCGAAATACACCCAGTCATCTGTATACACATTTTCCTGCGCCGTATAGTAGCAAGGAGTATCCGCTGACATCAGTATAAACGAGTTTTCTTTGACCTGATACTGCACCCCGCCTACCTTAAAAACCGCAGGTGTCTTTATAAGCAGCAGTAAAACCGCACCGGGTCCTTTAGGTCTGTCCATAATGAAATTTTCATATTTCATATCATGAACATGATTATATCCGATAGAACCTATCTTCATATTTTCACCTCGTAACAACCGAAAATTACTTTGTGAATACAAACCTCTTCAGCTCAAACAGCGGTCTTTCCTTGAAATAGGCAGCCGTCCAGCCTGTATAATCCGTGTCAACCGTAAGGAACACTGCGTGTCTGTCGCTGACCGGCTTTACTTCTGTCTTGTAAACACCGTTTCCGTGTCCTACCTTGAACGAACCTATCTCCTCGCCGTCCTCGCTGTCGATGCGTATATGCACGTTGCAATCAGCGCCAAGTCCCGTTATATCGGCACTGAAGTACATTCTGCCGTTGCCGTTGTCAAGCCCGAAATCGTAGTATTTATAGCCTATTACAGCACCGTCCTTTATACCCGTTACCACTCTTTCGAACTTGTTATGCTCCGTTACAAACGCTCCGCCTTTAAGCACACAGGCAATCTCAGCATCCGTTATTCTGTAAGGATCAAGGCTTTCCTCAAAGCCGAGCGAAGTCATTTCAACAGGCGGTATAGTGCCATCAGGAAGTATCTCGATCTTCTCAACGCAGGCACGTCTTGACATTACCGTACCGTTGGTCATACGGTGATAGAATATATACCACTGACCGTTTATCTGAGCTATCGAGCCGTGATCGTTACCTCCCGGATAATCAACACCGTTATCTACGATATATCCTCTGTACTTAAACGGCCCCGTAGGCTTGTCTGAAGTAGCATAAGCAAGACGTGGGCCACGTTTGGGAGAATAGATAAGATAATATGTATCACCGACCTTGCGTGGAGAACACGCCTCAAAGAAAAGTGTTTCTTCCGTGTCAAAGCCTCCGTCATTATCTGTGGTTATCGGTATGATATGCTCGATACAGCTGTTATCCTTTATCGTGTACATCGTATCCGTATCGACCTCAGCCATAAAAGAACGCTCATAGCCACAGTAAATATAAGTTCTTCCGTCATCGTCAACAAGCACGCCCGGATCGATGAACCAGCCGTTACAGCATATCTCATCGGATATAGTGTACTTGTATTTTGAAAGCAGTGTGAACGGTCCTTCGGGTCTGTCGCTCACCGCAACGCAGCCTGTCGCATTGACAATATATGCATACAGATAGTACTTTCCGTTTCTGCAAACGACATCGGGTGCAAATAAGATCTGATTTTTATCGGGCGTCCAGTCGGTATCCGACAGAAAATCACCGTCCGGCTTTACACGGAACGTAACACCGTGACACACCCAGTTGTTAAGATCGTTCACAGGTGCGCTCCAGCACTTTAAAACATAGTCGCAGAAATCATCTGAGCCTGCTCTGTCGTGCGAACCGTAAATATATACACGGTCACCGAAAACTCTCGGCTCTCCGTCAGGAATATATTCCCATAAAGGTAAATATGGATTAGGCATAGCTGTTTTTTCCTTTCGTCAGATTATTTTCATCAATTTGATGATAAAATGTTCTCAGACAGGCGGGTAACCGCCTACCGTGTTTTTGCACGGGATAATCCGCTTATGCGGATTATCTGTCTGAGGTTATTATATCACAAATCAAGTCGGCGTAAGCCGACACGGCGGTACGCCGTACTTTTGCCACCGGCAAAAGGATTTAATGATAAAATGTTCTCAGACAGGCGGGTAACCGCCAAACCGTGCTTATGCACGGGATAATCCGCTTATGCGGATTATCTGTCTGAGGTTATTATAATACATAAACGCACAATAAGCAATATCGTATTCAGCACAAACAGGTTACATTTTGTGCAAACGTCATTTTCCCCACTTGCCAAAACAGCTTGAAATATGCTAAAATAAAAAGAAAAAGGCAGATGTATTATGATAAAAGAAATTAACAGAGATATTTTCCTGCTGTCGCAGAAGTCCGCCCCTGCGACAGAAAATGACAGGCAGACCGGCGAAGACCTGCTCGAAACATTGATTGCAAATTCCGAACGTTGTGTCGGCATGGCGGCAAATATGATAGGCATACTTAAAAACATTATCGCCATAAACGACAACGGCGATTACCTTCTTATGTACAACCCCGAAATAATAAAGTCAGACGGTGCTTATGAAACGGAAGAAGGCTGTCTGTCGCTTGACGGTTTACGGAAAACAAAGCGATACAAGAAGATAAAAGTGCGTTATCTTGATAGAAATTTCAAGATAAAGATAAAAACGTATGAGGGCTTCACCGCTCAGATAATACAGCATGAAACAGACCACCTCAGCGGAATAATAATATAAAAATAACGGGTATCGTTTTAGATACCCGTCAGCAGACAGTAAATAAAGGGGCATGGATTTCAACCATGCCCCTTTTGCTATTTATTTAGTTGTTTTTGCTGTCAACGGAGTTGACCATGTGCCGTACTGATTGCCTGTGGGATAGGACTTGAACGCCCGTATTTTAAACTGATAGCTTGTATTTGACTTTAGTCCGTTTACAGTGTAGGTAGTTGTGCTTGCGTTTGTGATTTTTGCAACGTGTACCCACTTGTTTCCGTTCCATTTTTCAATGACGTAACCGCTTGCCGTTGTTCCCTTGTTCCACTGCAATGTCACAGAGTTTTTCGCTGTGGACTTAACTTTGAATCCACCAACACCGTAGGGGTTAGTATTCACCTTTATAACCTTGCTCCATGAACCGTACTGCTTTTTAGTGCCGTAGGTCTTATATGCACGGATACGGAACTGATAGCCGGCTGTTCCTGCCTTGAGATTTTTAACTGTATAGCTCGTTACAGTTGCCTTATCAGCCGTGTAAATAGTTGTCCACTTGCCGTTCTTGTACTGCTGAAGCTCATAGCCGCTTGCGGTAGTGCCCTTGTTCCACTGTAATGTTACGGAAACGCTGAATTTAGATTTAACAGAGAATCCACCAACACCGTAGGGATTAGTATTCACCTTTATAACCTTGCTCCATGAACCGTACTGCTTTTTAGTGCCGTAGGTCTTATATGCACGGATACGGAACTGATAGCCGGCTGTTCCTGCCTTGAGATTTTTAACTGTATAGCTCGTTACAGTTGCCTTATCAGCCGTGTAAATAGTTGTCCACTTGCCGTTCTTGTACTGCTGAAGCTCATAGCCGCTTGCGGTAGTGCCCTTGTTCCACTGTAATGTTACGGAAACGCTGAATTTAGATTTAACAGAGAATCCGCCTACGCCGTAAGGATTTGTGTTTACCTTTACTTCACTGCTCCACGAGCTGTATTTTTTTGTACCGCTGACTGTCTTGTACGCTCTGATTCTGAATCGATAGCCTGCTGTTCCCGCTTTCAGGCTCTTGACCGTATAAGATGTGGTTGAAGCAGAGGGAGTTGCTATAGTGACCCACTTACCGTTCTTGTACTGCTGTAATTCATAACCGGAAGCGGTGGAGTTCTTTGTCCACTGCAATGTAACCGATGTGCTTGTCTTGAAAGAGCATTTGAAACCGCTCACTGCGGTAACATTGGCATCGGACAGCTTGACGTATTTTATGTTGTTTTCATTTGCATAACGTTTTGCTTCACCGTCATAACCGTATATCGTAAAGCCGCTCTTTATGTAAATATCCCCGTTACTGTCAGCATTATAGCAATAACCTATTGCATAGGGCATTATGTTCTTTACGCTTTTCGGTACTGTTATCTTTGTAAGCTTGTCACAGTTCAGAAATGCCATGCTGTCTATATCACGCAGATTTGATGAGAGTGTTACACCTGTCAGCGATTTGCAGTCAATAAACGCAAACGCACCGATATATCTCACATTTGCCCCGAACTTTACGGAAGTCAGAGCCGACGCTCTTCCGAAAGCACCTTCGCCTAAAGATTTAAGTGAAGAAGGGAAAGTCACAGATGTAAGTTTTTTAGCGTCTGTAAAAGCCACGCTGTCTATTACCGTAACTGTAGAAGGAACTGAGAACGTCTTATCGGTTTTTGCGGGTGGATACTGCATAATCACAGTTTTATTCTTATTGTACAGAACACCGTTCTGAGATGAGTAATTCTTATTGGAATCCGCTACAGTGACCGATTTCAGATAATCGCTCTGTGAAAAAGCTCCTGTACCTATAGTAGTAACACCTGCCGGAATCGAAACAGTTGTAAGGTATGTATCGGAAAAAGCACTAATACCTATTATTCTGAGTGAAGACGGTAATTTAACCGTTTTCAGCTCGGTAGATTCAAAAGCTGAATCGGCAATTCCGACTGTTCCTGCGGTAATGTTCGCATTACTTATTTCATAGAAGCTGTCAACGACCCATTTATCAATATAAGCAATGTCCGCACTTTCAAGCTGATTGTTTACGATAGCTGTTCCGGTGAATGCGTATGTTCCTATACGCTCAACTGACGAAGGAATATTAGCCTTCCTCAAACCCGTACAATATGCAAAGGAAAGTGAACCGATGTATTTAAGTCCTGAAGGAAGGTTCAGTGTTTTTATATTATAGTTTGTCTGGCAGGCACTGTCAGCTATTCCTATAGTACCGTTCTTGACTGTAAGAGTGCCTGTGTTCGCACCGACAAGCCATTTTCCGACATACTTGGTTGATGATTTGCTCTGTTTTTTGAGTATCTTCGTATTTTCAAAAACATCTGCACCTATAGACTTAACGCTGTCGGGGATAGTGACAGTTTCGAGAGAGGTGCAATCTCCGAAAGCGCCGTCTGATATATCGGTTACGGTATTGGGGATAGTTACCTTTGTAAGCTTTGTGTTACCACGAAATGCGTTGCGTTCAATCTGAGTAACCTTAAAACCGTTGAGTTTCGACGGTATTGTAATGCTTGTTGCAGTGCCGCTGTAAGAAGTTATTGCGGCGGTATCGGCACCTGTAGCATAGATCTGATAATCACCTGCTTTTTCAGCGCCAACTGTCAACGCACACACTATCGCTGCCACGGCAAAAACTAATGTACTGAGAAGAATTTTTTTAATTTTCATATTTACCTCCATTTTTTACGATAAAAATACATAGATTCTGACGGAACAAAACGAATTTGTATTTTTACGCTTTATAATTATACATTTCAGAACTACGTTTTGTCCGCTGAAAAGATGAAATAAAGTAAAATATGGATATATGCACAAATTTTAAGGATTTTTTTGTTTATATTGCAAAAGCCGCCTGTGTAATGCAGACGGCTTAATATAAAATTATAATCAGTCAACGAGCTTTACAATCATATCCTTAGCGTCAACAGACTTAGTGATAACGCCTGTGTCAAGCATCCACTTGATGTTGTTTGTCCATGTTTCTTCGCTCTGTGATAAGAAAGGTGCGCCGTCCTTTTCAGCAAGAGAAAGGATAGTAGCTACGCTCTTTGTTTCAACGTCCTTGTTGAGCGGGAAGTTTTCGGTGTTCTGATTCTTGAGCAGGTTCTCAACGCCCTTTTCAGGATTTGCCTTTACATGCTCATAGCCCTTCTTTGTCGCACGGAGGAATCGTGTCAGCTTGTCGGCGTTCTTCTCTGCGTTTTCCTTAGATGTTACGAATACAAGCTCGGTATAATCAGGCACGCCGTTTTCGGTAGGCTTGATATAGTTTACGGTAAAGCCCTGATTTTCAAGCTCAGGTACTTCGTGGCTTACAAATCCGCCGATTGTAGCGTCAACCTGTCCTGTTGTCATAGAAGACATAAGCTCAAATCCGACATCAATAAGCTCCGCATCGTCCTCCTTAAGACCTGCGTTCTTAAGCATCGTCTTTACAAACGCTTCATTGAGTACAGATCCGCCGTAGCCTATCTTCTTGCCCTTTAAATCAGCTACTGTCTTTATGTTCTTGTCACCGAGCGACATAAGCACATTTACGGGATTCTGTACCGCCGCACCGATAGAAACAACGGGAATATTCTGATTGGCATTAGCCTGTATTACATCGTGCATATAGTAAAATCCTATATCAGCCTTGCCTGCGGAGGTCATTGAAATAGCGTCATTCGTGTTTGAGGGGAACTCAACCTTTATCTTAAGTCCTTCTTCCTCATAATAGCCCTCCTCTATAGCGTCATAGAGGAAAACGTGCGAGCCGTTGGGGTACCAGTCCAGTACAACAGAAACCTCCTCGAGATCCTTTGCTTCACTGCTTGCAGAAGAAACATCGGTACTGCCTCCTACCGTAGACGAAGCCGTGTTGCCTGCACAGCCGCACACGCCCAGCATAATAGCCGCCGCTGTGGCAACCGCCGTAAATCTTTTGTTTTTCATGTTAAATTTCCTTTCTCCATGTTATTAGTTTTCTTTCTATTGCACTGATAACAGCTACAACCAGCATTGCACACACCGCAAGAACAACTACAGGAGCAAATACTCCCGCACCGTCAAGCTGTGTCATCATACGTTTACTGAAATATCCCAGTCCGCTCTGCGCACCGAGCCATTCGCCCATTGCCGCTCCAAGAATGCTGAGCGGTATCGCCATTTTTATCGCCGAAAAGAATGACGGCAATGCGGCAGGAAATTTCAGCTTGAAAAATATCGCCGTACCGCTCATTCCCATAGTCCTGAGCAGCTCCTCGTTTTCTCTTTTTGCGGATTTAAGTCCGTCGTGTACCGATATGGTTATCGGGAAGAATGTTATAAGCACAGCAACAAGCACCTTGCTCCATATACCGTATCCAAGCCACAGCACAAAGAGCGGAGCTATCGCCGTTACCGGTATAGTCTGCGTTGTGACGATTACAGGGTATAACGCTCTTTCTACGCACTCAAAACGCTCCATAACAACGGCAAGCCCAACACCGAGAACCACGGAAATAAGAAGTCCGATAAGCGTTACAAGCATTGTCGCAGGAGTATGTACCGTAAACAGCGGCTCCCGAAGCTCCCATATTTTCACTGCAATCTGTGTCGGTGACGGCAGAATGTACGCCGCATTTATGCACATTGCGATGACCTGCCATAATATAAGCAGACCTATTCCGGTAAGCACTGCAGGAAGATGTTTTTTCATATATTATCTCCCCTCTCTGCTTTTTCCGTAAGGAATGCCCTGACAAGTTCGTTTTTAAGTTCGACAGATGACGGGGTATACAGATCCTCACGACAGGTGATATGACTTACATCAATGACCTTTATCTGCTTTACGGGTCTGCCGCTGAGCAGAAAGATTTTATTGCCGACAAGCATAGCTTCCTCGACATCGTGCGTTACCATCATAACTGTGGCATCAAGTCCCTTTACCTGCCCGATAAGCCAGTCCTGCATAGAGATTCTTGTAAGCGAATCCAGTGCCGAGAACGGCTCGTCAAGCAACATAAGCTCCCTGCCGTGCCACAGCTGTACAAGCGTTCTTGCAAACGATACCCTCTGACGCATACCGCCCGAAAGTTCTGACGGATGTTTATTCTCACAGCCCGACAGCCCCACTTTTTCTATTGCCTCTTTTGCCTGCGAGATACGCTCGGCCTTTGACATAGGCAGTGCCTCAAGCGGCAAGGTCACATTTTTAAGTATGTTCCGCCACGGCATAAGCAGATCCTTCTGCGGCATGAATGCCGCCGTGCCGGTCGCCTCTTTCGGTGTTTTCCCGTTTATCGTGATACTGCCCTTATATTCCGTTTCAAGACAGGTCATAAGACGGAACAGCGTGCTTTTTCCGCAGCCGGACGCACCGATAACGGTAATTATATCATTCTTTTCAGCCGAAAACGACAGATCCTCAAGCAGAAGATAATCGTCCTCCTTATAGCCGAAGGTGACATTGTTAAACTCAACAAAGGACATCTTATATATCCTTTTCGACTATCTTATAGTTGTGCATAAGCGGACCACTGCCCTTGCCTAAATCCAGCTTTGCGGCAATTGCTCCCGCAAGATATTCCTTTGCGTTTGTGACAGCCTGTACCTTGTCTGACGTTAAAGCAAGGTTGCAGGCTATGGCAGATGAGAATGTACAGCCTGTGCCGTGCGTATTCGGATTATCTATGCGCTTGCCGTTTATCCAGTGATTTTCACCGCCGACATAAAGCAGATCATCGGCTGTATCGTCAAGATGACCGCCCTTTATTACTATTCCGACGGTTGAAGGGAGCTTTTCGGAAAGCACCTTTGCCGCCTTTTCCATTTCTTCTCTTGTGGTTATCTTCATACCGGTCAGCACCTCAGCCTCCGCAAGATTCGGCGTGATAATATCCGCAAGAGGAAGAAGCCTTGTCATAAGTGCGTCTGTAGCGTCCTCGCTGATAAGACGGCTGCCGCTGGTCGCTACCATTACAGGATCGGCTACTATATTCACAGCCTTGTATTCTTTCAGCTTTTGCGCTATCGCCTCGATTATTTCAACATCGCTTACCATGCCTATTTTTACAGCATCGGGACGAATATCGTTAAATATGCAGTCTATCTGATTCTTCAGAAAATCAGCCGAGCTGTTCATAATACCGTATACGCCCGTTGTATTCTGCGCCGTCAGTGCCGTGATTGCGCTCATTGCGTACATTCCGTGCATCGTTATTGTCTTTATGTCAGCCTGTATTCCCGCACCGCCGCTGCAGTCCGAGCCGGCTATTGTAAGTATCTTTTTCATAATATCAGATCCTTTCTTATTTTACCGAACTTTCCGCTACTTTTTCGGCTTTAGCCTTTAAATCTATGACAGCAGACGAAATATCGTCAGCCGCAAAAATTGCCGACACTACTGCCACTCCGTCAAGACCAAGCCCCTCAAGCTGTGATATGTTATCCTTATTTATGCCGCCTATCGCAACCACAGGTATTTTGACCGAATGTGCAACATCAGACAGCACCTTGTGATCTATCGCACCTGCGTCCGTCTTTGTCGAGGTCACAAATGCCGCACCGCTTCCGAGATAATCCGCACCGCCGTTTTCCGCCTCCAGTGCCTCTTTTACGTTATGAGCGGATACGCCTATTATCTTATCCGCTCCGAGATATTCTCTTGCGGCTTTTATGTCAAGGTCGTCCTGTCCCAGATGAACGCCGTCTGCGTCAATTTCCTTCGCCAGCTTTACATTATCGTTGATAATAAGCGGAACATTGTACTGCTTGCATATCGGCTTCAGCTTAAGGGCGATCTCTCTGAAATGTTCATATTCCGTGTGCTTTTCACGAAGCTGGAATATTGTAACTCCGCTCTTTATCGCCTGCTTTGCCTGTGACAGAAATTCCTCGTCACTGTTGCTCCACGCTCTGTCGCTTACCGCATATAAAAGCATCTGCTTTGGTGTTATGTTCATATATAAACTCCTTTCGGGCAATAAAAAACGCATACGGAACACCACCGTATGCGCAGTTTTACTTACGTTGGCATTACCCAAATCAAGTTGTCGGTCGGAAATTCCATTTCCCTCTCAGCCTGTCAAACAAGCTCCCGTTCGCTTTTTTCAGTTGTCTGATACATTGTACAACAAAATATGTTCGTTGTCAATGTCAAAATCTGCCTTTTTGATAATATCAGCCGACTTTTTATCGTCCGTCTTGACGCAGACGCTTATATAGTAATCTTCATTATTAAAACGTGTGCCGTAATGATAAAAAACCGCACCGCTTTCAAAAAGCGTCCTGCCGTTTTCCTCGTCAAAGCACTTCATCTTCAAATCAGAGCCTACTCCTTCACCTGTCATTTTGGCATAGCTTTCTTTGAGCGTCCACAGCCGTGAAAATACCCTGTCGCTGTCCGCCGAAGTCAGAATATGATTTGCTTCGCTGTCGCCGTAGCACCTTTTCATAACAGCACCGCTTGCACGGCGCACGCTCTCGCAGTCAACCCCTACAGGAGCCTTTGATAAAACAGTCACAGCAAGTCCGTCACAGTGTGAAATGCTGAAATATACAGGATTGCCCTTGATATACGGCTTTCCGTTTTCGGCTTTTACTATATCGTTTTGTGAAAAATCAAGTCCGATATGAGAAAACGCTTTTTCAATCAGTAATATTCCGCATTTATGAGAATACCCGTGATAGCCGGATTTGATTACGGATTTTTTCTTTATCGGAGATACGAATATAAGAGGTTTTTCACAGTTCATCAGCAAAGCCCCAATCCCAGAAAATCATTTATATTCTTCCACAGCACCTTTTCCTTGACATCCTCACCGAGCGGTATCCTATCGAGAAACTCAAGGTCCTTGTCCGCTCTCCACATAGGATAATCTGTACCGAAGAATACCCTGTCGCAACCGAACTTCGTAATAAGCTCTGCGGCTTTTTCGGGCGTCATAGAATAGAAAGAACTGCTGGTATCTACCCATATATTGTCAAGTCCAACAAGCTCCCGCTCCGCCTTTTCCCACTCCGACCATCCGCCGAAATGAGCGGCAATAAAGCGGGTATGCGGATATTTTCTCGCTATTTCCGCCATAAGTGCCGGGTTCGAATAATTATAACGCTTATCGCCTGTATGAATAAGAAACGGCAGCTTATCGCCTACCGCATCATACAGCCTGCAAGCCTTTTCATCGTTTATAGCGAATTTCTGAAAGTCCGGGTGTAGCTTTATCCCGTGAAGACCGAGAGAAATAAGCCTGTCGATTTCTTCTTCCATGCCTTTCATATCCGGGTGTAGTGAACCGAATCCTATCAGCTTATCCGGATACTTTTCTACCGACTTCACGATAAAATCATTGATTCTCTTTACCTGGTGCGGCACTGTGGCAACAGACTGTACAACATACTTTGAAACGCCGCACTCATCGCCCTGCTTTATAAGCATATCCGCCGTACCGTCAAAGTTCATATACAGATCGTAAAAACTGCCGATGTTGTCTGTCGCTTTCTGTGCGATCTTTTCGGGAAAAATATGAGCGTGTGCGTCTATTATATATTTACTGTAACTTAACATATCATTCTCCTTAATAATATGCCGGAATGTGATAAACGGCGGTGTACCACTTAACGTACACCGCCGTTTGCAACGAAGAATCAATTATTCTTCATCTTCAGGAACATAACTCATAATGGCATCAATACCTGCGCTGTTAAGCTCATATTCCTTCTCCAGCTTGTCCAGATACTCAAGACCCTTAGGCTCAATGTGATAATAAACACGAGTACGTCTTCTGCCTACAAGTTCAAGACGATCAGCAATAAGCTCCTTGTCCAGAAGTCTGTAAAGCGTAGGATACATAGAACCTTCAGTGATTCTGAATGTACCGTTGCTTCTCTTGCCGATTTCCTGAGTCAGCTGATAGCCGTACATTTCCTCACCCTTTAAGAGATGAAGAATGAGCATCTCGAGTGTGCCTCTTTTAAAGTTTTCCTTAATTCCCATCATAAGATAACTACCTCCTTATCTTTGTTTAATATTATTGCACATCTCAACAAAAAAGTCAATATTAATCGTTGCATTTTCATAGAAATAACACATTTATTTTTTAAAATATAAAGAAAATCAGAGCAATTGAAGCAGTTTAAATATTATTAGTGTGATTTGTTATTAATTACGCATACGATTTATCAAAATTACGAACAAATTACAATTGACACCGGAATAAAAACGCACTGTAAGCCGATGATAAATTAAGCCGAATTGTTTTAGTATTCAAAAATATATAAAGCAGTGAATCGGTTAATTTTTATTGAACAAAACAGTTATATAACACTCGCAGATATGATCACATCAAAATACCGTCTATAGCTGTTCCTGATAGCTTCCGGCGATGCTTATCTTGCACATTTTAACAGAAAAACGCCTTCGCTTAAGTTTCAAAAGGCTTAAGCAAAGGCGTTTAATATCCGCTTTATCCTACTGCGGTTTCAATTCTTAAAACGATCCGCCTGCGGCGATCATTTCGCTGAACGCATAGCAAACAATATCGGGTGTCTTTACATTCTGAATCTTTGTAATGAGCTGAGGAATGTTTGCCGAGATCTCTGTGCTGAACTGTTCAAGAGCGGCACTGTCGTTAATATCAACCGTATTTGAATCATTTACTTCGGGAAGTGCCTCGTCAACATAAGCTATTTCCTTGCTGTCGGCCTTGATAGACAGCACTTCTGTGCCATTTGAAGCAACCGCAATGTCAAAAGTACCGTTGTTGCCGTCCATAGCAACGTTTACCTTTACCTCAAAGCTCTCGTTGTCATCTGTCGTGACCTTTAAATTATATGTGCCGTTACCGTTTGTTGCGTCAAATGAGTAGTCAGCCGTGACAGCTGTTTCGCCGTTAAATGTAACAGAGCCTGTGCCGGTGTAGTTATTGCCGTTCACAGTACCCTTTGCACCTGCGTACAGCGTATCGCCTGAGATTGACGCTGTCAGCGAATAATCAAACTGTGCATTGTCAGAGTATGTTACAAGGAGAATCTCAATCTCGCCTGAAATTGTTATCTTTCTGCCGATGATATTGTTATCCTTGGCATAAACGATCATTGTAGCCATTACAGACTTGAGCTCATCCTCTGTCGCCTCCTTTGTAGCATCGTCTACAAGCGTCTTGAGATACTGGAATGAAGCGTTGTCGATTCCGAACTGTGAAAGTACATCCATTATCTTGCTTTCCTTTTCAACCGCATCAAGTACGTCCTTGCAGAAAGCGATTATATTTTCGGCTGTGAAATCAATTGTGTACGATGTGCAGTTTACAGTGCCGTCCGAAACCTTCAAAGAATCCGACTTATTCTCCGTTGCGGTGAAATTCTTGAAGTAAGCGTCTGTTATAATCTCAATAGCCTTGTTGATAGTTTCTTCGTCGATATTCTTTAAAATATCCTCATATCCCGATGATGACGAGGGCATTTCTTCCGTAGCATCCGAAAGAGTAAGTATATTGCCGATATCGGATTTGCCCGAAGAAATATCCTTCATTGAAGAAGCAAGCTCATTGACATCCATTACTATGTACTTTTCGGTAAGATCGGGAACAGTGAAATACAGCTTATCTCCCGACATCCAGTATTTTACTGTAAGATACTCATCACTGCCGGCACCGAGTGAAGCCGTACCCGAGCCTTTTTCTGCAGAAGTATCCGCATAGCTTGTCGCCTTGATTACGGTAGGAGCAACATCGGCATTAATGCCCAGCACATCCTTAGATGCGGATATGGTAAAGGTCTGCTCGATACCCGTCTTTAAATTCTTTGCTCCGCCGAAAATTTCATCGGCTTTCTTCTCTGCCGCAGCAAAATAGTTCTTTTCAAGAGTTTCGTATCCGCCGCCGGACTTTCCGAAAACTCCCGCAAAATATAAAGCAAGAGGTATTCCGCCGACTACGATAACAGCCGCAAGTACAATAAGAATTATCTTGAGCGCACTGCTTTTCTTCTTAGGCGGAACTACCGCAAAGCTGCCTGCGTCATAAGCCGGCATACCCTGTTGCATATACTGTCCGTCAGCCTGTGCAAACTGCGCCTGCTGATTGAACTGGGACTGTGCTTGCTGATTGAACTGAGGCTGCGCCTGCTGATTGAACTGGGGCTGTGCCTGCTGTGCATACTGCTGGGGCTGTGCCTGCTGTGCATACTGCTGAGGCTGCTGGGGCTGATCGCTGAATTCATTCAGTGCCTGCTGCCAGTTTGTCTGCTGTTCATTCATGTTGTTATTTTCCATGATGTGTCCTTTCAAGATGTGAATTGATATATTTCCTATAATAATCAAATACGGCTATCCGCATTTTCGATTACATTTTACCACAAATATGGTTGAAAAGCAAGTCGGCAATATAAAAATTATATGGCAATGACAGTATTTTCAGCCGATAACAGAATATTTTCCTCCGCAAACCCGAAGATTTAGTAAATATAGACAAATCAAAACCACGCGTTGAACGCGTGGTATGCACTTGCCCTTCAAGGGCATAATA
>OLSE01000272.1_pt1 | contig 73155 bp, 87 predicted proteins | sample 1673191 | NCBI WGS metagenome assembly OLSE01 (sample SAMEA3136764, study PRJEB25190) | human gut metagenome | biome: human gut; feature: human-associated habitat; material: faeces | place: Austria | collected 2013
TAAGCTCATTCTTCACAGAAGATTGAAGCATATTAATAGCTGTAGTAATGGAACCAATAGGGTTTCCTTTTACCAGCTTCTTGAAATTTTCAGATTGTTTACTCATATTATTTCCTCCTTTTATTCTGGTATAACTTCCATTTCATCAACATTCCAGCCCTTTAGGTCAAAGATAGCATTAACTTCTTTCTTTGATTTAGGAGCTATATAATCCCAAGCCTTTTGAGGTAATACAATCTGCTCTTCAACTGCACCTTTAAGGTCACAGTTTGAGTAGTCTATATCCTCAAAATATTCACCATCTTCATCCTTTCCAGAGTCAGTAATCTCATAGTCAGATACCTTAATCTTTACAGTTTTACTAAGGGTGACACTTACTGTGACCTCAATTTCCCTTTCAGGATTATCAACCTGATTCCAGGGTGCATCTTTAGTATCTGCACCCATAGGATAATTATAATTGTCCATTATTTTTTTTTCTTCTCCTTTTAATGTCTGTTACCAAGTTATTCTCTTTAATCAGTCTTCGAGCAATTACACATTCAAGATTCTTAGGTATGCTGATATGCCTTCCCTTATCATTCACATAGATAGCATGGTCTCCATTATGTCTATCATAATAGAAACCATTGAACTCTACTATCTTTATGAACTCTCTTGATGTATATTGTCTCATACTATACTTTCAGAATGTCTTTATACTTCTCATAAGTCTTTCTTATGACCTCTTCTCCTATTGGATTAGGTCTCTTTGAGTCCCTCTCTATACAGTCTTGAAGAGGTATAAAGAAGTCCTTAAATTCAAGGCTGTACTTTGGTCTTACTACATCAGGCACTACTCCCTTTGGATTATTCCAACCATCAAGCACTCTATTATAGTACTCTAATTCCTTGGGATTGAGATTCATATTATCAATAACAATATCAAAACCATAGGACATAGAACTCCATAGGAAAGTACTCTTCAAATCCTTTACCAAGCCTTCTCTACTGGGAACCCAATATTTACCTAACATATTTCTGATGTCATCATTGTTGAATCTTACTCTATGTTCAGGGTCTTCAAGTACCCATTGTTTAGCCCATGTAGTTTTACCACTACCTTGAATACCTCGGCATAAAATTATCTTTGGCATTGTCTTTCCTCCATATATTCTTTATGTTCTTTACAGTACTCACTACCTTCCACAACAGGCTTCCCACAAAAGTGGCACCTCTTTTTAGCATTAAATCCTAATTCAATACTTGACTCTACTGAATCTTGGATTACTCCTCTAATAATACCAAAGGCAGTATTCAGCCTATCATTCTCAAGAGGTGTAAGTACTCCTTCCTCAAAGGGAAAGCCTACCATACCTTTTAACCTCCAAAGTATTCTATTCCTTTTCTGCCATCTCAGTTGCTTCTCTGTCATATTATTTACTCTTGCTGACCACAGAGTCCAAAACTAACAAAGCATCTCTAAGGGTTTTCTTTTGAGCAGGAGTACAGCTACTCAATTCACCATACTCCTGTTCAAAAAGAAATGTCCTTAGATGGTTAGATAGTTTCAGAGTCTCTTTAGCCTTTGTTTTAACACTAACTTTAATCCCACTCATCTTTCTACCCTCCTATGATGGACTTAGAAAGACTCAATGTACTCTGCATCAGGAAATGTAGCATAGACATCATCCCAAGCTGCATCTCTCTCATGCTCTACATCCTCATCATACCTATTATTATAGGTTTCTCTATGTCCATCTTTGAAATGAATTATAAATGTCATACTTCACCACCTAATTGCTTTATCCTGTCATTGATATACCATATAGCCTTCTTCAAATCCTCAATTTCCTTCTGATTATCTGTAAGGCTTGCATCTTTCTTGAGACCAGCTCTCCAAAGATACTTAATGGCATTACCAATGGAAAAAGGATAGTGCCTTGTAATCTCAATACACTCTATACCACTTGGATGGGAGGTATAATGTTCAGGATGATTTACATTATCAGGTTCTTCTATTGGCAATCCAAAGTAGTTCCTAACATTATCATTGCAGATTTGAGACTTTTCTCCATTATCATTGATAAGTACAACACCATACTTGTGTTCATAGAAGTCTATAACTTCATACTCCTTACCCTCTGTATAATTGGGAAGACCAAGCTCATCACTTCTACCATAGACAATAATGTCTCCCTTTTTAAGATTTCTCGGATTCTCTATTGGCACTAACTTTCTCATTTTCCCAGTCTAAAAGTTTTACAAACTTGTCAAAGAAGTCTTTGTACTCCCTGACATACAACTCACCATTCTCCATCCCTTGATAAATCAAAGCATTAAACCATTCTCCAGATACAGGATTCTTCATCCTGCACCTGTAGAGTGGCATATACTTATGACCTGTCTTAGGATAAACATAGGTTCTACTTCTAATCTCTTTTATCCTTAGTCTTATTACATACCATGCACCTATCACACATAATATGAATACCACTATAGGAATAGCTATTCTCCAAGTCTCCATATTAATGAACCCAACAAGGGGCAATTTCTGGTACAGCTTTGATAGTTACTTTCTTACAGAAGATTGCTGCTGCATATTCCATACACTCACTTAACTTCTTAGCTTCCTGCTCTGCAATTTCCTCAGGTGGTTCTATCAGATACTCATCATGTACATCATTAGGAATGAGGACTTTGAATATAAGACCATCATTAACCAAATGATTGAAGTACCTGATACCTGCTATCTTAGTCATTGCAGCAGCAGTACCCTGAGAAGGATAGTTACATGACTGATTATCAGAAGCACTCCTTCTCTTCCATAAGTGTTTCATCACTGACACATACACAGTCTCCCTGTTAATATCAATGAATCTTTCTTCTACCTTACCTGCCTTTTTAACCTTATATGAATACCTAACAGCTATTTCTTCAATAGGAACACCTTGGGCAAACTTCTTTGCAATTTCTTGCATGACAGATGGTGGAATCTCAGATATTACTCTGCCACTATCTCTTGCAGCTTTGTATATATCCCAGAAATCTTCCATACCATTCTTTCTCCTTTCAATACCTTTCAGTATAGGATAGTCATAGATATATGCCCTTAGCCCAGTTATCTTTGAGATTAGGATATAGCCTCTATTCCACATATCTCTCTTTTGTACCTTGAAATAGCTTGCTATACCATTAAATCTCTTGAAATAGTTGTTATAAATCTCAGTTGCAAAGTCCACAGGAATATTACAATTAGTTGCCATTGTAGGAGCCTGACCATTATAATTGAAACAGAACCTTGCCTTCTTAGCCAAATCTCTAAGGTCTTTTCTTACCTTCTTGACATCCTTCTCTGCAACCCCATCAAGGTCTTTAGGGAAACACATCTTGGCTACAAAGGAGTGTCCATCTCTTTGGTTAGGGTCATTGTAGAATGCAATCCACTCCTTATCATTAGACAACTCAGTGAACACATGACCCTCTTGGTCTCCATAATCACAATCTACTAACAAATGTCCCTTTTCAGGTACAAATGCTGCTCTTGTTTCTTCTGTGGCTGGAAGCTGTTGAACATTGACACTCTTATCATTTGCTTGTGTAGAAGTGTCCTTGTTTTCATCTTCCTCCTCTGCAATATCATCATCTTTAGTCTTACCTCCTTTACCTTTTCCTCCTGAACCACAACTCAATCTACCAGTATCCATCATTTGATTGAATGTTGGATGGATTCTTTGTGTAACAGGATTAATGGCATCAAGGAAATTTTGACCAAAAGATGTTACCACCTTGAAAGCTGCTGAATATTCCAAGTATAAAGGAACAATACTACTCTTACTTGCCTGCAATTCTATAAACTTAGACTCTACAGACTTTTTCATCTTGCCTGTTTTCTTGTCTTTAACCAATAGGTCAAATCCAAGTTCTTCAAACAATCTGATTACCTGCTTGGAACTATTCCAATTAATAATACATTGAGGTCCAGTATCAAACTCAGAGAATAATGAAGGTTGTGGTATTACCACATACACATTATCTGCAAGTTTGGCTGGCTTACCTTTCTTGTGAGTATCATAGTTTCTTGCAATGAGGGAAGGGTCATCCTTTTTCATTACATAATCTACTACCCAATCATTAAGTTTCTGCTCAGCAATCCTTAACCTCTCTGCATCTTTAGCCATCTTAGCCTTCCACTTAACAGGGTCAAGTTTAATGCCACAATATTCAATATATGCAAGGACTCTTACAAACTCATTCTCAATATCAAGTGCCACTTTCTGACCCCTTGCATTGATAGTAACAAGCTGCAAGTTCATAATATCCTCAAGATACACAACATCATTTGCTGCATAAACTATAACCTCTTCTGTCATACCTGCATGTATCTGTCCTCTGACAGTCTTGTCAAGATAGATATGTAAATACCTATCACAACAAGCCTGCAAGGACAAAGATACAATGCCAGGTGGGAATCCAAGAAATAGAATCTTTTCAGCTAAATAAGTATCATAGACATTTCTGACTACAATATGCTCCTTATATAGCCACCTCAAATCAAACTTTGCATTATGAATAATGAATAATCTGTCACTTTCAAGATAGTCTTTATACTGATTAACATCAATAGTCAAGCAATCTATCACTACTTGATTATCCTTATTACCAAGTTGAAGAAGAAGCAATTTGCCAGTCCATATCTCTGTACCTGTAGTTTCAGTATCTAAACTTACAATGCGTAGAGGCTCTAATATTCTCAGAGACTCTTCTACAGAGATACATTTATACTTGGCATCAGGAAATTCAAATAGGTTTCTTTGACCAGTAACAAAATATATCATTACTCAAATGTTATAGTCCAACCATATCCTTCAACAAAGTCTATAGATTTGACAACTGCCTTAGCTTCTTCAAGCTCATAACCTACTATAATCATAGGTCCTCCTGATGGGTCAATGAATTTGCTCCCATTATTAAGTTCACCTATTCTCACTGTAGGAATATCAGTCTTTAGCACATAAGTCTTTGACTCTGAACCATCAGATTTAGTCAGTTTTTTAAGATAATTTTCCTCTTTGTATCTGGATTTTAATTTGATTATATCTTCCATTACTTTTTAGAATAAGCTATAAGACTTTCAAAGTCAAAGACATATTTATATTTTTGGAAGAACAGACTGCCAAGGATACCATGAATCTGAACTCCAGATTCTTCTTTCACAATAGTAAAGGCATCATCTAAGTCATGTATGCAGAACTCACCTGTAAATTCTTGACTCTTGTATGTGATTGTCATTTCACAGAACTCAGTATTTACCTTATTACCTTCAATTCCTGTCACATCCATGTCTTTTGCCTCTATCTTCTTATGGTCAAGAAGAGGAAGAATAGAGCTGTTGATTTGAGAGATATTGCTTCCAGTGTCCAACAAGAAGTTAAGTTTCTTATCTCCATTAAGGAATGTTACTACAGGCAACTCTACCAAATCCATAGCCTCTTTGAAAGACATATTTACCCTTTTACTCTGCTTGCAATAATCTTCTACACCATTAATGATGATAGATAAGATGATTACTGCAAGCATAATACCAATTATTTCTAATACCATGCTTCATGCTTTTTTTAGTTACTACTTGATGCCAGAAGTACCAAATCCTCCTCTGTTATCATCACCCAAGTCATCTACTTCCACAAGCTCAATACCTGAACTTAGCAGCCATTTAATCTTCTGCCACATAGTAGCTTTCTGACTAAGCTGTATCCTAAATTGACAGATTCTATCACCTGCTTCAATAGTGGTTTCTCTCATAGGAGAACATATATAGTACCACTGGTCATCATTACCATTATATGTGTTATCCACTACACCTTGACCATTTGGGATGAACAATCCTAATTTCTTGGGACCACTACTTCTTGAATCAATAATGGCTTCAAATCCTTGTGGTAGTTGCATTGCAACTCCAAGAGGAATATAATAGGTAGGAATTTCTACATCCCTATGACCTACTCTCTCTCCTTCAATAGTTTTTCTTTTAAGGACATCAGCCTGTGGTGCTGGAATAGTAATGTTTATAGCAGACCTTAAATCTACCCAATCACCATTCTTACTAATTACAGGCATACAGCCCCCAGTCAATACTTTTACTTTAATTTTCAGTTTCATGTTTCCAAAATTTACTTGTTATGTCTACCAACTCTCTACCACTGACCTTGTAAAATCTTTGATTGGTAGTCCTACTGTTAAGTGGACCAAGCTCTTCCTTATAAGGTCCTAACTTAATAAAGTCAAACCACCATAACTGTCTTGCTACCACATCAGCAAGTTCCTGTCTGCCACTATACCAAGCAACTTTAAGGTTAGTGTGTGTTTTCACCCAACTTGCCAAAGCTACTAAGTGTATAACATTACTATCTCCGCCCATAAAGGCTACACAGGACACTCCTTTATTACCCTCAATAAGCTCACTAAGGGATGTTTTATTTAGAGGTTTTCCAATATCCTGTGCCAAGTAAGAGCTATGACAGCCCTTACATTGACATGGACAATTAGATATATTGATAGCAAGAGTTACCTCATCAGGAACTTCAGCAAAGACAACTTTTGCATCCACATACTTTAGCATATCTCACTCCTTCCATCACTATAAGTTCTATGACTTGCCTCAACCTGCCTGTCTTTACCAAATGACTTGATGGGTCTGAGATACCCAATTACCCTTGTATATTGGGTTATGTGATTACTATGGCACTTAGGACACTCAGTGATAGGATGCTTAGTAATGTAGCCACAACCATCACACTTACTATTAGGAATATTAAATGTGAAGTAGTTGGTTCCATTAGCTATTGCAAAGTCTATCAGCTTGAGATACTGTTCCTTGCTAAGGTGGTCTTCAAGATTAATATGGGCTGCACTACCTCCATCAGTATATTGGTAAGTCTGCCTTCCATGAAGTATGAACTTGTCAAGCACTGAAGTATCATCATGTGCATCATAGAAGTATGAGTTATACAGATTCTCATCTTCAGGAACCCAATACCCATCTTCCTTATCCCAATTATAATTCTTTCCTCCTAACCCTTCAGCAGGAACTACCTCAGAATTGAATAAGAATGGTCTATTAGCATCATGGACAGAATGTATCTTATTCTGCTCTTTAATAGTACCAAGAACCAGTTGAAGGAACTCAATATACTCCTTGTTGTTGCCAACAGTCATACCTAAGAACCTTGCAGCCTCATTCAAGCCATTAATGCCTATGGTACTGTATAACTTGCTGATATGGATATATCCACCATTTGAAGCAGCAAACATGTCCTTATCTTCAAGTTCATATAGCATTGTCTTAAATGCAATATGGTACTTATAGACTCTTTTGAGTATCTCAGTAAGATAATCAGCAAACCTATCATAGAAATCTCTTTCATAGATAGGAGAATCAATATGATTACCCTTCCTTATCCTCCAATAATCCTGTACAATCCTATTGATATTAAGAGTGATTACATTGCATGAGCCTGTCATTACACCAGTAAGACCTGATGTAGGATTGAAAGTATTCTCTGCAAGTTCATTCCTTAACCTACAACATGATGCAAGGCTGTCAGCACTATCAGATATATAAGTGAAGAAACTATGACCCTCTGCATACATTTCAGCAGTAAAATCCTTATAGTCCTTATCTATAATATCATTGGTCTTTGGGTCATATACCATAGCCATTGTCTCTACAGGGAATGTAAGAATCTGTTTGGTTCTCAACTTATTGAAGAACTTCATAAACAGCCTTTGCAGGCAATCTACTGCTTCCCATTGAGGCTTAGTACCATCAGGATAATAGAACTCTCCAAACAATGAATCAAAATAGGTGTGGTCATAATAAGACACATTGGTAAATGGACTTTGATATGACCTATTACCAGCAGGCTGATTTACACCATAGATAAACTGCTTGAATGCTTTATATATGGCATCCCTTACAGTCCTCTGCTTACTGCAATGGTCTGTAGTAGCTACTACATCCAACTTTTCATACCAATTAGGACCAAATTCCTGCACAATGTAATAGTTGAGAGCAATAAAATATTCACCTACTGCCACTGCACCCTTACACTGAGAAGATAGCAAGAAGATAAGATTGGTTACTTGACCACTAAATGATTGTAGGTCATTAGGAGGTGTTGGAGTGATACCATCAATATTGCCTACTCCTTCCATCATAAGAGGATACAGACTCACAGCCATACAATACTGCTTCAAGACAGGAGTAGTTGCTTCATCATGTGTATAAATGACATGAGAGTTCAAATCCTCTTCATACTTCTTGGCTACTTCAGGGTACATTTCATTCAGCTTGTCTTTCATTCTTTGCCTCTGAATAACCCTATTAGTAGTCTTATACACTTCACCCTCAAGGTTGGCAACATTCTTCATAGTTACATTTGCATTAGCATCTGTCTCTGATGAAGTAGCTGCATTCTCATTAGACTGACTGTACTCATTCATATAGTCAATTCTTTCCCTAATGAATCTTGCCTGCTTATGCTGTTCCCTATAAATGATATAACTCTTTGCTACATCAAAGTGTTTGTCATTCATAAGAACATCCTCAACCTTATTCTGTATCTCCTCAATACCTATAGTATCTCCTTCCAAAGTGCCGAATAAAGCACCCAGCACATCATACAGATACTGAGGCATTTTCTTGTTGCAAGACTTAAAGGCTTTTTCTACAGCACTTATAATCTTATCAACATTAAATTCCTCTATACTGCCATCTCTTTTTACTACTTGCATATTACAATGTATTTAACCATTCTCTTAAATCATTAGGACCAGCTTCATTAATGCCCACAGGAACTCTTGGTCTGGAAGTGAGATAAGAAGAAAGCTCTTCTCCTATCACAAAAGGACTTCTCATTTCTATTTGGCTATTCTTTCCAAATTTCAATGTACCTACTGCCTGTGTAAATGGACAAGTCCACACCAATGGAACAAGGATTCTCCTATTGACTACAATGAAATCATAGTCAAACAGCTTGAAGTCTTTGAAGTACTCATCCTTATCCATATTCTGCCTTATAATAGCCCAATATAGTCTGGCTTGAATATCATATCTCCAATCTACAAAGGATTTATAGAAATCCCACTCTGTATGGGAACTTGTTTTCAAATCTACTGGCTTTACCCACTTCTCCTTATGATTGACTATGATTAAGTCAGCCATATTCCTATACTTTACACCATTGAACTCTCCTTTGAACTTCAATTGATAGAATCTTTCAATATCTGGCTCAAATGGGTTATCCTCTGCAAAGTAGAACTGAGTGGACTTGCTCTCTTTCAATGCTTTTACTGCATTGCACACATCTTGATAGGTCTGAGTATCAAGTATAGTCTTACTGCCTGCTATAAATAACAGGTTATAGTAGTCAGCTCCTTTCTCCTTAATAACCTTAGCCCTTGTCTCAGGCTTCCAGTTCATCTGATAACTCTGATATTCAGTCTCCTTAATGATTGCATCATCAGGAATTGTAATAAGACTCCTATAAGAATCTCCATACTGACTGAACAAAGATTTTACCATCTTTGTAATAGAGTCTGGAGTAGAAGGAAACTCAGCAACCATAAACCTTTCATCAAACTCTTCTTGACCACCTGTAATAATGCTGTCTACAGCACTACCAAAAGTAAGAGAAGATGTCTCTAACCTGTCAAATAATTTATCCAAGTTATTGAATCCCTCTCTCTCATATCTTGCAAGGGTTGAATAGCTTAATGCTGGGTCTGCCCTATATGTTTCTTCAGACACATCCCAAGATATACTTCTTAAAGATTTCCTCTCCATTAATAATAATCTTGATTGTATTCCTCACTACTGAAATCTTCATACTCATCCTCCTGCTCTGGCAACTCAAGAGCCTCACAGTAAGTATCTATTTCTGACTTCAATTTCCTCATTTCTCCAAGGTCTGCTTTCAGATACTCCTCTTTAGGATTTTCCTTACTGAGACCTTTCTTTACTCTGACAAGAGATGAATCAACTAAGAGTTGGAGAGACTCAAAGTCCCTACTATTCAAGAACTTATGTGCAAGCTTTGCATCTCCCTCAGGCAATGAGGGAATCAAAGCCTTTATTCTGTCTATTGGTTCTCTATTGTCCATAACTTTTGATAATTTCTATTGCCTGCAAGAGTTGTTTCTTGGTATATACCTCAAAATAGATAGACTTTTCACCTTTTTCAGTGTATAGGTTATCAAGATATTTTATAAACATCTTTTTCTTGATATAGAATACATCATTCTCTATCCCTTTGGCTTCAATATAAACATTGAGGTCATTATATTTGAAATAAAAGTCTGGTGTATATCTGATACCAACAATTTTACCTGTTTTCTGAATTAGTATCTTTGGAGCACGGGTGTCTATACCCTCTGATAATCTTTTGATTTTCTGCTTGTCAGTCTCCTTATCATAATATGGGGTAATAGGCTCAAAACCCTCCCATAAAGTAAAGGTAGTTGGCTCATATTGAGGCTCAAACCCTTGTTGAAGAAGAGTATTGTATATGCTCTTCTCCAACTGGGATTTGAATGTTATACCCTTAGAACTACTCTGTGTGGCATTCCTAATCTTCTTATTTGCCACTTTTGAACATTTCTTTAAGAATGTCTCTTGTAATTCTGCAAGCAATCTTAGCATCCTCAATAGTCCTGAATGCTGCGAAGTTCCTGTAGTTCTTGATGTGGGCTTTGTTAGCCTTAGTGATTCTACCATCAAGCATAGAGATTACATAAATCTCAGGACTCTTCTCAATATGGTCCTCATACTTCTTGTCCAACTCAATGGCTACTTCTCTAAGTACCATAGAGAATGCAGCAGCAGGAAGAATAGTATCTACACTATTGAGATAGTTATAGACCTTCTCAATCTTCCAACCAAGTTTCTCTGCAATCTTCTGAATGTAGTACTCCAACTCCATAGGAACCTCAGATTCAACCATAGCAGACTTTGCAGGCTTGGTAGTAGTAACAATGCCAGCCTCAAGGAGTTTAGGAAGAATGTTCTTAGTCACTACAATGTGCTGAACTACAGTACCCTCACCAAAGAAGGGGTCTTTTACTTTAGATACCTTAGTCAAGGTGTCACCCAACTGTACTTCCTTACCATTTTTCAAATAAATCTTTTCCATTTTGTTTTTTTTTATTGTTTAGTATTAATACTCTTCGTACCATTTTATTGGTACACCATAAATTCCTTTTACTCTATTACTTATATCAATAAATAGTTGGTGTGGCATCTTAGTGCCACTCCTTGCAAAGTATGCAGGATGTTCAATCTCTATAATGTGATTGAATCTACTGTTGATATAAGGTTTGAAAGTTTGAGCCTGTCTGCCAAATAGCACATATACTATGGCTGTGTCATATTCAGACAGGTTCTTCAACAATTTAGCTATGAAAGGTCTCCATATCATCACATGGGAGTCTATCCTGTTCATCTCTACAGTAAGAGCAGAGTTTATCATTAGTATCCCTTGTTTAGCCCAACTTTCTAAAGTCTGGTCAAAGGTAATACAATAATGTGGAACCTCAAAATTAATGGCTGCTTCTTTAACAACATTTAATGAAGGAGATAAGTTATTCTCATCAACCTCCTTCCTGTTACCAAAAAGTATGCCAGTTGCAATTCCCTTTTGTGGATAGGGGTCTTGACCTAACATAACTACTTTTAAGTCCTTGAGAGGACAAAGCTCAAATGCTCTGAATACATCAGATTGGGCAGGACACAATGGTTTCCTCCTGTATTCTTGCCCAACCTTAGCCATTACATTATTAAGCTCTGTCCTATCAATTACCTTCATCCAATCTCCAAAGTATTCATCTAATGTCATATCAACATCATTATGTCATCAATATTGTCAATAAGGCATTCATTCAGTGCATCATTAGAGCAGGCAGATGGAGTAGGTTTAATAGGTTCTACAAAGAACTTATTGAAATTATCTACTATGACCTTTACTTTCCTGTCCTCTGGATTACTGCTGAAACTGTAATTGTTTCTTGGGAAATTTATATCCCTACTTGTATAATAGGGAATCAATTTCTTGATGATGCCTTTATTAATCAACTTATCAGACTCTAAGAATACTTTGGGACTGACATGGCATACAGGTCTGTAATAGACCATAGTATTACCATTGTCCTCAGTATGTACACTTCTTGCAGTTAATGTACATAATAGTAATGGAGTGTAGCTCTCATCAAAGATGATACCTTTACCACCATAATACACTTCACCCTTACTGGTAATTATCTTCTGCAATCTTTTACCATATCCTACATTAGTAAATAATTGAGTTATGATACTATCAAAGGTTTTTCTTCCTTGGCTTGGTGCATTATCATATAATGGCAGTATTATCCTCTTGATTCCCATAATTGTGGGATAAGCCATATTGTCTGAAACCAGCTTCTCAAAGTGTTCTCTTGCAATCACAGGTATCTCTACCTCATCATTGTTTACTTCAATGACAAGGCTTCTTCTAAATACATTGTTACTATCAAGAGACAGATTCATTTCAAGCTGGTCTGGATTACCAGACTCACTGCTATTGAAAACACCCATTACATTATATGCAAATCTTGGGTTAAATTCCATTATACTTCAGTTTTAAGATACATTGTTTCTGCATTATATGTGGTAAGGAATGGCAGGTCTCTATCAATGAGAGGCTCACATTGATTAGCACAGAAGTTTACAAACAAATTAACCGTATAAGATGCAATCATATTTGCACAGAAGGTAGTTTGTTTATAGGAGCAGATAGTTTCATCAGCTTCTGCATCAGAGAATAGGAACTCATTATTGTACCTATTAATGTTGTACTCATCATCTCCCTTGATACACAATACCTGAAACTCTTCTGCTGCTAATCTGCCATCAATAAATAAGCAATTCTTTCTCTCCTCCTCTGGTTTGGATTGAACATGATTTACCCATTTATTAAAGAAAAGTCTTCTTGCTGCCATGTTATCAAAGCCACAAATCATAATGTCTGATGCCTCAGATTCATCAGTGAATCTTTCACTTATTGCAAAGACACTGCTATAGCCAGCATAGTTTCTAATCATCTCAGCCAGTGCAGATACTTTAGGTCTACCTAAATCAGATTGACCATATAACTGACCTGACATATTGACAGTTTCCACTATGTCATCATCATAGATAAACATGGAAGCTGGCTTCATTCTTGCCAATAAGAAGCCTACATAGCTACCAATACCACCCACACCTGCCAAAATGACAGTCTTCTTCTGAATGTTCTCATACCAAATGGCAGAACTAAACCTACTTGTAGCTTCATCCACAAGCAAAGTTGCAGAGTTTGTAGGTATCTCCTGATGTACATCTTCTACAGCTTGGTCAAGGATAGCTTGTTCTTCCTCTATCAAAGGTGAATCACTATCAAGATTCTGAAGAGCCTCTTCATACTCTTCTACTGAGTTGAACTCTTCAATAGCTTCTTCTAAAGCTCTCTCAGATTCTGCTACTCTGTTTTCTATTTCACTATTTGTCATAATACTAAATACTTTTGAAGTGCATCAATATACCCTTTGATATAATCATTTTCAGGAAGTTTTGTAAGCTCCTCTATCATATCATGGGCACAAATAGCACAAATTTCTGTTTCATCAAAGCCAAGCTCTTCTAATTTCTCATCTGTTATATACCATGTCAGATACTCTGTATAGGTCTCTGCCCATATCTTGAAATTATCCATGCCAACTTTGCCTTTACCAAACCTCTTTTCATACAGTGTAGGCATTGACTTAGCCCATTTAGTAATGTCAATCTTACCATCATTAGAAATGATAATACTACCTGTAATCAATTGAAGTACAAGAGATTTCAAAGTAACCTTATCAAATGATACATGACCATAAGGTATGTCATACCCCTCTTTAAATGGCAAGTCATCTGCATTATCAAAGAGAGTTGGCTGAACTACCTTAGGCTTATCAGCTTCCTTCTTGACAAGATTTGCTGGACCTGCCTTTGTACCATAGGAATTAGCAATAACAGGTTTATAGCCACCTTGATATACAGGTGTTTGAGCTTTCTTGGCTTTCTCTGCCCTTTCTGCTTTAGCTTGCTTGATTTCCTCAAGTCTTGCTGCCATGTCTGGAAAGGAATAATTCTCACCTTCCTTCTCTATTTTAAGATAGAACCATTCAATTTCATCTGCACTACTTACATATTCCTTAGTATCATGCTTTTCACCATCACCAAAGAACTCATAAGACACAGATTCTTTGACCTGCTTTGATTTAACCCTCCTTGTAATTGCAGCAGTATAAGTACCTGCATTATTCACAATAAGGGATACAAAGTTATTCCTATCTATACCCTCTTCCCTCAGTGTTGCAGTATCTGTACCACTAAAGAAAGTACTCATATTGTTATGGGAATGTATAAGACCCATTTGGCAATCAAGTAGCTCAGGATTCTCACACATATAGGCTATCACATCAGGATTCATATCAAACTCTGTATAGGCTTGAGTACCAATATCCATAATGTAAATATCCACACATCTTATTACAAGGTCATTATTTTCAAATGAACCTTCATGTGTAAAGAATAGTGTACCTGACCATTCAGTACTCCACACCTTTTGGCAGGCAAATCTTATCTTTCTCTCCACTTCTGCTGGGATAATCAGCTTATAATTATAAGTACCTGACTTCTGTACCAAGCTGATTACTTTCGTGGGTTGCTTTACTTCTTCCATATCTATAATTTAACACTTTAAGTATTGTTGCTAATATGTATAGTGCAGTATGAGTATTAAGAATTATACTCTTATTCTCATTCCTTACCTCAGCAATATCTGTAATATCAATAGTAACCTCTCTTCCCTTGAATATGCAAACCTTCTTGCCTATATATTGGGCATAGGTATTTACATTGTTCCCACCTTTATCATAGTAAATCTTCCCATTATCTATGATACACTCTTTCAAGATACCTTTCCTCTTCAATTCTGCAAACTTGGCAGTTAGCTCCTCTTTATTAAACTGGTCATTATACCACTTAATAAATTCATTGCTAATAAGTACAATAAACTCAATAAGTGACATACCAATAGAATAAGAGCCATTTACATAATTGAATTTAAGTTTCTTTGAATTGATAAAGCCTCTTACAAACTCCTTCAACTTATCAGAACTAAGAGCATCCCCATAGTAGTCTGGTGATAGATATGTAACAAACCTGCCCACACCCATCTCCATGTTATTAGTACCTAACTTTTCCAAATATTTATAAGGTTTGCCAGCAATGGATTCTACAGTTACATACTTACTTAATTCAAGACAAAACATATTCCACATATCCTCATCATAATCTCTATTAAGGGCACTGATAGTACCATTAATAGGACCACTACCTGTACAAGGACTCTGGAAATTAGCAAAGTTACTTGTAGGAATGTTACTAATATGGCTGTGCATATACCCACTACTAATATGAAGCATAGTATATTCTGACCTGTTAAGTGTAAATCCACCATTTAATGTGCCATTATACATTACCTTCACCTTAGCCCATAGATGGTTAATATCCACAAACCTATCATGCTCATTAGTTACCCTTACATGAGGAAAATGCACAAGGATGAATATACCATTGAATTTGGCATTACCAATCCTATCCTTTACTGTAGTACTGCTTGTAAGCACATTTACAACCTTTTCTACTTGGTTTTCAGGTAAATCAGTAATAGCAAATGTCTTGAACATGCTCCAATCATTACTGCTCATGCCTGCAATACTACCATCAGGAATATAAGTAGCCAAAGATTCTATCTTTAACCAAGATTTGAACTTGTCCAAACTCCAATATCCTTGCATATCAACTTTGTCCTCTCCAAAGAAATCATTGAATATGCTTAATACTCGGAGTGGTCTGTCCATCAAGGAGTTATATAGTTCTTCTATCTTCTCCTCAATTAATTTAATTGTTTCTCCACTCATATTACTGTAAAAAAAAAGTAGGTAAGGGGGCATTTCTAACCTCCTTACCTACTGTTACTTACCCTTGTTAATTGACACCCATTTCTGCGAACATATCATCAATCTCATCATCAGAGTAAGGAGAAGCTGACTTAGGCTTATATTCCTCAGATGGTACAGCAGCTACAGCTACTTCACCTCCAAGAATACCAAGCACTTCCTCTTTCTCATAATCTTCAATTGTGCCATTGTCCTCAAGAATCTCTACCAGCTTACTAATAGTAGCTCTTGCTATAGTATCAACACATTCACCACCATTGCTTGCAGGTGCTTCTACCTTTTCCTCTTTCTTAGTCTCAGCCTTAGCCTCAGCTTTAGGAGCAGCAGGAGCAGGCTTTGAAGCACCATTGCTCTGTATCAATGCAATAAGGTCAGCAGTCTTGCACATAGTGAAGTTTTTGCCAAACTTCTTTACACAAGCATCCTGCAAACCCATAGATTTGATAGCACTGTATGCCTCAGCTCTACTCATTGCAACAGCACCACTTTTAATTTTCTTGTCGGTGTTAGTAAGCATGAAAACCAACTCATTTGTGATAGTACCCTTATAAGGAACATCATGTGGCAGAACTGAAGCATTATTCTTCAATTCAACCTTTGATGTGCCCTCAAAGAAGGTCATACCATCATAGTCAATGCCATTGGCTCTCAGGTCACTTTTCAACTCAGCAAGGGTCGTAGCTGCTGACATAATAACACTTTTCTTCTGATTCTTAGTCTGTACGACTGTAATTTTTCTTGCTTCCATGTTTTCACTTTTTTTTTTATATAAATGTTGGACTTAAATGATTTAATCTATACAAAAGGGCAAATCATTCCAATCATTGTCCTCTTGTCTTGAAGAGTTGAATAAAGGCTTGATTATTCTAAGGAACTCATCTTTGCCCTTAGCCTTATACAAGTCTGAAATATCTTTCCCTTCATTAAAGGGTGGTAATACTACATTAGTAAATCCTGTTTCCTCAGCTAACTTCTGGGCATCTTTCAATCCTGGCTCATCATTATCCAAGCAAATGAAGACTTGTTTATATCTTCTTTTCAACTCACTAATTGCAGTATCACTCATCCTATATCCCTCACCTTGAATGGCAAGAGATGGAATACCTGTATTAGCCCATAGACATAAAGCATCTTTTAATGAGGAGCATATACATACTTGCTCCCCATATTCAGGTACTTTAGTCCATAGGCTTACTACAGAATTGTCATGCTTATTACTCCACTTATAACCAGCCTTATTGAAAGGCTGATATATCTTTAGGGTAACTTTACCTTCCTTGTGTTCTACATAAGCATAGGCATATTTATCAGCTCCAAATACATATCTATGACCATCCTTTATGACAATCTTATGAGATATGGGATAAACCTCTGCATACTTGAGCCACTCCAAAGTTATACCATAAGAAGCCCAATATTCAATATCATAATCTCTCCAATCTCTGACTTTGCACTGCAAGTCTGTATCTTTGTTGTAACTACTTGTACTTCTTACAGCACAGGGAGTATATGAATGAATATTGGCACCACCACTGAACTTTGAAATGTCCTCATTAATCCTTGTTAGAACTTCCTTATAACCACAGTTCCACATATGACCAAGCAGGTCAAACAGACCTCCTCTATCCCTCGTGGATAAATCTGTGTAAAATATTCTTCTACCATCAGTAGAATAAAGACCAAAAGAAGGTCTCCTGTCCTGTCTAAGAGGACTATTTATGATGGTTGGAACCTCTGTGACTCCTAAGTAATATGACAGAATGTCTGCTTCTGTCACTTTACTTAGAATATCATCAAGGCTCACAGAAGATTTACCTTTGCTGATTGCCATTGCTTTTTTTTTTAGAAATTACTACTTACTTACCAAAATCCCAAGGTGTACCACCAGCAGTATCACCAGCAGGGAAAGGCATATCACCTGCTGCACCAGAGTTACTGAGGTCTGTAGATTCTACATCATACTCCTTCAAGTCACCCACAGTGAACTCAGTAGTAGGATATGCACCAGCAGCCTTTCTTTCCTGCAAGTCTGCATCCAACTTACTGTAGTCAGTGATATTGTTCTTCAAGAACATCTGATTATAAACAGCCTGATACTGCTTGTTATCATCAGTGGTTCTTACACCAAACAATACCTTAACCTTGTTATTAGGCTGCAATGCAATAACATCTCTCAGCTCCTTGAAATTACCCTTGAAGTACTCAGCAATGCTCTCAAGTCTTGCTTCACAATCCTCAGGTTTGTCTACCATAACCCAAGTATTATTGACATACTTCATTACATTAGGAATGTTGAGGTATGCCTTGATGAAGTTAGTAAGCTCTTCCTCACCATGATAAGCAGGTCTGTAGTCCTTATCAATATTGGCAGGACCATTCTTATATACAGGAATTTCATGTGCCTTAGCTTGCTCTACAGTAACCCAAGCAGTTCTACCATACTTATCAATTACCTGTACCTTAGTCTGGTCTCTATTGTATCTGTATTCCTTTCTGATGAAGAATGCCACCTTAGTAGTAAACTCAACACCACCACACTTCTCAGCATCAGTCTTAACAATGAAGTCAAGTCTGACATTCTGTACCTTATGCTTGTCTTCACCTACCTCAACTTCACTCAAATACTCAGGCTCATTTTCAAGCTGGGTATTATACAGTTTCTCAAGCTCTGCTTTGTTAGGATTTACAGCCAAAACAAATACAGGAGCTACACCTGTATATCTCTTTACTGCATTGCCTTCTTTACTCTCTGTTCCTTTACTAAATGCCATAAAAGCATATCCAACTTTTTTCTTATTCATGTTATTCATTATTTTTATATTTCCATTTATAACCAAATGCTTGATGCACAGGATATACTTTACCAGAATGATAATCCTTGGCAAATCCTCTACAACAAGCAGAGATAGAAGTATTTGAGAATCCAAGTGTTTGCTCAATTTCTCTTGTGGAAGCCCATTCTTTGACAAAGTTTCCATCTAAGGTTTCTTGTATAACTGCTTTGGACAAAACATTCTTTCTGCTGCCATAATTACAATTATATCTGTTATTGCACATTTCAAGATTCTCCACTTTATTGTCTTTCTTATCCTCATTCTTATGATTTACTTGTAAGTCATCAGAATAATTACTAAGGAAGGCTTTGGCAACTAACCTATGTACCTTCTTAAACTTCAACCTCCCATTTATATACACTCCAACATATAAGTATCCATACCTATCAGTATGTTTCTTTAGTACCTTATTAGTCCTTGTGCTATAAACTTCCCCAAGATTTGATACCTTGTATCCATCAATTACTTCTATCCAACTTTCCATATCCCTAATTCTTCTGATTAATCTTCAAAAGGCAGCTTGTCACCAGCCTCTGTGCCACCATTGAAGGGGTTAGTAGGGTCAAAAGGAGCCTCTTCACCAGTCTTTACTTCTGTCTCAGGTGCCTTCTCAGTATCATCTACTGTCTCAGGAGCAACATTGTCAATAGTAGGCTCTTCTATATGAATTTCATATACTCTAGTTCCTTCATTAAATACTAGTGTGTTAGGATTGGGGATATAATCAACTTTTTTAATAGGTCTACCATCCTTATCAACCTTGCCAGTATCTTCTACCTTCTTGACAACCAAGTCTTCACTTGTGAGACCACCTGTCAAAGCCTTGACACCCATCTCATGTCCCTCAATCTCCTCAGTCAGAGCATTGTACTCTGCATTGAGTTCATCAATCTTGGCAGCAATCTTATTCTTCTTCACTACCAAAGGATTAACATTCTGTGCAATTCTTTTTACACCTGCAAACTGTCTTACTGTTAATGTCTTACTCATAATAATTGGACTTTTTATTCCTGTATGATATACCTGTGTCTATATACTTGTATATGGTTCTTGCAGTTATATGAAGAGATTTTATACAGTCCCTAATTGTTGGATAAGTAGTTTCTATACCTGACAGTTCATCTAAAACTATTATAGGGTGTCTACCCTCACCACTAAGTAATCTGCTCTGTACTCTTCTCTTTATTCCTTCACCATAATTAGTATTATAAGCTTGAGTACACCATTCAAGATTGTTTATACTATTGTTTAATTTATTTTCATCTATATGATTTACAAATGGAAGATTATTAGGATTAGGAATAAAATGCACAGCAAGGAGTCTATGCAAAGTAAAATGAGTAGATTTACCACCCTTACTAAGTCTAATCTCCATGTATCTACCATTGTTCCATATCTTCATTGAGTGCTCTTGAGAACCTTTAATTCTTACAACCTTACCTAAATTAGATATTTTGTATATTCCTTCGTATCCTTTTATATCTTTCCATTCCTCAACCATATTTTCTTACTATTAAAAGATTTGTAATAACTTTCTTTCTTGCCCCATGTTATTTAATGGATTGGGAGCACTCCATAGCTTATATATTGTGAACTTTCTCTCATAGAAACTTAATGCAAAGTTAAAGCAATATGCCATTAATTGCCTATCCCTTAATATATGTGTTATAAACGGGGCAGTCTCATAGTAAGGCTTGCCCTGTTCTATGCAGTATTGCATCAACACCATATTGACATCAGTTTCAGTAAGTCCACCAAAGGCAGCCAACCTTGATATTCTTACAGTCTCATTTCTATCCATAAATCTCCCTCAATTTGTCTACTACTATAGACAAATCATTAGGAATCTCATCAGGAAGGTCATCCAATGCACCAAGACTGTCTTTAGCAGGATATTCTCCATCAAACTCCTTGACAAAGTGCTTGATAGGTCTCTTGTTTTCTGCATCATATCCTACCTTGCCAAAGAGGATAATATCAAACTTACCCTCAGGAGTAATATAGTCATCAACCATCTTTCCAGTGGTCTTGAACTTATATGAAATGGAATCACCATTCTTGTCCTTATACTCTTCATAATGGGCACAACAAATGATATTCTTATCTTCAGGGAATCCCTTGAAAGCATCAAAGATGAGACCCATTCCATAGCCAATCTGCTTAGGAGTATCCCACCCACCTTTCATGGCATTTGCCATATAGAAATCCTGAGCAAGATAGTTCATATCATCTATAAGAACATTCTTATAAGGTGATTTCTTCATTATATTGACAATCTCTGCAACTGCTGCAAATCTGTCAAGTCCTGTAAGACTATCTACCTGTACTCTGTTTCCTGTGGCAAGGGCATTTGCATTTACAAGCTTCTGTGTGGGCTTACCTACATTCTCCACTCCAATGTTGCCTTCAATCAATTTGAAGTTAGGGTTAGGAACACCCCTACCAATACACTGGATAACATAAGTTTCCTTTGGGTCAAGCCCCTTAATACCTAACTTCTCCCTACCACAATAGGAAGTGGTTTTTCCAAAGCCTGACTTAGCCAAAACTAAAATCTTTGCCATTGTTTTTGTTTTATAGTGTTACTTTTACTTGAAAAGGGTTGCAAACTTATGAAATATTTTCCACCTGTGCAACTTTCTATTCATTTTATTTATTCCATAACTAAAGAAAGTCTTAGCAGTTTTGCTCTTCCTTGATTCCATATAGTTATATACTCTCTGTAATGCTTCTCTATCATCAGGTCTTGGGAGTTCATAAAATGTACTCACCGCACCATCAAAGAATAAAGGACAGATTTGACCATTTGCTCCATAGTCTCTATCTTCAATCACCTCCATGAACCTTATATGGTTCCTGAACTTGGTTATATCATATCCTTCATACTCTCTTAGTCCATACTTGAATGGACTATAGAGACCTATAACCATATTGGCATCTCTGGTAGTAGTCTTACAATCTGCAAGACCATCAGAAGATGGTTTAAGCTTATTCAGCTTTTGGTTCTCAATACCTTCTTGAGCTTGTGCTTGATGCTGAATCAACACAAAGATGAATTTCAATTGATTTCTGAGAGTAATACCATACTTGCTCATCTTATCAATAGTTTCCATCTTCTTCAATCCACTTTCAAGAGATAGATTTGAGGCATTATCTATGATGATTATCCTCCTCTCCTCTGGGTCATCTGGGGTATAAGGATTGTCATTGTCTACCACATCTGCATCTATGATTTCATCTGTGATAGGGTCTTTCCTCTTACCTTTCTTGAAGTTAAGATGTCCATGAGTTAAGGCATAGTCCCTACAGTACTTATTGATTCCTGTAGGATTCCTTTGGTCATCAATATACTCAACCATATCCTCAAATGCCCTGATATATCTCTGATACTTATCAGATTCAAGTAATTCAAGAATCTTCTCATCAATAGGATGGTCTCTATCTGTACTTTTCAGTTCAGTGGGAGATACCTCTATTCCATCCAATCTAAACAATAGATGACACAAGAACTCATTATACTTTTCCTCTGGACTCATCTCCAAAGTAAAGTAGAGAACCTTAACTCTCATCTCAGGATGCTCCAATATAAAGAACAATGGTTCATATACAAACAGGTAATCACAGAGCTTTGATTTACCTACCTTTTGATTGGCAGTCACCACTATGAACTTAGCAGTTTCAATGCCTGGAACCCATGCTCTAAACCTTGGAAAAGGGAAAGGAATACAATTATAAAGTCCATTAAGAACTCTCTCCCTCCTTAACCTCAGATTTCCCATTACTTGCTTAAATCTACTCATATTGATTTATACCTCCATACATACCCATAAGCCCGTGCAGATTTACCTCTACAGCATAAGCCTATGTTAGTGTTCTTGTAACCTAAAACTCTTTCTATCTCCATTGTACTATTCCATTCTCTGACCAATACATTCTCTAATGTGAATTGTAAGACCTTCTTTGAGTTCCAAGGAGATTCTCTGTGCTCAAGCTTCTCCCTTCTCTTCAAATTGCCAGTGCCATAATTCATATTGTATGACTGGTCGCACCACTCAAGATTATCTACTCTATTGTTGGTCCTATCTTCATCCTTGTGATTTATCTGTGCAAGGTTATTAGGATTAGGTATAAAAGCCTTAGCCACCAACCTATGCACTAATTCACCTTTAGTACATCCATTATTTGTAAGTTTGACTTGCAGATACCCATTTGAGCACTTATAGGGTTTGAGCAATCTACCACCTCTAATAGATAGTATATTGCCTAAGTCAGATACTAAATAATTAGGATATTCATGTATAGTCTTAAATGTTTCCATATCTTAATTTAATGTAGATGTCCAGTCATTTTTAAGGCTATCTGTCTGGTCGGCATTCTCAATGTAACTAATCAATTCTGAGTCTCCCTCAACCTCACCAGCAGCACCAACTTTCTCTTTGAATATGAAATACTTTAATAACCTCATATATGTATAGTTTCCATTGAAACCTTCCACATACTTACTGGTTGCCTGTATGATTTGCTCATCAGTATAAGTATTTCCATATTTCTTGAAGAATAACTTTAATCTTCGTACAATCAAAGCTACTCCATCTGCCCAATAATAGTTAGTGCCATCTTTCTTGCCTTTAGGAAATATCTCTTTGAGCCTTGTAGCCAACTGAATTAACCTGTCATTAGGTTCCTGCTTCTTATCAGAATCCACAATCACAGAATCTATTACCTCAGTGCCTTTATTAGTAAGTCTCCATCCAATCTGTTGGAATAAGTCATCCCTATTAGCAGTTATATAGCCCTTCTTAATCAGCTCCTTCTGAGCTGCATCAAGGTCAGCATTATTATGGATGGCAAGCATCAAGAGAGCCTCAGCAAGACTAATGTTGTTCTTCTGGCATCCTTCTTTACTTAAACAAATTGTCATAGCTTAATGTCATTAATACTATTAACACTAATGATAGAATCCTCAGAGTACTCCTCTATCATCTTCTGCACAAGTTCCTCCTCCCTTGTATCCTTGAAATAAGGTATGATGATAATAGGAGATTTGTGTCTAAGTATTCTACCAACTCTTTGCTTTACTACAATCTCCGAACTATTCAAGTTGCAGAATATACCTATCCTGCAATTAGTCAAGTTCACACCTTCATTGAGTATATTACAGGCAGTAATATGTTTAATCTTGTTAAGATTAAACATCTCAAGGTTCTTTACTGAAGCCTTATTCTTCGAGGTGATATTGTATTTACCTAACCTCTCTGACTGTTCAATACTACTACAGAAAGTCAAAGTCTTGTAATTCCTGAACTTGTCAAGAAGAGATAGTACAAGGGCTTCCTTCTGTTCAGCACACCACTTCAGCCTTTTGCCTGCTGTTGAAAGCCATAAGTTCTTTATCCTCTCATTTCTTGAGTTAAAGTACTTATTCTTGTACCACTCTATAAGTGAAGAGATACTATCATAGCAACCTTTCTGAGTAGTGATTATATCACGACCAAACTTCTTAACCTTATAGGTATAATTAGTAGTGTCCAAAGTCAAAGGCAGTAGATATACTGTAGATTCAGGCAATACTTCATCTTCTACAGCTTCCTTGAGACCACACTTAATGACCTCAGCCTTATGGTTGTAGATGAAATAATCTCTCATGTCTCTCTTAATAGTTGCAGACAGTCCAATGAAAGACTCATTGATATGGATAGTCTCCAATACACTAATTCTTGCCTCTGATAAATGCTGCATCTCATCTGCCACTACTACATCAAAGTATGAGTTCTTATAGTTCTTTAGTGACTCATAGCATTCAATGGTAATATAGTCAGACTTGATACCTCCCCATTTCTCAATCTCATCCTTCCAAGTCTGCTTATGCACAGTCTTTGCCACAAGGATAAGTATAGTAGTAGGGCTTTCATCATTCCTGAATACCCTATCACATATATGATTAATGAGGTCTATTGCTACCTTGGTCTTACCCATTCCAGTTATCAACTCAAGTATCAAGTACTTAGCCTTATCTATCTTAGACAAAGCCAAGTTATTCACTTCTTCTCTTGTCATTTCTACTTACAATTCCTTTTAGTTTGTTAATGTAGTTAGGGTCTTCTGCATACCCTATGTCTGATAAAAACTTATAGTAATCATTCGGAGGTTTGTATCTATATTGCACATAGTCAAGATATGCAACCACACTCTCAGTCCAATGGTCAAATGTATAATACCTGTGCTTCTTGCTGTTATACAATCCAAATAGGTTATTACCATTCAGACATAAGTCTGACTTAAAATGACCAGTTTCAAGTACAGCTTGTGCATAGACTATCTGAGGATGTTTGACCTTATAATATTCCAATGCTTCTATCAAGCCTTCTTGAGGTGATTTACTAAAGAAGTCTGGTTGCTCCTCATTAATTATGTGTACCACCTTTATTTCAGGTGGTTCATCTCCCTTCAAGTAGGGTAGTACCTGTACTACCCCAAGTACTCCTACTGCAAAGGAGATGAGTATGTTGAATACTCTCTGTTTCATACCCTCTTACATAATAGATTCTTAACCTTTAGTAGTCCTCTTGTGACAATATTTTCTCCCCTCAGTGAGAATACATGAGTATAGCCTTCACACTCATTAGGATTCCATCCTGCATGGATTGCATAGTATATGATGAATGCAGTAAACAGGATAATATTAGCTATAGGCAGTAAGCCCAGTACAATTATAATAAGTAACACCCATAATGGAATTGCAGCATCATACTCTTCTTCCAATTTGGCAAAACTACAATACCTGCAATACACCTCAACATGAGTATCTTTTAAGATACTCAATGTCAAGATGATTATCAATATAGCAATAACCCACATCATTTGCTAATATCCTTAAAGATTGTAGGAACCTGCCCATATACAGGCAATTTACCATCCCATTTCTCAATCCACATCTTCTCAAGAATTGCAGGAGTAAGAGCCTGTTGTCTCAACTCATTGGCTTTCTTCTCTGCCTCAGCAGCTACAATAAGTTTCTTAGCCTGAGCTTCTGCCACTTTAACCTCATTCTCTACCTGCATAGCCTGTTGAATAGCCTTATTCTTGGCATTTACAGACTCTACAATAGTCTGAGGATATTTGAGACCAGAGGTTAGCTGCTCCAACTGAAAGTTCTCTTTAGCAAGTGCCTGAGTCAAATACCTTTCAATAGCATTCTCAATACTATCCCTCTTGCTTACAATGTCATCAGTAGTGAACTTATTGAGCTGGATTCTAAAGGCATCCTTTACATAGTTATACAGAGTACCTCTGATTACCTCATTCAACTCCTTTCTGTACTTCCTCATAAGATAGACAATATCCAAGCCAAACAAGATACCTTGTCTATTAAGAATATCACCCACCTGCATAAGGATAAATAAGTCTGTAGGATTACAAACCCTGCATACTACAGTTAAATCATCCTTTCTATCAATGCCATTTAAGACAATATGAGGCTCACCATCTGGAAACTGAATGATTTCATACTTAATATCACTCTCCTTTGGTCTTACTAAATTTAATACTTGCATTTACATTCCTCCTTTGCAAGAACTCAGAAAATACTTTATCTACTGGTCTGCCTACATTCTTTAACAGGAACTTATGTAAATCTCCATGAAAATAATGATAGCCATCATCATACTAATTGTGAAAATACCATCCAGCAGCTTTTTCACTACCTCTCTTCAGTATCCTCTTCCTTGGGTACCTTTTAGCCCATCTTGATTTCTTTCCATTCCTGTTTCTATTAAGTGTAAATTCTATCATACTTCAAACAGTTTTATGTAAGTTCTCCTACACTCCCCATTCCAATACCATTTGTTATACCATAATAGTACAATGTGCCTATTCCTTGATGTGACTATATCAATCTTAGGAGAGTACTTATTATATATTACAATAACCCAAATACATAGCACAATGAGGAGTAACACATTAAATGCTGTCATGCTATTCTGGTTTAGGGCAACATACTACATATTCAAATCTTGAACAAATTCCTTTCCATTTCCTGTAATCACTATATGAGTTCTTCTTTAATGTTTCTGCACTAACAAAGTTACTTATACAAAGCATATCATACTTATTAGTAGGATGAGGAAATATCCCAAGCTGTTCATCTAAGGCTTGTATAACTGCTTCAATGGTTTCACCTGATGCTATAAAGTCATCCACAACTATAAACCTCGTGGTACCAACCTCATCAATTCCTCTTAATGAAGAACAATGAGCATTTGTATCACTATCCTTCCTGACAATCAGGATATAGGTCTTAGTAGTTGGGTTAATGTTGTGTAACTCATTAAGCATAGCACCTGCAATCATGGCTCCTGATGTGCCTCTTGCTACAAAAGTAATGCTTGCACCTTCCTCAATATCTTCTTTATATGTATTGAAGATTGCTTCTGCACTCTGTTGTATATAACTATGCTTCCAATAAACACCAAATGGATACTCTACAGTAATGAAATGGTCAAAATGTATAAATTTAGGAATATATCCCATAGTCTCTTAGTTTTATCCTGCTTATTTAGTAGGTTGTAAAAAAAAAGAAGGATAAGGATATTGATAATACCCTTGTCCTTTACTATGAAAACATATCCAGTTAGTCCTCAAACACTTGATAAGTGTAAGAAGCACCCCCAAGATGTTCTACTGTTCTCTGCAAATGAGCTTCAAGTCTTTCCTTTTCACTCATTGCAGCCCACTTGCTAGGCTTAGACCATGAAGGACAAGAATCCTTGCCAATCATATATTCATAAGCCTCTTTGCTTATGTTCAGGGACTGTGTAGCTGGCTTGCACTTCCTTGTATGGAAAGTGATAATCTCTGGATTGGTGCCATTTGTATCAGTCACTCTTATAGTGTGCTTATTCATCTTGTCCCAATCCTCAACTACTTTTGTTACTGTTCTCTTTCTACCATTCTTTGTAGTAATGACCTTTTGAGTTGTTTTAAGGCACTCCTCCTTGCTGAACATTGTGCTTCCTTGAAGCTCAATACTCAGACTTAATTTGATTTCACTCATGTTTATTAATCTTCTTCAGATTCTTTCTTCATAATTGCAGCAAGCATAAGAGCAGCCATTGCATCTCTTACTGTAGCCTCTCCCTTATCTGCCTCCTCTTTCAACTCCTCTACCATTTTAATGCGGAGAGTATGTTTTAAGACCTCAATAATACTCATCAACTCTCTTGCATTGAAGAATATTGCACTTGTTACAATCACCTCAACAGGTGCTTGCACTGTCTTACCTTTGTAGCTTTCCACCAAGTTTTCAACAAGTTCAACATAGGTCAAACTACCATTCTCTTTGCCACCTTTAATGGCTTTTGCAGCATTTCAAATGACTACTCATCCAACTTTCTTTCAAGTGGATTCTGTTCTTTTTCTTTCATCTTTTTTTTTTAGAAAGTGAATAAAAATAGTAAGTTACACACAGTAAATGCTAACTATAACAATGACTATATCAAAAGCAAGAACCTGCCATCCCATCCAAAGCAAGAACAACCCTCCACAATCAAGCTTCATAGGGCAGAATATTTCTCGGAATGGCAGTCATAAGTAATGGCAAAGCACTACTCAATTATATTTTGCAGATATAATTTTCATTATTATATTTACACAAATAGCATCCACTGTGTGTATTCAATGCAGTTAAGAGTAAATACCCTAAGACCTACATTTACTTACCTAATGAATTTACAGTGTTATATACACCAAGCAGTGAGTTAGGTACAGCAATTTTCAGCTTGCTATACTCTTGAGACTTTGCATCCTTCCATGTCTTGAAGGAAAGCATAATAGCCTTGAGTGCTTCTCTATACTCACTTGAAGCCACAGCATATCCTGTGTTAGACTTGTTTGTAGACTCTTCAATAGCCACTTCACAGTCATGCTTCATAGAGTTCAGTTGAGCCTGTACCTCTCTGTGCTTCTTCTGCAACTCATAGAAAGTATTGTCTACATCCTCTGCACTTACAGAAGGCTCATAGGTATAGATAAGAGCATCTCTACCCTTACCATCTACTTGATGAGGATGCTGTATTCTATCCTTGAGTTTCTTCCTCTCATCAGACAATACACCATCAGGATGTATGTACTTGCCTATTACAGCAGCCACAGTCTCAAGCTGGTAGTATCTGTTCCTCTCCTTTATAGGAAGAGAAGCATAATACTCCTGCTCTGTCAGTACATGAGGAGCCACAGGTGACAGTGGTTTCTCCACTCCATTCTCTTCGCACCAGTCATCAAGACTGACAGACTGGAGTCCATTTATCAAGTCATTCTTAGCCTTGATAGCCTCCCTGAGCCAAGCTATGAGTGACTTTGCCTGTGCAATACTCTCAAGCATGGAAGGTATTGAGCTTAACACCTCCCTTGATGTACCCTCTTGTATGACATTATGTGCATTAGCACTTATCAATCCAACCTCTACATTTAGGAAAGACACATTGTTAAGTTGTGTTTCCATACCCTGTATGTACTCCTTTGCCATATTAGCAATGTGATTGGCTGAAGTTGAAGTGAGGGCTACTCCTTCTTCACCTTCCTTCTTGAAGAAAACTAAATCCTTTTGCATATCTTACTGTTTTAGTTATTCATGTAAATGTTTTAAGTAATCCTTATCTAAGTCAGGATGTTTGTGTATTAAGAATCTGCAACTTATACACACTATCAGGTGAGCTGCACCTTCTGCTGCTATAGTTCCTATTACAATATCCTGCCACTTAGGAAGTGAATCTCAGCTTGTCAAGAAGAGTATAAGAATGAGCATGGTTATCCAAAAGGTACTACAATAGATGCAGAATCCTAATGGATATGCTATAAAATGTAAGAACCTATTGCCACTCTTAACCATAGGTACAAACACTTTACTGTACAAAGGATAGAATATCATATCCTCAACCTTCAGGCAATTCCTATAGAATATACCTAATAGTCCACCTAAATACATAAAACATACTTTTTTTTTAGTTAATACTAAGATTGTTTTGTGGAGCATAGGGGACTCGAACCCCTGTCTTACCAACCTTTAATAAAAGAATTACACATGCTTACTACTTTTTAATGTGGTCAGTTACCCACTGGGATTGTCTGGATGACAACAGTTCCACCACCCTATTTAATCTAACAGGGAAATCTTTTTAAAGGCATAGCCACTTTAAGCTAATTTAATATGCGCAAGTATTTCTACTACTGAATCCTCAGTCTGTAACATAACCTCTTATTTTGCACCTTTCTGTTTCCAAGCAAGTGCTGCTTAGCCTATTTAGGCTGCAACTTTATAAGTGTTGTCAGTTATTGTTTTGATGTCTTTCCATCAGTCTTTACATGTTCTCTTACCAAATAATCAGTAGTCAAAACCAATCATGCCCCATGAAGTAGTACCAGCATGCACCTATGACCAGTTAGATACATAGGCACAATGCTGGCTGCGCATTTTACTACTTATTTCTTTTCCATTGAGATATAATGTTTTTATGAATTTTCCTATTGCTTTGATTCTTTTCTAAGAACAAAGTGCAAGCTAAAACAAGAAATAGTAGCTTACCTACCAGCATCACATTTTGCTTCTCCTCAGGTTTCACTGCTTAGTAGAAATAGTGAGCTAAATCCACCATTGTATCTCCAGTGAGACTTGAACTCACAACTTACAGCTTAGAAGGCAGTTGCTTTATCCATTAAGCTAAGGAGCCATGTTACTTCTAACTTGTTGCTCTATCCAATTGAGCTATGGAGACATTTGGGTATAGTTTGCACTATACCCTGATAATTCCTAAAAAGGAGACCTATATTCACATACCAGCCTCCTGTAGCAATATTGCTATTGCCCGAACTAAAAATCCTTTACCTAAAAACAATCAAATTACCTTATATGAGTAAATACCTTAGTACTCCCAACAAGACTCGAACTTGTGTCTACTCTTTAGGAGAGAGTTGTTCTATCCACTGAACTATGAGAGTATTTATACTGCCTATCTTCACAGACCAGCAGTATTTGTTATGAATTTAATTCTATTAGTCAAATAGACTCTTTACTCTTTTACCCAAAATCTTGACTGCTTTGATTGCATCTTCTTGATTCCTGAAATACACAACACCTGCATACTGTACAGTATTGTGCTGATATACACCAACACCATTGCAAGTATCAACTACAGGACCATATCCAGCATTGAAATTGCCAAGGAAATATCCTGTATTGTTTGTGGTTTTCTTCCAAGAGCCATTGAAGAACTTAGCAATGATTGCCAAGTCTGCAAGTGTGTTATACTTCTCTGCTTCATTAGCAGGAACACTGGCACAGAAGCATGTATTGCATACCTTGCTGTTGATATACTTGAGATTGAACTTTAATTCATCCTCAGTATATGCACTCAGTGCCAGTGTATGCAATGTACTATTACCACTATTATACCACTCCATTGCCTGTTCAAGTGTTACCTTAATGTTTCTTTTCTCTTCCATGTTGCTTGTTCTTTGTTTGTCAATGTCAAAATCACTTCCTGCTAAGCTACCATAAACCAATCCAGCAGGCTGATTGATAACTTGCCCATTTACTTTGGTAATATAGATGTCTTTCAATGTTATTCCTTGCTGAACTCTATCAGTATCACAAGTAAACCCTACTACCATCATCTTACCAGTATATCTTGGGTCTTCTACCATATCATAAAGAGATACAGTATCATAGTTGCACAAGAATTTATACTTCTTGTAGGAAGATACCTCATTGAGAGATACCTTCCTATCTGTGAAAACTACAATTATTGTTCGCATGATTCTTCTCCTGTTATTTTGTTAAACCATTTATAGAGAGTCAATATTTCAAATTCCTCTTCAGATATTAGCTTATAGCAAGTATAACATAATACTACACATACAATGATTGAGTGTATAAAATATCCATTGTCATAAATGCTATCTACTCCTGATATAAAGAGTATAACTGCAAAGGCTGTTACCCATAGTAACACTCCTTTAAGTATAAGCTTGAATCTTTTCATCTTTCTTCTGTGTATTTACAATTTTCACACTCATGTCCATCAAAAGGCTCACCACAGTTAGGACATATAAACTGTTTACCATAGTCACAAGCAATGGATTCTTCTACCACTTGCTGTGTTTCAAGTTCTAATTCTGCCATATTTCTAAAATAATAACTTGAATCTACTTTTGTTGTTTCTCTCTGTTCTTCAAATGGCTCCTGTGGTCCATAAGAACATACCATAATTGATAGTAATAATAGAATGTATTTCATTTGTTATCTCCATTTACTGCATCAAATATGATATAAAGATAGAGTAGGTTTAATGGTAAGCCTACTAATAAGTATATGAATAAATCCATCACTTCTTTCTTTTATATTTGTAGAACTCTTTTCTTGCTTCTTTACCATTCTTGAAGTTAGTAACAACTATTCTACCAGTAATTGATATAACAGTTATACTATATTCAAAGGCATGTTGTCCACCCAGAACTATTGTTCTCCCATAGACATCTACTATGACTTCTCTTATGAAACAATCACAGTTTTCTCGGTGATATGTATGTTTTCTTGCCATAGTTTAATCATCATAAGGTCTAACAAAAGTATATACATATACATCAAGTTCTTCATTATATGAGATTTAACAACAATTAATATGTGTTTGTTTGATTGTTTGCTTGTTAGAGTGTAGTTTTGCATATAAACTGTAACAGTAAAAACAGTCATACATTATTGGATGATTGTTCTACTAATTGTTGGTTTCAATGAGAGGTATTTGTGGGGATGGGTTATAATGCCAGTCTATTCCATTAACTCTCAATAAATCAACAAGTTACATTCAACACAAAACAAGGAAGATAGGACATAAAGTGTATTCCACACTCTATTATCCTATCCTACTTACCCAATGTACTGAACTTCTAAACACTCTACTTACCTCTCTAATCCTCTTGTCAGGAAGAGATGTAAATAGAGCACATTTCATCTCACTCTAATCACTAACATAGTTAAATCCTATTACATATAATATAATGTGTAACATATCTTGGAGCTATACTAAGAGCATATTAATGCTTACTCATATAACTTTTACACATAGAAACTATTAATGTTCAAGGAATTAAACTATTAATATTCAAGTGACTAAACACTATTACAACTAAATGAAAATTGTATTAATGCTTAGAGGAAATAAAAAGGAAAGCAGGCATAAAGCCTGCAATCCCTTAGAAGCTTGCCAATACAGGTGCACCTCCCTGACCTTCCTCATGAAGAAGCCAGAATGAGATACCATCAGAGCCAGTGACATTGCTGAGCATAGGATGAGCTGGAATGCCTTTGACTGCAACTGCACCTGTCTTTGCTCCATAGGTAAAGAACAGCTTGCCTGTCTTGGGATTCTTCTTCACATCAATGTGTGATACATTCATTTGTGCCTTGAACTGCTCAACTGTGAGAGTGTCATTGAAAATAAGATTCTTTTCCATAATGGTAAAATGTTAATTTGTTAATAATAAAATTGTTTTAGCTACGGGGGTAGGACCCCCTTGGGCTAAGTGATGGGGAGGGTGTGGTTGGTGTAACCACCCCTCATAAAAATATCACAGAAAAAAAAAATTAGAAAAAAAAAAATTAGAAAAAAAAAATTAGAAAAAAAAAAATTAAAAAGGGGAAAGGGGGGGGGGTCAAAATCACCCCTATACTAATTAGAAAGGTGGGAAAGGCAGAAAAAAAAAGAGAAAATTATTTTTCCTATAAATTTTTCATTTATATATTTGCATATATCAAAACTTTTATCTACCTTTGCATCCCAGTAGAGGTTAATGGTGGATTAACCTTTCACCCATGAGGTTAAAAAGTAATGGGTCAGAAGTTGGGTTAGTACTCTCACACTTACATAGAGAGGAGGTTGTCCCCAATACTACTAAAATTGCTACTATATAAATTAGATTGCATGAGCACATCCACCTGAGAAAAGGCACAGGGAATCATGCTATAGGGGTATAATCAAGAACTGGTCTAATGAAGTTAGTAGTTAAAAAGGAGATTAGAAATAACTCTTATGAAGCCATAACAAAGCTTCAGGGATATTACTATATACAATAATGAAGAAGATAGGTAATTACATTAAGGATTCTATTAAATGGTTATGGCAGTTTCCACAGAATATACTTGCTCTATGTATAGAGGGTGTATTGGGTCAAGCTGCATATAGAGAAGGTAAGGCAGATGGTAACACTATTATAGTGAATATTACTCTACCTTCAGCCATATCTTTAGGAGATTATCTCTTTGTGAATCCTATGTCATCACAAAAGTCCATTCAACATGAATGTGGTCATAGTAAGCAATCTGATATATTGGGTCCACTATATTTGATAGTAATAGGAATCCCATCACTACTACATAACATAGTACATTACCTATGTAGTAAGATAGGAATTAAATGGAACTACTACAGTTTTTATACTGAATCTTGGGCTAACAAGTTAGTAGGAATTACTTGAAAGAATATAGATAAGACCTAAAATCAAGCCTAACTTTACTCCTTCAAGACAAGAAAATGATACTTGAATTGAAAATAATTGGAGAAAAGCTTGCACAATTCAAATATTTTGCTTACCTTTGCAGTGCAATTAAGGAAAATTGGTTTTAGGAAATTTCCATTTATTAGGAATGTTACTTTAACCAGTTGTTTTAAGGTAACATTCCTTTTTTATTGCCCCATAGTATAATTGGTTATTACACGGGATTTTGGCTCCTGTAACATAAGTTCGAGTCTTATTGGGGTAACAATAGTAATAGAGAAGATGCCCTCTTAGTACAATGGATAGTACATGAGTCTTCTAAACTTAGAATATAGGTTCGATTCCTATAGAGGGTACTAAATGTTGGGTTAGATGAAGTGGTTAAGTCACCACACTTTCAATGTGGAGATTATGGGTTCAAGTCCCATACCCAATACAAATAAATGGAGCTATCTACTAATGGTTAGGTAACTGCCCTCTCAAGGCAGAAATTTGGGTTCAATTCCCAATAGCTCTACAATTTAGGGTGTGTAGCATAGTGGTTAATGTGCCTGACTGTCAATCAGGAGATTGGAGTTCAATTCTCCCACATCCTGCTAACCCACTTTTAATCTACTAAAGTCCTATCCTACAGAGGTAGGTAGGCAAATGGAGAGGTAACTCAGTGGGACTGGGAACTGTCTTGAAAACAGATTGAGCAGTAAAATGCTTGGGGGTCGGGACCTCATCTCTCCGCAATAATAGGTGTTCTTTGACATATTGGTGAAGGAAAATGGAGAGTAAACCTAAGAGGTCTTAGGGACTGTCTGCTAAACAGATTGTACCAGCAATGGTATGTGTTTCAAGTACACTGCTCTCCGCAATATATGGGTGTAATTCAGTAGGTAGAATGCTGGCTTTGGGAGCCAGTTGTCCTTGGTTCGAGTCCAAGTACCCATACTTAAATGGGCTTTGTAGTGTAATCAGGTTAGCACAAGACATTTGCAATGTTTTAGAGGAGTTCAAATCTCACAAGGTCCACACTATGTTTTCATGTTTTCATAATGTTGAGCTTTTGCTTGGACCCTCTTTTGGGTAGTTAGAGGTTAAAGAAACTACCCTATCAATGCTCCTTAGTTCAGTGGTTTAGAATAGTTCCCTTACAAGGAAAAGGTCATTAGTTCGATTCTAATAGGAGCAACATATGGGGATGGAGCTTATATGGTACAAGCTACTGACTGTTAATCAGAAGAGAGTAGGTTCGAGTCCTACCTTCCCCGCAAGAACTTTTGCAAGAAGTTCAGTCAAGTAGCTTGCAATACTTGATGCCATCATTTCTGAAAGTTCTCTGAGTGCAATAAGGAGAAGTAATCAATGATTTGATGTTTTAGCAGGTTGGAGAAGTAGTAATCTTGCCCCACTCATAATGGGGAGACCAGTGGTGCAAATCCACTACCTGCAACTAAGTAATTGGGAAGTAGTTCAATTGGTAGAACACTGGTCTCCAAAACCAGCAGTTGTGGGTTCAATTCCTACCTTCTCAGCTATATTGGGATGTATCTCCTCTGTCTGATAAGCAGTTGAAAGAGTAGTTGGTTACAGGTGAGTTCAATTCTCACCATCCCAACATTGGTCAAGAAGAGTATTAGTTGATGTACTTCAATGGTAGAAGGCTGCTCTCATAAGGCAGTAGTTGAAAGTTCGAGTCTTTCCATCAGCACTGTGTTAGTAGCTCAGTCAGGTAGAGCAGAGGATTGTGGCTCCTTATGGCATGGGTTCAAATCCCATCTAACACCCCAATATACTGGCATATCCCCTCTGTCTTATACACAGTAGAAAGGGTAATAGGTTGCATGTGGGTTCAAGCCCCTCTGCCAGTACTATCTTGGAGTACCAGAGTGGTTTAATGGCACAGACTGCAAATCTGTTGATTCGTGGGTTCAAATCTCACCTCCAAGTCTTATGCTCCTATAGCTGAATTGGTTAAAGCACCTGTCTCTTAAACAGGGGATTCAAGGTTCAAGTCCTTGTGGGAGCACAACCTCAACCTTGGCAAATATTCCCCCAAAGCATTGATGGTGGATGCTCTGGACTTTTAATCCTGAGAGTAAGGTTCAATTCCTTATGGGGGAACATAACATATTATTAACTCCAAATTTTAATGTTATGAGAAAGGTTATTTCATTAATTAAGAGAGGTGCTAAAGCATACTTTAGACAAGCTGCTAAGACTTATGCTTGGACACCTACAGGAACTATTCCAGTTGGAATATAGTTCCTTTGATGTTGGAGTGAGTAATAAATATATATGGGAGTACTGCTCAGATGGTGGATGGGCACCAGACTGTAAATCTGGCACATTAGAAACACAATAGGTTCGAGTCCTTTTACTCCCACTTCAATAGAAATCTTTGTCCTTGACTTATGGAAGGTGATGTGGGTAGAGACACAAATAAGTCTTATGGGTGCTGGGCAGGTATGGTTACATTGCGGAGGACTGAAAATCCTTAGAACAAAGTTCGATTCTTTGAGTACCCACTATATACTCCTGTGGTGGAATTGGTAGGCACACTTGCCTCAAAAGCAAGAGCTTGAAAAAGAGTAAGAGTTCAAATCCCTTCAGGAGTACTTATAATGCCCTCTTGGTGGAATTTGGTAGACACGCTGGATTTAGGCTCCAGTATGAAGTAATAGTAGTGTAAGAGTTCGAGTCTCTTAGAGGGTACTAAAAATAATTTGAAAATAGTTAGGAAAATATTTGGTAGTTCCAATTATTTTGCTTAACTTTGCAACATCAAAATAAGAGAATATGTTTGAAGAAGATAGCCTATTTACTCCAATGGAATCAAGCAGAAGTACAGAAGTATCTGGTTCTCAGTTCTTTATTAACTTCTTAAATCAACTTGAAGGTTGGAAGACTAAGTGTAAGAACTTGCATTGGGCAGCACCTAAGAAGAATATCCATGTATATCTTGATGAGCTCCTTGATATATTGTCAGACTATCAGGATGGTCTTGCAGAAGGATATATGGGAATACTTGGTAAAATGCAACCTAATGCTATCAAGGGAACTCCAAGTGATGCACTGAATGCTTTTGACTTTATTAGTGAAGTTAAGTCTGCTACTCTTGCATTTTATGATAAGATTCCTCAAGAGACTGTTTATAAAGGTATAACATCTGAGTGTGAGACCTTTATTCAGAATATCAATAAGTATGACTACTTATTCCACTTATGTGATATAAGACCTTATTGACAAGAGATGCTCTCATGGTGGAATGGTAGACACAACAGACTTAAAATCTGTCAATCAGCAATGGTTGTCTGGGTTCAACTCCCAGTGGGAGTACCAATTGCCTCTGTAGCTCAATGGTAGAGCACCTGTTTTGTACTCAGATGGTTGAGGGTTCAAGTCCTTTCAGAGGCTCAAAATGTAGGTATGGTGTTAGTGGTTAGCATATGACATTGCCAATGTCAAGGGGTCAGTTCAAATCTGATTATCTACTCAAATGCAGGTATAGTATAAAGGTTAGTATGTAACACTTCCAATGTTAATGTGTGGGTTCGATTCCCACTATCTGCTCAAATATACATCGTGGGGTAGTGTAATGGAAACATGCAAGGCTCATAACCTTGAGAAGCAGTAATACTGTGTTGGTGGTTCGAGTCCACCCTCCGCAACTAATTTAGATAATATGGAAGAGATAGAAAAGGCAAAGATGACAAGGACCAAAAAGACCAATGGTTCAGAGGTTCATCAAGTTATGGCTGCATTAACTGATACTACAATCAGAGGTATTGTAAGGTCAGCCAATGAGGAAGGAATTAAGAGAGAGGATATAGTTTCTCTACTTAAAGAAAATGGTCAGTTTGTATTAATCTACTTTAGATAAAAACATTATGGAAATGGAAGAGCAGAAGACAATAGAGAGACCCTTGATGAGTGAAGAGGAGTTCAAGGATTATATGGAGAAGAATAGAGTAGATATTGTGGGAGATTTCTATGGAAAAGGTATTCTTCACCTAAGAACTTATGAAGCAGTAAGCAAGTTCAAGTCTGTAAGGAGAGCAATCAGAAGAGGTCATGTATCTCTTGATGGTATTATCTTCCCTAAGAGACCTTTCAATAACAAGGCTAATACTTGTAAGAGAAAGGGACATCACAGTAGGACTATTAATGAAAGAAAGAAGATGATTTATGAGCAACTTAAACACAGAAAATCAGCCTAATGATTACAATGAAGTGCCAGTATTATACTGCAAGCATTGTCTATCATTGAATATTAGGAACATTCCGAGAATGGAGGATTCAGATTACTGTGATGAGTGTGGCTCCACTGATATAGGAGAATGTTCAATAGAAGAGTGGGAGACTCTATACAAGAATAGATATGGACATAAATTCCTTGAAGAGTATTAACAACTTAATTACAAATTAAAATGGAAGAGCAGAAGGGAAAGGTTGTAGAGATGCAACCAACAACAAAGGAAACAGAGAGACCTGAAAAGATGTCTTATGAGCAGTTAGAGAACATAGCTCATCAGCTTAGTGAGCAGGCTAAGCAGTTATATATGAAGCTGCAAGCTTCTAATATGGGTAACATGTTCAAGAGACTTGACTACTTGTTTAAGGTAGTAGAGAATGGACATATGTTTAAGCAAGACTTCCTTGAGAAATGTATTGCTGAGATTGAGGAGCTTATGGCAGTTCCTGAAGAGGTTGAGGAAGATAATAAGGAAGAGGAAACACCAGATATTAAAACTGAAGAGTAAGTTACAAGATGAAGAAGCCTAATAACATAGTTAGAGTACCATGTTCTTTAAGTGGAAGCTTCTTCAGGTATTGGTTCAAATTCTTGGAGCCTTTTCATAAGCTAACTGATAGAGAGATTGATGTAATTACATCCTTTGTCAAGCAAAGATATGAACTCAGTAAAGTTATCAAGGATAATGAGATACTTGATAAGGTTACAATGAGTGAAGATACAAAGAAGAAAGTAAGGGAAGAGTGTAATATCACTCTCCCACACTTTCAGGTAATTATGGGCAAGCTAAGGAAGAATAAAGTTATCATTGATGGTAAGATTAATTCAAGGTTTATTCCCAACATTGATGAAGAGACTGACACTTTCCAACTATTGTTACTTTTTGAATTGAAATGAATTATCCTGATATAATTGGTAAGGTTTCTGAAGAGTTGAATTTACCTAAAGAAGTGGTAGATAAAACATATAAGGCATTTTGGTTATTTATTAACCAATCCATACAGTCCTTGCCATTAAAGGAGAATCTTAATGGAGAGGATTTTGCTAAGTTAAGAACAAATTTCAACATTCCATCACTGGGTAAACTGACTTGCACTTATGATAGGATGTTAGGTATGAAAAAGAGACTCAAGTTTATTAAACAGATAAGGGAGAAGAAATGAAGAAATTGTTTATTAGTCAGCCCATGAAGGGTAAGACAAATGAAGAAATAGAAGCTGAAAGAGCCAAAGCTGTGGAAGAGGCTAAGGCAGTACTCAATGATGATGTAGAAGTGATTGATAGCTTCTTCAAAGATGCACCAGTAGATGCAAGACCTCTGTGGTTCTTGGGTAAATCAATTGAGCTATTATCTGTGGCAGATGCTGCATATTTTGCTAAAGACTGGGACAAATATAGAGGTTGTAAGATTGAGCACTCTTGTGCTGTAGAATATGGTATAAAAGTTATTGAGTATGTTGAAGGTTAAGAAAATAAAGCCAATGTTCACTGCACTTATCACTACAATGGATAAGTATGAACATGATGTAACTACAAGAGGTGGTCTAATTGATACTACTAAGCAGCAGGGTGGATTAAAAGAATATCAAACTGTGCTTGCAGTAGGTAGTTCAGTAAGAGATATAAAGGTAGGTGATATAGTGTGTGTAAACCCTACAAGGTTTGCAGTAAGAAAACATCAAGCAGGCACTCTTAAAGATGGAATTGTAACTGACAATCCTGTTACTACTTACAATTTTGATGTTGTTGAGATGGATGGAAAGCAGTGTCTATTGCTACAGGATAGGGATATTGACTTCATTATTGAAGAATGGGAAGAGATTCCAGATACTCAGCCACAAGTATATGTGCCAGACAAAAAGCTTATTGTTTAAGACTTGTTCTTGCTGTAATAGAACTTTGCCTATAGATAACTTCTACATTAGAAGTTATAAAGATAAGAATGGCAACATCCATAAGTATTCTGATTCTAAGTGCAAAGATTGTAAAAATGCTTACAGTAGAAATTACAATAATGTGAATAAGGATACATTAAAAAGTATCCATAAAGAGTGGAGAGATAAGAATAAAACAAAAGTCAAATCTTATAGAGACAAGTGGAGAAGAGAACATCCAAACTACTCTAAAGAATGGGCTGAAAGAAATAAGTCTAAAATTAGACTCTCACAGATTAAGTATAATTATAATTTAACTGAAGAAGAATATGAAGCTTTACCAAAAGCTTGTGAAGTATGTGGAAGTACAAAGAACCTATGTATAGACCATAACCATATTACAGGAAAGGTTAGAGGAGTATTATGCTCAAGATGTAATTCAGCTCTTGGCTTACTGGGAGATAGCAAAGAAGTCATACTAAAGTTGGCTTCATATATAGAAAAGCAGTAGTGAAAACTACTGCTTTTTTTTTTGAAAAAAAAAAGTTATGATAAAATTATTCAAATATGAGGGTTACAAGATAGTAATATCTGAGGAAGCCTTTGCTCTTAAACCATTTAGACAGATATGGCAAAGAGATAAGACTGTTAATAAGGATAAGGCTATTATGGAACTTGGCTTCATATACTTCTTCTGTGACCCAAGAAGTGACTATCAATACCTTGTAGATGACAAGGAGAGAATGGAAGCTATTAAAGAGGGAGAGGGATTACCTCCTAAATGGGAACCAGACAGGATAGTAACAGAAGCAATGGAATTTTATAAATCATTTAAGCCAATCTCTGCATTACTCCTTGAAGACACGAGGTTTATGGTTAATAAGTTTAGGGCAAAACTAAGGGAGTTGGATTTTGACAGTCTTGAGGTTAAGGAGTTCAAGGAGATTACAGCCATTGTGAAACAAATTACACCTCTCATTAGAGATTTGGATGAGGCTGAGAAAGCACTTAACTCTGAAATGAGAAGTTCAGGTAAGATGAGAGGACAGGGAGAAAAGACTATATTTGAGGATGACTTAGCATTGTAACTATGAAAGCAGAAGATATTATAGAAGGTCTTAATAAACATATTGAGACAAGGAGAAATGAGAGAGGAATTGAGAATGTGGGGCACATGGTATTACAGAAAGAAATCATGCCTCATTCCTTGTTCAAGGTTTATAAGATTTACAAGTACACTCTCTGGTTTACTAAGAGAGGTAAATCTTACAGAGTGATAACAGTGCAACATACTGCTAAGGTTCCTGATGGTCAGGAAGAGAATATGTTAAGAGAGATGAATATCATGTTGAGTACACTAATATTCAATTGGATAGGCTCTGATTTTTATGAAGCAGTTATAAAGGGAGAATATAATGGAGTTTCAGAAAATACCAATGAATAAATATCAAACTGAGCTAACTGAGGAATTGGTTAATAGCCTTCCTCAGGAAGTTCAGGACCAGTTATTTGATATTATAAATAATGTAGAGTTTGTCAAGAGATTGATAAGTCCTACAAGAGAATATGCTAAGGATAGACCAAGAGATGATAGAGGTAGAATCATTGTAGACTTGGCTAATCCTCACATATTAGAGAATATGGATTACTTCAGACCATCTGCCATACATTATGAAAAGTATGGTACATTTACCAACCTTAGACCTAATGCCAATCCTAATAGTGAATATGGCAAGTGGGTAAGAGAGGAAAGAAGAAGAATCTGGGATGGTTATGTGAGAGAAAGTGATGGAGAGTGGGTTACAGGATATATGTATTGGTTCCTTAACTACTCTCCCATGATGCTCTCTAAGATTAGAGAGTATAAGGATAAGAATGGTAAGAAGAGAAAGTCCAAAAGAGCTGATAGAGTGGAGGCATTGCCTGAATGTTGGGAAGGTATCTATTGGAGATTCCATTGCTTAGACCAAGCATCAAATGGTGGCTTGTATAATAACTTTGAGGGAGGTCAGCACATGGCTGAGCTTGCTTCCAGAGGTAAAGGTAAGTCATATAGTCTTGCATCTATACTTAACCATATCTTTGTGGTAGGTGAGAATGAGGAAGCACATGAGAAGGTAAAGGGTATAGTAACTGCCTATCAGAAGGAGTATCTTACTAAGGATGGTGTCCTTAACAAGTTTGTAGATATGGCTAACTTCTGTGCAACTAATACCCAGTTTCCAAGAAAGAGATTAAAGAACTCTTTGCAGGAAATGACATGGATAATGGGGTATAAGGATGTAGAGTTGGATATTGAAAGAGGTACTCAGAATACAGTACTTGGAGTATCATCTAAGGATGATGAGTCTAAGTTGAGAGGTAAGAGAGCTGCTAAGATTCTTATTGAAGAGTTTGGTACATTCCCAAGATTAGTTGATTTGTATAATGTGCTTTTACCTTCAGTACAGGAAGGTGATATTGTCTTTGGGCAAATCTATATGTTAGGTACTGCTGGTGATAATGAATCAGACTTTGCTGGTGCTCAGGAAATCATGTATAACCCTAAAGGTTATAATATGTATGCTTTACCTAATGTATTTGATAAGTGCAACCAAGGTAAACCTTACTTTGTATTCTTCTTTCCTGGCTATGTAAATAGAAAAGGATGTTATAATGAGAATGGTGTATCTGATGTAATTAAGGCTCTAATTGAAATTCTTATGAATAGGTATAGGGTAAAGTACAATTCTACTGACCCTAATACTATTATTAAGACTATTGCTGAGGTTCCTATTACTCCTGCTGAAGCTATTGTTAAGGCAGGTGTAAATATGTTCCCTGTAGCTGACTTGACTGAAAGAATAGGTCAATTGGATGCTAATCCTACAGAGTATGATGATGTATATGTAGGTGATTTGGTATTCAATAAAGATGGTCAAATAGAGTACAAACCTACCTCTGCTACACCTATTAGGGATTTCCCACATAAGGATAATAAGATAGAGGGTGCTATTGAAATATATCAGTTACCTGAGATTGATAGGAATACAGGCAAGCCATACAATGATAGGTATATATTAGGTGCTGACCCTTATGATGATGATGAATCAAATACTATGTCTTTAGGTTCTATATTTGTACTGGATTTATGGACAGATAGGATAGTAGCTGAATACACTGGAAGACCTCCTTTTGCTGATGATTACTATGAGATTTGTAGAAAGCTTTGTCTATTCTACAATGGCAGGCTGAACTATGAGTACAATAAAAAAGGTCTATTCTCTCACTTCTCGACAAGAAATAGTCTCTATCTTCTTACAGATGTCCTTGATTTCTTAAAGGAAAAGCAGATGATGAAAGATGGCTATGGTAACAAGTCAAAAGGTACTAATGCCTCTCCTGCCATTAATGCTTATGCAAGGAGTAGATTGAGAAGCTGGCTATTAGCTCCAGTTCCTATTATGCAAACTATTGATGGAGAAGAGAAAGAGGTAATGGTTCCAAGACTATTTACTGTAAGGAACAGAGCACTGCTGAAAGAGCTTATTAATTACAACTCTGAGGGTAACTTCGATAGAATATCTGCTATGGGTATGCTGATGCTTCTAAGAGAAGATAGAATGATAAGATACCAAGGAGATGTTAGTAAGGAAAAGCAGGAGAGGGCTAATAATAGCTATGATGGTAATGACTCATTCTTCAAGAGGAACTATGACTTTAGGTTTAGGCAGTAAATTTAGTAAAAATGGAGACTGATGGTTAATAAATTACTTATATACTTGCATAGGTCAAGGATTTTACTTACCTTTGCACAGTAATTAAATTGAAGTATAATGGGATATGAAATGATAAATTTGCCTCCACAGCAACTTCCCTTCAGTAAGAAAAATAAAGCTTGGAGAAAGGCACACCTTGATTGGGCAGACAGTAAGACCTTCTTCAATTATAGCTTAGTTAGAAAATCTGTAATACATAAGAAAATTAACTATGACTTGCTCAATGGTAAACTACACATGAGTGACCTTGAGATGATACTGAATCCTGAAAAGCTACAGGCAGGTTTCATACCTGATAGGATTCAACACTATCCTATTATGAATAGTAAGTTGAATGTGCTTAGAGGTGAGGAAAGCAAGAGAGTCTTTGACTTCAAGGTAGTAGTTACTAATCCTAATGCTATTACAGAGATAGAGAATAACAAGAAGCAAGAATTACTACAGAAGCTACAAGAATGGGTATCTAATACTTCTCAGTCAGAAGAAGAGGCTAATCAAGAGCTTGAAAAGATAAATGACTATTACAGCTATGAGTGGCAGGATATGAGGGAAATAAGGGCAAATGCCCTATTAAACCATTACGTAAAGGAATTGAATATCCCTCTAATGTTCAACCAAGGCTTCATGGATGCAATGGCAGTTGGTGAAGAGATTTATCAATGTGATATTGTAGGAGGTGAGCCTACTATTGAGAGATTAAATCCACTCAAAGTAAGAATCTTTAAGTCAGGATATAGCAATAAGATTGAGGATGCAGATATGATAATCCTCGAAGATTATTGGAGTCCAGGCAAGGTTATTGATACTTACTATGATGTATTGACAAAGAAAGACATGGAGTATATAGAGAAAATGCCTGACCATGTAGGTCAAGCTGCTACAGACTCTATGGATAATATTGATGAGAGATATGGCTTTGTCAATAATCACATGATAGGGGATGAAATAAGTACAGAGGGATTCTTTTGGGACCCATTAGGAGGATATGATGGAGTTAATAACTCCCTTCTTCCTTATGATGTTGCAGGAAACTTGAGAGTACTTAGAGTATATTGGAAGTCAAGAAGAAAGATTAAGAAGGTAAGAAGTTATGACCCTCAAACAGGTGAAGAAGTATTTAACTTCTACCCAGAGACTTATGTAATAGATAAGGATGCTGGAGAGGAAGAGCAGATATTCTACATCAATGAAGCATGGGAAGGAACTAAGATTGGTACAGACATTTATGTCAATATGAGACCAAGAGTAGTTCAATATAACAGATTAAGTAATCCTTCAAGATGTCACTTTGGAATTGTAGGCTCTATTTATAACCTTAATGACAACAGACCATTCAGCTTGGTGGATATGATGAAGCCATATAACTATTTGTATGATGCAATACATGATAGATTAAATAAGCTGATAGCAAGAAACTGGGGTTCATTGGTGAGATTAGATTTTGCCAAGAAACCTAAGGGATGGGATGTAGAGAAATGGTTATACTATGCAAAGACTATGGGTCTTGCAGTAGAAGATAGCTTCAATGAAGGTAATGTAGGTGCAGCTACAGGTAAACTTGCAGGTGCATTAAACAATGCTTCTACTGGTGTAATTACAGCTTCTGATGGTAATCAGATACAGCAATACATTAATCTTCTTGAGTTTATCAAGATGGAAATGGCAGAAGTTGCTGGCATTACCAAGCAAAGAGAAGGTCAGGTAAGTAATAGAGAGACAGTAGGTGGAGTAGAGAGAAGCATGATGCAATCTTCTCATATTACAGAGTGGCTATTTGTAGTACATGAGGATGTCAAGAAGAGGGCATTAGAGTGTTTGCTTGAAACAGCTAAGATAGCATTAAGAGGCAGAAGCAAGAAGTTCCAATATATCTTGTCTGATAATTCAATGAGAGTTATGGAGATAGATGGTGATGAATTTGCAGAAGCTGATTATGGTCTTGTAGTGGATAATAGCAATGGTGTTCAAGAATTAAACTCAAAACTTGATACTTTAGCTCAGGCAGCATTGCAGAACCAGACTCTATCATTCTCAACTATTATGAAGTTATTCAGTTCAGCTTCACTTGCTGAAAAGCAGAGACTTGTTGAAAAGGATGAACAGACTATTCAAGAAAGAAATGCTCAAGCACAGCAACAACAGTTGGAATCTCAGCAACAGATTGCTCAGATAGAAGCTGAACAGAGACAAGCTGAACTTCAACAGAAAGAGCAGGCTAATATCAGAGACAATGAGACTAAACTCATGATAGCTCAAATACAAGCTAACAATAAAGATGATGATGGTATTGTAGAGCAGGAATTTTCTGAGGAAGCCAAGGCAAATCTGATGGAGAAAATGAGAGAGTTCAATGAGAGATTAAAGCTTGATAGAGATAGATTAAATCATGATAAGAAAAAACATGAAGATGAAATATCTGTAAAAAGACAAGCATTAAAAAAAGAAAACAACAACTAATACTAAATAGGTATGATTAAGATTAAAGACATTGTTATGTCAAGTGTAGCACCCAATCTAAAGGAGGTTGGGTGGCTACTTCCCTTACAAGATGGTACATTTAAGCTTAAATTTTATGGTCCAAATGGGTGGACAGATGCAGCATCTGGAGTTCAAGGACCACAAGGTCCTGCTGGACCCCAAGGAGAAAAGGGGGATAAAGGTGATACTGGTGCACAAGGACCAGCAGGTCAAAATGGTGCAGCAGGGGCTAATGGTAAATCAGTTACAGCTATTGAATTAACTACAGATGAAACAGGCAGAGTGACTGGAGGTACAGCTACTTTAAGTGATAAGTCTACAATACAAATAACAGTAACTCAAGGTTAATAGTTATGGGGAAAATTAAAAAGCTTTCAGAAAGTGAGTTAATTGGAGGAACACAAGATACAGATATATATCCAATTACTTCTGTTAAGGCAGTGTTCGATGAAAAAAATACTAGACTAGATACTATACTTGGAAATATAGAGCAAGATAAAAATGCCTATAATAGGTATGTGTTCACTGATAATAGTAAGGTAAATGAGCTTATTAAAGAGCTATATGTGCCAAATAAAGAGTTTTCTCATTTACAAGGAAAAACATGTACTATAGATATACAGAAAGCATCGCTACATCAGTCTAATGGTAGGTATTATAATCTTTTTAGATTTAGAATTAATGGAGAAGCTATTGGTCCTGATAGTAATTTAGTTTTAGTTAGTGGTTCGTATGAAACTAAAGAAGAAGCAGAAGCTGCAATAAATGATGTTGGAGTTAATCACACTAATTTATATAGTAAAGATGTTTATTCTGTAATAAATTGGGATGCTATGGAAACAGACGATGCTGTGATATATAACGTAGTTGTAAATACACTTATGTGGAATTTAGCCATGTCTCCTGCTATAGAATATTCAATATCTGGAGTAAAAGAATCTACAGAAGCTGCTAATGCAGCAGCACAGGCAGCATTAGAGGCTGCTAATGCTACTAGCAGTGCACTATCATCTATAAATGCAGCAACTACAGTAGCTAATAATGCTAAAGCCTCTGCTAATGTTGCAGCCTCATCTGCTGTAGAAGCTACTACAAAGGCTAATAATGCAGCAGAAGCAGCTAATAATGCTGCTGCTGAAGCAGCTAAGGCTACATTAGCAGCAGAGGAAGCTACTTCATCTGCCAATGAGTTAAGTAACTCTCTTTCTGATAGAGTTACTAATGTAGAATCTGGAATAGAAGGGGCCGTATCAATAGCTAATAGTGCTATGACTGAAGTAGATAATGTATCTGGTGAATTGGCTAATGTAAAAGCTGATGTAACAATAGCAAAAACTAACTCAGAGCAATCATTAGAAAAATCAAATGAAGCAATACAAAAAGTAGAAGAAAATACAGATTCTATAACTGGAATAAGCCAAAAAATAAGTGGAAATATAAACTATGAAGATTTATCAGAATCTGCAAGACAACAGATAGAATCTGCTGGTGGTGGCTCTATTGTAAATAATGCTGATGATGAGGATTTAGAAGTATTTGTTAATAGTGGAGATAAATCTGTCATTAGAAGAAAGACTATAAAACAATATGTACCGTCTCAAAAGACAGGTCTTGGTTATGTTATTTTAAGAAGAAATAAGTCTTTTATAGAACAAGTAATATATAGCAATACTATTTACGAAATAGGATATGATTTTGACTTGGGAGGAGAAATGGCCTCCATCCCAGCTAACTGTATATTAAAATTCACAGGTGGCAGCATTGATAATGGTGTACTATCAAGCGCAGATAGTAGGGGATTTATAGTAAAGGCGGAAGAATATCAAATTTTTGGTAATTTACTTACATTCGATGTAAATGTTAGTAGAACTTGTATAATAAATAAGGAAGTATATGCCAAATGGTTTGGAGATATGTCAGAGACGGCAGACTCTGCTATAGCTATAAGAAGAGCTATAGCTGCTGTAGGTAATTCAAGATTTCCATTTAGTTATTACCCGACCATATATCTTCCAGCAACTACCATCTATTTATCTTCCACTGTAGAGATAGATTCTTGTGGAGTTATAATAGATGGTCGCCATGAGAGGAAAAATGGATTAAGTCCCTATATTATTCCAAATGTTCCCAACCTTACCTGTTTTCAGGTAACAGGATATTGTGATTGTTCCTTTAAGAACATGTTAATACAGTGCCCAGAGTCAGATGAAACAGGAGTACTGAGGACTTTTGTTGCTTTTGATTTTATACAAGCTGAGCATTTATATCTTGATAATTGTGGAGTTGCAAATGCAAAAATAGGATTTTATTTCTCAGGTACTCAGAATGGCATAAACTTAGCACTTTTAAATAAAATATCATGCACAAAAAGTTTATATGGTGTATGGATTAATTATGGTGGAGATGCTGCATGGAAGAATGGTATTGAAATAGTACCTTGGGATATATCAAAAAATGATATAAATATCAGAATAGATAAAGGTGCAGTTACTACTATTAGAGGAGGCTCTGCTGAGATTGGAGGTGCTGGAGGGGATAATACTAGACTTCCTAGCTATATATCACATAATTATGGTATCTATGTAACTGGAGAGTCAGTAGTTAATGTTATAGGATGTTTATGGCTTGAAAACTTGTATTATACAATATATGCCAAAGATAATTCTATAGTAAATGTATATGGGGAAACTTGGGCACTTAGTAATTTTATGAAGGAGGATAATGCTAATATAAATATAGTAGGCTCAAATAGTCAGACAGTCTCATTGGAAACTGGTGATTTATGGAGAATATTAAAAGACAAGTGTGGACTATTCTTGGACTCGAATTTCTTAAAATCTAGAGATAGTACTCCGGGGCTTAATTATAATCCAACAGCTTATAAGTTGTTAAATATAAAAAATTTCCCAGAGGTGGAAGAGCCTGCTGAATGTACAGCATATACTGTAAATATAGGTAATAAGACTTTTATATCTTCAGTAAATAACTATATTCTGAATTCACATATAGGTACTAGAAAGATTACATGCTTTATAAAGCAGAGAATAGGAGCAGCATCTTTCCCTATAAGATTTACTACCTCTTCAGGAAAAATATTACAAATAGGACTTACATCATTTACTGAGAATAGTTATAATCCACCATCTATAGAGAACAATCCAGATGTGCCAGTAGTTCCATGTATAGAGGCAGTATTACAAATTTATTATGATAATAAGTTCCTCCAAAATTCAAAACCCTGTAGATTCTTTACCAAGAATAGTATGGCATCTATGAAGGGAGGGTACTTTGACCTTATCATAGGTATATCATTTGATTTGGATACTTATGAGGCTATGATAATAAATGCAGATGGCACCTCATATATAGCTTCCAATTATCACTTAATAGATATACCACAGGATGAGCAAATATATATAGACAATTTAAGCATTATTGGGGCATATTCCTCTGTTAAAGAAACAGGATTTGAAAAAATAATAACATTCAAAGACCACTTGAATTCTTATGAGATAGATTATGTTATCAATAGATGCCTTAAAGAGAATATATTTAATACTGGTAACTATACAACTACTTTTAAGAATTTTGAAAAATTTAATCCTAAAGTAGTAAGTATTCCAAAGACAGATAGTAATCCATCTGCTCTATTGCAGACTATAAATATAGAGGAAGATAATAAAACACAACTTCATGGGTTTATTCAAACAAATTCAGTAAGTGATTTATCTGCTACTCTAAAAAGTTATGGAGGCACTAATAATATAGATTCTAATAATCTGTTAGTGTTTAATAGAGGCAGCCATAGATTATCATTGTTCTCAGAGCTAAATAGCCCTAGAGAATTTATGATTACTAATGTAATTCTAGGGGCTAGGACTAGCTTCTCTGATGGTGAATATATAAACTCTGTATATAATAAGAATGGTACAGTGGTATTCTTCACTGACTTAAATATAAAAGCTTATGTATATAATGGGAAAGTATATGATTTCTATGGAAACATAATTAGAGGTCTAGATTATAAAAAAGCAGGCTTAACTTCACAGAGACCAACATTATCTTTGACAATAGGACAAATGTATTTTGATACTACTTTGAAGAAGCCTATATGGTATGATGGTACTGCTTGGGTAGATAGTACTGGAACTTATGTATAAAGGGTCTAGCTATGTTAAAAAAATATTCAATATTTATTATAATGTTGTTGATGGGGGCATTACTAATTAGTACATGCTCCCTATACAACAACAATCAAAATCTCAGAGACAAGCTAAGTATTTCTATTTCTAATGAGAAGGCTTTTATTGTAGAGAATAATGGGTTAAAAGTTCAAAACAGGGCATTCCAATTTACAGTAGAACAGCTTGAATACTTTAATGACTCATTGATTACAAAGATGAATGAGGTCAGGAAGGAACTGAGAATAAAGGACAAGGATTTGAAGCAAATGCAGTATCTTCTGTCAGAAGCTCAGAAGAAAGATACTATTGTATTTAGAGATACTTTGTTCAGAGAACCTACATTAGACATAGATACACTTGTAGGAGATAAGTGGTATCAAATGAGGCTTGGGCTTAAATATCCAAGTACAATTACTACAGACCCTAAGTTTGTTAGTGAAAAATACATAATGATGGATTATAAGAAAGAAACTATAAATCCTCCAAAGAAATGTTGGTTACTTAGGCTATTTCAAAAGAAGCATAAAGTAGTAGAAGTGAATGTTGTGGAGAAGAACCCTTATATTGAGAACAAACAACAAAGATTCATTGAAATTGTAGAATAATTATGATTGACTTAGGAATACTAATCACTGGAGGTATAGGGCTTATTACCACAATAGTCAGTGGCTGGACATCATGGTTCTTTGCAAGAAAGAAGTATGATAGTGAAGTTGATAGTAACCTCATAGATAACATGAAAGAATCATTAGATTTTTATGAGAAGCTCTCTACTGATAATAGAGAGAGGTTGGAAGAGGTACTAAAAAGAAATGCAGAGTTAAAGCAGGAAGTGGGGGAGCTTAGGAAACAGATGTTTAACCTTATGAGTTCCATATGTACTGACCTTACCTGCCAATTAAGAAAGAGAAACTTAAACCTTTTTAATGAGCATGGAGTTAATAGTAGACAGAAAATGGAAGAAGCAGAGCTACACCATAAGTAATCTTACTATTGATGGGAAGTGGTTTTGCAATGTACTTGAAGATGCTGATAGAGGGTTAGATGACTCTATGAGCATAGCCAAGATTAGAGAATTGAAGAAACCTTCAATTACAGCTATTCCAAAGGGTACTTATGAGATTACCTTAGATGTCATTTCTCCTAAGTACTGTACTAATAGTTTTTACAAGCAAGTATGTGATGGTAAAGTGCCAAGACTACTTAATGTAAAGGGATTTGAAGGCATACTTATTCACGCTGGTAATACTGACAAAGACTCAGCAGGATGCCTATTAGTAGGTGTCAATAAAGTTAAGGGTCAAGTAATAAACAGTAGAGAAACTTTCAAAGAGCTATACAAGCTCCTTAAAGACAAGTATGATAAAGGTGAAAAAATAACCATTAAAATTCTATAGTTATGGCAAAGAAATGTGGTTGTAAAGGAAAAGGTAAAGGTAAGAAAGGTAAATAACTAAAAGTGTAAAATTATGGCAAGAGGAAAGAGAAGACCAAAGCCAATGTCACCAAAGGCTGGTATCAAGAGAACAAGGTATGGCTGTGGAGGAAAACTTAAATAAGAGTATGTACAAGTTACTTATACTAATGCTTAAATACATACCTATGTTAATATCATTAGTATATGTACTAAACACAGCTTTATCCTACTTTTATATAGACATTCCTGTATTGAGTAATCTGGCAGGAATGTCTATATTGCCTTGGATATTTATGTATTTATCTGCAACAGTATTTAGGTTTTGTTTATATCACAAGATGTTCTTACATTATATCTTGGTAACTGATATAATAAACATAATTGATTACTATATAGGTATTCCAATTGAGGACTTAGAGCTGTTGATGATTCATGGAACTATAACAGGATTATTCCTGTTTGTAATATTGTATTTATATGTTAAGAGTCATAAGAAGCCTACTATTAAAGATAGTATATGAGAAGACATGGAAGACCTGATGAGTTCATGGATATGTTTGATTCAAGAAGTGATAGATTCTCTGATAGATTCAATGAGTCTGGCATGGGAGGTAATGATATGGATAAGATGATGAGATATATGAGGAACTCAATGAATGGAGAACACTTCACTGAATCTGAGGCTAAGTATCTTGTAGCTGATATGTATCATACTGAGAATGGCAGAAAGTACAGTGGTGAGAAGTTTGATATGCACAAGGCAAAGGAGATTTGTGAGAGATATAGGGGAATACTCCCTACATCTGCTACAGTTGCTGATGTATATGTTGCAATCAACTCTCAGTACCATGACTATGCAGAACTGTTTAAGAACTGGTTTGGTGATAGTATAGAACAGAAGATAGTTGAATCTGCTATTGTATTCTGGTTTAAGGATGCAGATTGCAAAGCTGAAAACAAGGTAGTAGAATACCTTAGAGAGTACTAATAAGATAAGAGTAAGAGATAATCTTACCCTTTCTTTTTGCCTATATTGCAAGTATTTTATTTATATAGGTAAAAGCAATTTATTTACTATATTGTAGATATGCAAAACTTTACTTACCTTTGCACTGTTTTAAGAACAAAAAGGTAGAAGAGTATGGAAGAAGAACTTAGCTTAGATAACATCTTAGGAGCAGAGGAAATTGAGAATCTGTTTGTAGAAGATGAGGATACACAGGATACCCCACCTGCAAATGGGGAGCCTCCTAAGAAAGAGGAGGAGCCAGATAAGGATAAAGAAGAAACTACTGAGGTTGTTGATGTAGATAACTTATTTACTGATACACCAGAGAGCGTAGGTAGTGGAAAAGAAAATACAGAGGAAAAGGAAGATACCACTCCTAAAGGGGATGGCACTTCTCCCAAAAACTTCTACTCTTCCATTGCCAAAGCCTTGAAAGAGGAAGGTATCTTCCCAGACCTTGATGATGAGGGCTTATCTAAGGTTAAAGACCCTGAAGACTTTAGAGATTTAATTGACCAACAGATAAAGGCAGGTCTTGATGAAAGACAGAAAAGAATTGATGAAGCCTTGAATGCTGGAGTTGAACCTACAGAGATTAGAAAGTATGAGAATACTATAAACTTCCTTGATTCTATTAAGGAGGATAATATCTCTGATGAAGGTGATAAGGGAGAAAAACTTAGAAAAGACCTGATTTATCAAGACTTTATTAATAGAGGTTATAGTAAGGAAAGGGCTGCAAGAGAAGTGCAAAAGTCTTTCAATGCTGGTACTGATATTGATGATGCAAAAGAGGCTTTGAAAAGCAATATTGACTTCTTCAAGGATAAGTATGATGAACTTGTCAATGAGGCTAAGTCAGAAGCAGAACAGGAAGAGAAAGAAAGAAAGGAACAGGATGAAAAGCTTAAATCATCAATCCTTAATGACAAGGATGTGTTTGGGGATTTATCAATAGATAAATCAACAAGACAGAAGATTTATGATAACATAGCTAAGCCTGTGTATAAAGACCCAGAGACAGGAGAGTACTTTACTGCTATCCAAAAGTATGAGATGGAAAACAGGACAGACTTCCTAAAGAATATTGGGTTACTTTTCACACTAACTGATGGCTTTAAGAACCTTGATGGTTTGGTGAAAGGTAAAGTAAAGAAAGAAGTAAGGAAAGGTCTTAGAGAGCTGGAACATACTCTCAACAACACAGCAAGAACCTCAGATGGTAATCTAAAGTTTGTCAGTGGAGTTGATGAGGACCCTGAATCTTTCATAGGAAAAGGGTGGAATCTTGATGTCTAAGCCTATAGTATAGAGTAAAATAACTGATAAATTAAATTATTTATGGCTGGAAAATTAGGTAAGTTTCAAATGGCAGGCTTCCAACACTGGAAGGGTCTTACTAAGGAAAACCACCTTGGTTCTATCTTTCAGTTAGCTCCACAGAAGGCTACAAACCTAATGGTGCAACTGTTGGCTTATTACAGAGGAAAGACACTTGACACATTCCTAAATCAATTCCCAACAAGAGAGTTTGAGGATGATAATGAATACTACTGGGATGTTATTGGTTCTTCAAGGAGAAACATTCCTCTTGTAGAGGCAAGAGATGAGAATGGTACTGTTGTTACAGATGCCAGTGGTATGATTGGAGTAGGTACTACTCCCTTCTATTTGGTATTCCCTGAGGATTGGTTTGCTGATGGTGAATACATTGTAGGTAATCTGAATGAAATCTATCAGTTCAGAATACTTGGAGACCCAAGAATGGAGGGCACTAATGCAGTGTATAAGGTAGAGCTTGCTGGTGGTAACACAGCAGGTGTTCCTGCTGAAAGATTGCTTGCAGGTGAGAGATTCTCAGTTGAAGCTGCATTTGTTGAGAAGGAGCTTTCAAGAAAGGTTGGTGATGTAAGATTTACAAGCCCTGTTTCTATGAGAAATGAGTGGTCTGTAGTAAGAATCCAACACAAGGTTCCAGGTTCTATGTTGAACAAGAAGCTGGCTGTAGGTATTCCTATTGTTAAGGAAACTGAGGGTAGATATACTAAGTCAGTTGCTACAATGTGGATGCACAATGTAGATTGGGAAGTAGAACAGCAATTCTCTGAGTACAAGAACAATGCACTTGCATTTGGTAGAAGCAACAGAAATGTCAATGGTGAGTACATGAACTTTGGTAAGTCTGGTAATGTTATTAAGACAGGTGCTGGTCTGTTTGAGCAGATGGAAGTTGCTAATACTATGTATTACAACACATTCAGCTTGAAGCTTCTTGAAGATGCTCTATATGAGCTTTCTGCTTCTAAGTTAGACTTTGGAGACAGATACTTCTTGATTAAGACTGGTGAAAGAGGTGCTATCCAATTCCACAAGGAAGTACTAAAGACAGTATCAGGTTGGACACAATTTGTTCTTGACAACAGCTCTATTGGTGTTATTCAAAAGACTCAATCTAAGTTGCACCAAAACTCATTGAGTGCTGGTTTCCAATTTGTTGAGTATAAGGCTCCTAATGGTGTTAGAGTTAAGATTGATGTAGACCCATTCTATGATGACCCAGTAAGAAACAAGATACTCCATCCAAATGGAGGTGTTGCATTCTCTTACAGATATGATATTATGTACATTGGTACTATGGACCAACCTAATATCTTTAAGTGTAAGATTAAGGGTGACAATGAGTACAGAGGTTATCAATGGGGTCTAAGAAACCCATTCACAGGTCAAAAGGGTAATCCTTACATGTCATTTGATGAGGATTCTGCTGTAATTCACAGAATGGCTACTCTTGGTATCTGTGTTCTTGACCCAACAAGAACTATGTCACTAATCCCTGCAATTCTACAGGGCTAATGATAAAAGGGGAGTAGGATAAGCTCCTACTTCCCTTATTTTATTTCAAAAAGTTAAGGAGAAGATATGGCAGAAAAGAAAATGGAAGAGAAGGTGGATTATACTGTACCTGACTTTGATATAGACAATACAGAGACTCCACTTCAGGAAGTACCAAAAGAAGAGGCTACTGTAAAAAGCCCTAAGAAGACACAAAAGAGAGTAGAGGTATCTGATGATGCCTTAGTTAGTTGTCTGAGAAATGAGAGAATTATTGTAAGACATGTGCCTAAGCTGACAGGTATGTGGGGTAATAACCCTAAGCATGTATTGTCAGGAGGTATGGCAGAAGGTGCAGTTAGAACATTTGTAGTACCAAGATTATCTTCAGGTATGTTTGTTAATGTCCTTACAGACAAGGAAAAGGCATTTCTTGAGGAAATAATGGGTCTTGAATATAATGCACTAAGTATCTATAAGAAGGTAGATAACTTCTGGGATGATTCCAATGAGAATGGTATCAATAAGGTAAGATTGACAAAGCAGGATAACTACTTCAATCTATCTGACCCAGAGGATTATATCAGATATAAGATACTATTAGCCAACAAGGATTATATTGCTCCTTCATTGCAAGCATTGCAAGATACTCCTAAGGCTACTTACCAGTTTGTTATCATTTCTGAGGGTGAAGAGACTAAGGTTGCTAAGAATAATATGAGCACTACAATGATGTGCTATAAAGAGTTTGGTAAGATTGAGGATGATGTTGATACATTAAGAGTTATTGTTGAGACCATTGATGGTAGACCTACATCACAGACTGCTAAACTTGAGTTCTTACAGACTAAGGTTAATAGCTTGATACAGGCTGATAGCAAGATATTCTTGAAGGTTATTACTGACCCAATGCTTTCTACAAAGGTTCTTATTAAGAGAGCTATAGAGGCAGGTCTGATTTCTAATAGGGGTAATTACCTATACTTGAGAAAGGATAATACTCCACTTTGTGAGACTAATGAAGAGCCTACATTGAATGTAGCAGCTAAATACTTAAACTCTCCTAAGCATCAAGAAGTTAAGTTTGCTTTGGAAGCTAAGCTGAAGTAAGAAAAAGAGTATGACAACACAGGAATTTTCTAATGAATTTGATGTTCTGTATAACAATATAATGAGCAATCAGGCTCCAGGTCTTGATGAGTATGAGAAGTCTGTCTTTCTAACTAAGGCTCAATCAGAGATATTGAAAAATTATTTCAATCCTAAGGGCAATAAGTATGGACAGGGATTTGATGAAAGTGCCAAGAGGCAGATAGATTTTTCTACTCTGATAACTGCTGCTAAACCATCACAACAAACCTCTGTTGAGGGATATGTCAAATTTGATGATAGAAGCAAGCTCTACAAAATGCCTAAAGATATTCTATTTATGTTGAATGAGACAGGCATTAATACTGTAGATGGAGTTAAGAGACTGATTAGTATAATTCCTATGAATTATGAAGAGTATGCAAGACTTATGTCTAAGCCTTGGAAGCAGCCCCTAAAGAATCAAGGTTGGAGACTATTCCAATCTACTGGTGGGGTTGATTTTATCTCTGAGGTAGTCATTAAATATGATAGTACTTTGACTGATTACAAGATTAGATATGTGAAGAGACCAAAGCCTATCATACTTGCAAATCTGGCTGATGAGTATTCTAATGTATCTATTGAAGGAATAAATACTATCACAGAATGTGAATTAGACCCTATTCTTCACCCAGAAATTCTTCAAAGAGCAGTAGAACTTGCAAAGTCTGCTTATACAGGAGACTTGAAGAGTAGTGTAGAACTTGGTCAAAGAAGTGAATAATGACAACTGAAGAATTTTCTAATGAGTTTGACACCTTACTGAATAGCTATTCTACCATAGAGGCATTTGGAAAGACACCCAGCACTGTTGAGCTTGATGAATATGAGAAATCTGTATTTCTCACTAATGCTCAAGAAGAGATAGTGATAGGTATGTATAATGGTAAGAATCCATTTGGAGACTCATTTGAGAGGACTGAGGAAATCAGAAGATACTTGAGTGACCTAATAAAGACTTACACAACTACTGATAAGAAAGTAGGATATACAGGACTGTCCAAATCCTCAGTATTCTTTGAATTACCTGATGACTTATGGTTCATAACCTATGAAGCAGTTAATTTGAAAGATGATGGATTAGGATGTATGAGTGGTGAAGACATCTCTGTAATACCAATTACTCAGGATGAGTACCATAGGATAAGAAAGAATCCTTTCAGGGGTACTAATGAAAGAAGAGCTTTAAGGCTTGATTTGAGTGGTAAGGTAGTAGAGATAGTATCAAAATATAATGTGGAGAGTTATCTTGTTAGATACCTTTCAAGACCTGCTCCCATTATATTAACTGATTTGACAGATAATCTGTCAATCAATGGCATAAGTGTAAAAACAAAATGTGAATTGAACCCTGTAATACATAGAGCTATACTTGAGAGAGCAGTAAAACTTGCCATCATAAGTAGGGTTCCAAATACAGGAAAAGAATAAAACTATTGTATAATTTAATATTAAATTAAAATGGCAACATTTAGTACAAATCAAGTAAGACAGCTTTATGTAGCAAAAGCACTGAAGACTCCTGATGTACTTGCATCAGATGCTGCTGGCTCTATTGCAGTAAAGAATGATACTGCAAAGAATCATCTGTACTTTGAATATAAGGGTGCTGACAACTTGATGAGAAGTGACCTAATTGACATCAAGAATATCCTTTATGCTAAGGCTACTGATGCTGATGCTATGGCACATGAATTGAAGTCAGTTACTGTGACTCTTGACACCAATGTTAATGGTGGTACTCCTGTAGCTGGACAGGATTATATCCTGAGAATTGCATTCAGACAATATGTAGGAATGTCAGATGAAGACCAGTACTTCAAGTATGGTATGGTTCATGCCTATGCTGGTATGGATGCAGATGAGTTCTATAAGGTTCTTGCATTATCAATTACTAAGAACTTCAGTAGAGAGGTAGTACCTCTGATTAAGATTGAAGTACATAGTAAGGCTACTAAGAGCAAGGGAGGATTTGACTCTAATGGTTACATGGTTGTAACTCCTACTACTAAGGATAATGGTAAGAGTGATACTACTAACCCATACTATGCAACAGATATCCTTGTAACTGATATTGATAGTATCAGAATTACTGAGGTAGAGCAGCCTTGGAGATTAGGTGTTATGGCACAGACTCCTGTGTACTTTACAGTACAGCCTACAACAGTTCTTGTAAGTGGTGATGAGAGAATCTGGGGTACTGTTACAGATAATGAAGATGCTGGTACAATTGACAATGGTAAGAAGATTGCGGACCTTGAGTACTTCTGCATGGGTGAGAGGGGTGATATTTATAGAGGAGTTGGATTCCCTAACAATATTCCTACTACTTATCTTGTAGACCCAACTGTTAAGTATAATGTGATTGACATCCACTATGCTTATGTAGGTAGCAATGAGAGTGTACAAAAGTCTGAAAAGACAATTACTCTTGTAGTACCAAAGGTAGGAGCTAATACTCAAACAAGTAACAAACTTGCTAATGATATTATCTCTGCAATTAATGCTGCTACAGGTTTAACTATAGCTACTCTTGATGTGTCAGCAAGCTAAACAAATTTATAAGGGAGGCTATTAAGTCTCCCTTTCTTTTTATATAAACATTTGATTATGGTACAATTTAATGAGTTAAGAATAACCCCTGATGGGCAAAAGCTGATTATAGATGTATCTGTCAAGGACTTAGAGTATTACACAAATGTATATCTTGATACTATACAGATAGATACTCAAGATACCTTTGTTGAGTCTGGTCCAAGTAGTGAAGTTGTATATACAGAAGTTATAGAAGGAAATACCAAGTCAGTTAGATTAGAACTGGGAACAGGAGACCTATTACCAACTCTTAATGACAATCTTTTCTTTGTGTATATTAGGACTAAGGGCACACCTGCTGCAAATACTCCTTGTGGGATGGATAATATTACTACATTAGGAGTTGTATCTAACCTTTATCCTCTGTACCAACATGCCTTTAGTTACATTAAAGAATTGAGTGACACTTGTTCTATCCCTAAGAATTTCATCAACTATATACTTCAATATAAGGCATTTGAACTTGCTGTAAAGACAGGTCATTATACTGAGGCAATAAAGTATTGGAAGAGATTCTTTATGGGAATTAAAGACTCAGTGATAACCCCTAATTGTGGATGCTATGGACAAGGTACTTAATGAATCACTTACAAGATATTTCAATGTCCTATCAAAGTTAGGATATATGAGTTATTCAGAGGTAGATAAACTATTGGTGCTGATATTCATATATGATTTGCTTGAGAGTGATTGTAAGTCCTTTATAACAGAAGAAGAGTATAGAATTTTAGATAGTGCCCTATACTGTCTATATGGTTCTACTTGCTTAATACCTTATCCAGAGTATATAGCAAACACTTCAATCTCTTGTGCAGGCAAGTCAGTATAATTATTACATTAATACTTCTGACATAAAAATAGTAAAATCCTTGTGTAACTGATAATAATTACTTATCTTTGCACAAGGATTTTTAGTTATAGTAAATAATGATGTTATGAGTACATATAAAGAATTAACCTACATGGTACTTGATGAATTGAAACTGTACTCAGATGATGCCCTATATACAGAGGAGCATGTTATGTTTCTATTTGGTAAGTATAGGACATTCTTACTGAAACAGAGATATTCAGATGTAAAGAAGCAGATACCTGAGAGTAACTATCAGACTATATGCTTGGATTTAATTGAGGTACCTGCTATATCAGGTGAGCCTTGTGAAGGTGGTTCTTATCTAAGAAGTAAGGAGAAGATACCTTTCCTAATGAAGATAGGTAATCCTATGGTGTACCCAGTTGATTATTATCAAGGGGAGATTACTTATGTAAGTAGAGAAAGGATGAGATATGTGGGATATAATAAGTATCTGAAAAATATCATCTATGCTTCTATTGGTCCAGATAATTACCTATACTTTAAGTCTTTCAATCCACAGTACTTGTATCTTGAAAAGGCAAGAATGACAGGTATATTTGAAGACCCACAGGCTGCATCAGAATTGCAGTGCCCTGATGAGAATGGTGATACAGTATGTGATGTATTAGATAAGACTTTCCCTATTGAGGATGCTCTTATACCTCCTATGATTGAACTTGTAGTCAAGGAATTGTTAGGTGCTGAATATAGACCTAAGGATGAATCCAATGATGCAAAGGATGAGTTGTCAGAAGTAGCAACCAAATAGTGAGTTATGGAATCTTGTCAAGAAGAGAAGGATAAAGGATTGGTTGATTTCCTAAACTCCATTAAAAAAGTGAATGAGCCAAGAGTTCATAAAGTTAGGGGTTCCTATGGTGTATATGATGCCTATAAGTGGATAAGAAAGAATGGCTGGCTCAATATAGGAAGATGTCTTACAGAACATGAGTTCTATAGTATTATAAGGAAAGTCAATGACTACTTAGCTGATAGTTTCCTTCATGGTAATGATATTAAGTTACCACATAGAATGGGTAGAATAGAGCTAAGGAAATATGATGTGAGAGTTAGTTTTGATGGTGAAAAGGTTAAGACTAACTTACCTATAGACTGGGATAAAACTCTTAAATTATGGTATGAAGATGAGGAAGCCTATAAGGAAAAAACACTGGTTAAAGTGGAGGAAAAAGAAATCTTTAAGGTCTACTATAATAAACAATTAGCAGACTATAATAATCAGGTCTTCTATGAATTTAATGTCAATAGAGAACTGAAGAAGAGATTAAAACAAAGAATAAAAGAAGGAAAGATAGATGCTTTCAAGATATAATTATGGTAAAAGAATATAACTACATAAATATAAGAGAAGCTCTAAGTAGAGTACTAAGACATCCTCTTCTTCAAGATGTAACTCTTGAGCAGGCTGTACAATATACCATTGACTTCATTGGTATATTTGGTATGCCAAAGTTATATCAAGATAAGGAAGAGGTTCTTCATATAGAGGACTTTAGAGCTAAGCTTCCTTGTGATTTAATATCTATCAATCAGATTAAAGAGTGTAAAACTGGTGTATGCCTTAGAAGCATGACAGATAATTTCATGCCAAGAGAACACTATGACAGAAGTGCTGGCTATAAGATACCACAAGAGTTGTCCTTCAAAACACAAGGACAAGCACTGTATGTATCCTTCAAGACAGGAGATGTATCAGTGTCCTATAAGGCAATTCCAGTAGATAAGGATGGATTTCCACTACTTATTGATAACCCTGTATTCCTGAAGGCTCTTGAAGCATATATCAAGAGAGAAGCATTTACTATTCTATTTGATATGGGTAAGATTGCACCTGCTGTATTACAGAATACTCAGCAGCAATATGCTTGGTTGGCTGGTCAATTGCAGAGTGAATTTACTATTCCATCACAGTCTGAGATGGAGAGTATATCAAGAATGTGGAATACACTCATACAAAGGACAAGTGAGTTTAATAATGGATTTTCATCTCTTGGTAATAAGGAATATATTAAACTACAATAACTATGCAGAAACAAGCTATTTTTAAGACAAAGGGAATGCAGAGGGACCTATCATCTTCTGCATTTAACTCTGGATATGCTTATGAAAATAAGAATGTCAGAGTAATGCCAACTGATGAAAGTACTCTGCTTAGTTTGGTAAATGAAAGAGGTAATAAAAAATCAAGTATAGCTGGTATAGGGGATTACATAGAGGGTATTCCTATAGGTCAATCACTTATTAATGATGAGCTTATAATATTCTCTTATGGAGAGAAAACAGAATTACCAAAGGTAAATATTAAAGCAGAAGAATCTACAGTAACTGATATTGTAGCTAAAGAGTCTAATATAGAGATTGAAGCAACTCCACTAGATAAAATATATAAGCTATGGTTTGATAATGGAAACTTAACAGGTAAATTACTATATAAGGGTGACTTAGGGTTTGATTATAAGCACCCTATAGAGTCTATATCATTCTATGAAAACTCTGATATTAGAAAGATTTACTGGACAGATGGATTGAATCAACCAAGAGTTATTAATGTAGCTGCTGCATCTGCTGTAGTAAATAAGTGGAAAGATGACTCTTTTAACTTTGTAAGAACTTTAAAATTAAAGGAAAAAGTTTCTATAGACAGAAATCTAGTAGCCAATGGTGGCTTTTCTCCGGGTGTTATACAATATGTATTCACATACTTTGATAAGTATAGTCAGGAAACTAATATATTCTATGCTTCCCCTCTCTATTACATATCCTATAACAATAGGGGAGCTAGTCCAGAAGATAGTGTAAGTAATAGTTTTAATATCAGTATAGTAAATCCTGATAATTCTTTTGATTATGTCAGAGTTTATTCTATACATAGAAGCAGTATAAATGCTACACCTACAGTTAAGAGAGTAGTAGATTTGGCTATACCTATTTCAGGTACCTATACATATAAGACTACTTCATTGTCTTTTATAGGAAGTCCATACACAATAACTCTTTATAAGAGAAGTGATGGAAGTTCATTGAAATTATCTAAGGTAAGTACTAGTAGTTATATATCTTTGAGTGGAAATACTTATAGTAGAATCACATTCAGTAATGGTGATAGTATAGCATTATCAAGTGGTAAAACATTTATATTATCTTTTTCTGAGGGATATAAAGGTACTGCAAACTATGATGATAATTCTGGGTTCTCTTATTCATCAACTGTTACTAGAAATGTTACATACACAGATAATGGCTCATCAGGAGATTCAATTGACCCTACAGAACTATTGTATGTAGGTGGAGAAGAGGTAGTGTTTGGCACAATGTCTCAGAAGGATAATACATTGTTCCTAGGAGATTTCACATTACAAAGAAAGACTATAGATTCTACTATAAAGAATTTCTTTAAAAGAAAGACTATAACATTCAGTACTTATGTGAAGAGTATTACTCCTCCTGAACCAAGTGGTTATTATCCTTATAATAATCAACTAAAGTTTAACTCTTATCAATTCAAGACATTTAAGTATCTTGAATATTACAGATTTGGCATTCAAGCACAGCACTATACAGGTAAATGGTCAGAGCCTATATGGATAAATGATGTCAAAAATACTGTTCATATAGACACCACTTTCTATAATAATAGCAATATTGGATTGCCAGTAGCAGAATTTACTCTTAACAATTCTGATATAATTAGTAGGTTACTGAATCAGGGATATATTAGAATAAGACCTATGGTAGTATATCCTACTATTAATGATAGAGAGGCAATATGTCAAGGTATATTGTGCCCTACTGTATATAATGTATCTGACAGATATGGTAATTCACCATTTGCACAATCATCTTGGTTTACAAGACCTAATGCCCCATTTGATGAATATAAGGCTTTTCATTATCATCAGAGTAGTGGAAGTGATTGGAGTGGAGATTGGGTAGGACTTGGGCAATACTTAGGGGACCCATCTACACACTCAAGGGCAGGTATTATGTCTAATAACAATACCATAGTTACTTCAAGTGAAGGGCAATATAATATTAACATAGTTAATAAAGGGACTTGGGCTGAATTTAGACATAACAGACCTATTCCGAGCAATAATAACAGAAATGCAGAAATCCAATGTATTTGGAATCCTCCTTCTGGTCCTTATGTTGATGATACTGCAACTGACTCAGATGTTGCAAGTTGGGTATCTAACAACGCAGAGAATTACTACATTGACCAATCAATATTAACTTTCCACTCGCCTGACATTGAGTTTGATAATGAAGTAAGAAGTATTGATACATCAGGATTGAAGCTGAGGATAGTAGGTATGGTTCCCCTAACTGCATTTGCCTCAGATATTGATATTCAGACTTCTACTCCTGTTAATAGCTTCTATGATAGTTCAGAGCTACCTGCTGGATTTTATAAAGAGCCTATAGGTGTAGAAAATGATTTCAGTTCTGAGGAACTTAGAACACATCTTGGTGACTCCCATTTTGGATGGAAAGGGTTAATCTCTGGGGCATTCTGGTTTGATGAATTAACTGCATACAAAAAAGATACAGGTAATACTCATCACTATACTACTGGATTTGTTGTATATCCTTGGCATAGGAATGGTTCCCTTAATAATACTAAGTTTGCTACTGATGGTTATAGGTCTGCTATGCTTGACAAGAAGAAAATGTCTAATATGAGGTATTCATATAAGTCAGTCTACTTGGATTCAGGTAATATATGGAATGCTTATGGAAGTGGTAGTAGTACAAGAACTGGTATATCAGGAGTTGCAGTATTTGACTCTAATGAGGTATCACTTATTAGATTACCTGCACAAGAGAACTCAGGTCTTACAGATATTAACTACTATGGTAATGTAGATAAGCTTCTTACTATCTCAAGAATTGGTGATAAGAAAGATGGTTATCCTATTATGACTACTGGTGCTCAAAGTGCAGAAACTGATGCACATAAATTATTTAGTGGTAATTATATGCAGGTAGATAATAGATTTACTGACCAAGTTACAGGTACTGACCCTGTTAGAATCAAGTATAAGTCTACTCCTCATGCTGTATTAGCTCTAAACTATACTACATCAGGTGCTCAGAGGATATTACCTAATATCAAGGATGGTGATTATAATGATACTTGGTCTGTAAATGCACAGAACTCAGGTGCTCCAAGGGGACAACACATGTATTGGGATAAGTCAGGAAGTACCAAGAGTGTATCACAGGACACTATTATTACTGGTGCTCCAAGAGGTCCTATATCTGCTGTATCAAGTATTCAACATGGATGGCTATGGTTAGGAGAATTATATAATGATGATGTACAGAACAGGTTTGGTGGTCAGGCAGAAGAGGCTTTTGAGAATAATGTATGGCTACCTTGTGGAGACCCAATTTCTCTTATAGATGCTGATAGCAAGGTTAAGAGCAGTATTACTATTAGGTGGGAAGAAGGTGATACCTACTATCAAAGGTATGACCATATTAAAACATATCCATTCACTCTTGAAGACCAGAATGCAGTAACTGATATTGTATCATTCATGTGTGAAACAAGGGTAAATATTGATGGTAGATATGATAGGAACAGAGGACAGACAAGTAACTTCTCAATTACTCCTGAGAATTTTAACTTGATGAATGATGTATATTCCCAGCCTAATAACTTCTTCAATTATAGGACAATCAATCCAAATAAGCTGAACTTGGATAACTTCCATAATTCAATTACTTGGACTAGGACTAAAACTGCTGGAGAGTTAATAGATACTTGGACTAACATCACTCTTGCATCTACCCTTGACCTTGATGGGGATAAGGGAAATGTAAGGGCACTGAGAAGGTTTAATAACAATATACTTGCTTTCCAAGATAGAGGTATTAGCCAAATCCTATATAATGAGAATATGCAGATTTCTTCTACTGATGGAGTCCCTATTGAGATTGCAAACAGTGGAAAGGTTAATGGTAAGAGATATATCTCTGATAGAATAGGATGTACTAATAAATGGTCCATGTGTGAAACATCTAATGGTATTTACTTTATAGATGACATCACAAAAGGTATATTCTTATTTAATGGTCAGTTGGATAATCTATCAGATAGATTAGGTTTCCACTCTTGGATTAACAGAGCCTCTGATAGTATAGATATATGGAACCCAGTAGACTTTGATGGATTTGTTACCTACTATGACAAGGTTAATGGTGATGTATTCTTTATTAGCAAGGATGAGTGTTTAGCATTCTCTGAGCCATTAGGTCAGTTCAGCTCATTCTATAGTTATGAGAAGATGCCTTACTTTACTAATCTTGAAGATAGAGGAATTGCTCTTAATGTTGAAGGTACAGGTACATTGTATAGACCTTGGTTGCATAATGAAGGAGACTATAACATATTCTTTGGAGTATATCAGCCATTCTATACTACTATAATAGCTAACCCAGATATGCCTGTAGACAAGATATTCAATAACCTTGAGTTCAGGTCAGATAGCTGGGGCAAGAATGGTAATCTGCTCAATACAACATTTGATACTCTAACTGTATGGAATGAATATCAACAGGGTACTTCTACTCTAAATAATATCTTAGGAAGACCTTCTAACTTAAAGAAGAAGTTTAGAATTTGGAGAGCTAATATACCAAGGGCTAAGGCAAATGGTAGAGATAGAATGAGAAATCCTTGGTTATATATCAAGTTATCTATGGAAGGAGAAAATGTAAATAAGACTATATTGCATGATATGATTGTACATTACTTTGAGTAATAATAGGGGAAGGTAAGTTTATTACTTATCTTCCCTTTACTTTTTGGATAATATCCTTGTATAATTCAAATACTTTGTTTATCTTTGCAAACAAATTAGTATGATATGGCTAAAAGAAAAGTTATAAGAAAGTCTAACAGACCATTTACATACAACCCTCATTACTATGCTTGGGGTGGTGATTTCAAGGCTGCTATGGGTGGCACAGGAGCATTTGACTTAAAGAGTACTTTTAGTGGAGGCAATGTTGCTGGAATGCTAAAGGGAGGCTTGGCAGGTGGCATAGGTAGTGCAGTAGGTAATATTGCAGGTGGTGCTATTGGAGAGGGACTTGAGTCAGGTGCAGGTAGTGCAATTAGTAATATTGGAGGTACTATAGGTAGTGCAGTAAGTGCAGTTAATCCTGTACTTGGAGGCATTATATCTGCTGGTTCAGGTATTATTGGAGGTCTTACAAATAGGATGTTTGGCTCCAAGTTAAATAAGGAGAAGATTGCTGAAGTTGAAGGAAGCAACAAAGCTATAAATACTGTTATGGTAGATAGCAGTAGTGCTGATTCAGTTATGGACCAGTGGGCTAATCAGGACTTTGGCAAAGACTTTACTAAATCAGACATTGGTAAAGATGGTTGGTTTAGCAATAAGGCTAAAAACAAATATAAGGAACTAAAGAAGCAACAGGATATTGCAAGAAATAGAGCATTGACTTCTTATGAGAATGCAGCAGATGCAGCAGATACTCAGTCTGACCTTAATGCTATAGCAAGCTTTGCTGCCTTTGGTGGTCCTCTTGGTATATGGGGAGGATATGGAAGTGGAGCAATAGGCTATGAGTTAGCTAAAGAGAACTTAGGTATTAAGGCTCTTAATGCTGCAAATAAAGGTAAGCTGACTTCATTACCTAACTCATTTGAATCATCAGAATTGAATACTTTTGCTAAAGGAGGTGAGATACATATCAAGCCTGAGAATAGAGGTAAATTCACCAAGTATTGTGGAGGTAAAGTTACTTCAGAGTGTATTGCAAGGGGTAAAAGAAGCAGTGACCCTGCTGTAAGAAAGAGAGCTACTTTTGCTGCTAATGCAAGGAAGTGGCATCATGCCTTTGGAGGAGATTTACTTACTCATGGTGCTGAGTGGGATAATGGTCTTAGAATAATTGGTAATGGTGGAACCCATGAGGAGAATCCAATGGAAGGTGTACCTATGGGAATGGATGCAGAAGGAACTCCTAACCTTGTAGAGCAAGGAGAGGTAATCTTCAATGACTATGTATTTAGTAACAGAATGTTTGCTGATGGTGGTCTATTAGAGAGTTTCAATCTTCCAAAGTCTTATGATGGCTACTCATTTGCTGCAATAGCAGAGAAGCTGGGAGAGGAGTCTAAGGAGAGACCTAATGACCCAATAAGCAAGAGAGGACTTCTAAGTTCTATGTCCAGACTACAGCAAGCCCAAGAGACTGTAAGGCAACAGAATCAAGTAGGTCAAGAAGGAGTACAATATGCTCATGGTGGTAGAATGGGTACATTATTTGATGGTCTTGGTGATACACCTAACTTCTTAGATGGTGTAGATTATGGAGATTGGCAAGACTATGGTACTCTATTAGAGCCTATCAATGCAGAAGATTTATGGAATGAATCTATGGCAGGTGCTGATGAGGGTGATAAAGGGAATAATAATAGCAAGCTGACTTGGCTAAGATATGCTCCTGTAGTAGGTGCTGCAATAGGATTAGGTCAGAATTTATTCAGTAAACCAGATTATACAAGTGCTGATGCAATACTTGAAGCAGCTAATCAAGCAGGTAATTATACTCCAGTAGGATATACTCCAATAGGTAACTATTTACAATATAGACCTTTTGACAGAAACTTCTATTTGAATAAGCTTAATGCACAAGCAGGTGCTACAAGAAGGGCTATTATGAATACCACAAGTCCTTCAAGAAATGCAGCCTTACTTGCAGCAGACTATAATGCTCAAGGTAGATTAGGAGACCTTGCAAGACAGGCTGAAGAGTATAACTTAGCACAAAGGCAGGCTGTTGAAACCTTTAATAGAGGTACTAACATGGCTAATGCTGAGATGGGACTCAAGGCTGCAATGGCAAATCAAGAAGCTGCATTAAAGGCAAGAAGTTCAAGACTAAGTGGTGTTGCACAGGCTATGGCAGTAAGAGATGCTGTTGATGCAAGAAGAGGTGCAAGTATGAGTGCTAACCTTACTAACTTCTTTAATTCTCTTGGAGATATTGGTAGAGAAGAAGTAATGAAAGCTTGGATTAATGAGAACCCAGCTTTGTATTATGCAATCTCAACAGGAGGAGCTGGAACTTCCTATAAGGGAAAGAAGAAAGAAGATAAGAAAGCAAAAGGAGGGTATTTAACTATTAAATCAAAAAGAAAATGAAAGGATATATATACAAGCTAACTTGTACCATTACTGGTAAGGTATATATAGGCAAGACTATTGATATTAATAGGAGAATGGCACAGCATTCTAAAATAACTTCTAAATATTCTCATCACTTAGCCAATGCTATTAAAAAGTATGGAATAGATAACTTCAAAGAAGAAATTATATTTGAAGTGGAAGCAGAAGATAGAGCAGTCCTAAATACTACTCTATCAAATGCAGAAAAGTCATATATAGAACAATATGATTCCTACAGAAATGGTTATAATAGCACAATTGGGGGAGAAGGTACAGGTGGATTCCACTGGTTAGAATCTTCCAAGAAGAAGTTGTCTGAATCATTGAAGAAATTCTTTGAAAGTGCTAAAGGAAAGGCTCAGATAGAACATACTATCTCTTGCATCAAAAACAGAGAAGTTTCAAAAGAAACCAGAGAAAAAATAGGAAAAGGTAACAAGGGAAAGAAAATGTTAGAAGAGGCTAAAATCAAAATAAGAAAATATCAATTGGCTAATGCTTTTTCTAAATATGTACCAGTCTTACAGTACGACTTAAATAATAATCTACTAAATAGATTTAATAGCATTACAGATGCTGCTAAAAATATAGATAAGGATACTTCACATATAGTCTCTTGTTGTAAAGGAAGGAGAAAGACAGCTTACGGATTTATATGGAAATATGAAGAAAAGGAGGTGATACATGGCTAATTATTCTTTAGTAATAGGTTCCCAATTTAAGCCTTTCTCCTACTCTGAAATGCTTCAACCTGTTTTAATGGCTACTCAGGCTCATCAAGAGTTGGAGAACCAGTATGGAGAGCTTGCTACTAAGGCAAGTGTATGGGAAGAAATGGCTAATGAGCAGACTGACCCTTATGCTTACAAGATGTACAAGACCTATGCAAATGACCTTGAGGAACAAGCAGGTCAATTAGCAAGAGAAGGACTTAATGCTGCAAGTAGAAGGGATATGCTCAATATGAGAGCAAGATATAGCAAGGAGATAACTCCTATTGAACAAGCCTATACAGCAAGACAGAAACAAGCAGAAGAACAACAAAAAGCACTTCTTCAAGACCCAACATTGATGTTAAGTAGAAGAGCTTCTACTACAAGTCTTGATGACTATATAAGGAATCCTCAATTAGCCTATGAATCATATTCAGGTAAGCTAATTACTGCACAGGCTGCAAGTGCTGCATCTGCATTAGCTAAGGAAATGCAAGAGAAGCCAAGGAAATGGAGAAGCATCTTAGGTAATTCATATTATGAAACTATGATGCAAAAGGGCTTCAGTTCTCAGGCAGTATTACAGGCTATACAGGATAATCCTAATGCTGCTCCTCAACTTACAAGAATTGTTGAAGATGCTATTAACTCAAGTGGAGTTAGGAACTGGGGAGACCAAGCTACTATTGCAAGGGCTATTGACTATGCTAAGCAAGGTCTATGGAGTGCAGTTGGTGAAACTCAATATCAGACTCTTGATAATTGGAGAGCTAAAATGGCTGAACAGGAAGCTATGCAGAAGAGGGCAGAGCAAAGAGCTGCTGCAAGAAAAGCAGAAGAGCAGAGACAAGCAAGGCTTAATAACTTAGCCATCAATCCTCTGAACATCTATAGTAGCAGAGAACTAAGCAAGGAAGAGAAGAAGTACAATGATGATATGAAGAAATACTCTAAGTACTTCTACAAGGAGAATGGTCAGTGGAAGATGAATCAAGAGGGATGGAAAGCTTACAACAGTAAGAAATATATTCCAGGGACAGTATCTCCATCAACAGGTATTCCAATAACTCAGGGTCAATTTGTTGATTCTGACTTCAAGAGATTTATTGATAGATTAGGGGGTAGAGGTGCTGTAAGTTCTGATAGTTTTGGTCCTAATCAAAGAGTAAATGTTGGAAGATTATGGGGTAAATATGCTGATGACTCTCCAGCAGCAAGAACTGCAAGATATGATGCTACAAGGGTTACTGAATATGACTATCCTATTGCAGGTACTCAGCAAGGTGATATGAAGGATGCTATTATGACTGCTGGTAGAGGATTAAGTCTCAAGGAGGTTGATTATGATAGCAAGTCCAAGCAATTCAAGGATACAGGTGAGGAAATCACTATAGAAGACTTGAAGAGTGATAAGTACAAGGTAACTGCTACAAGATTTAGTCCTTATGGTACTACTGTAATGATACAAGATGACAAGGGCAATGTGAGAAGATTCAGAATGCCTGCTGGTATCAATACAACTAATGAACAGAATAGAGATAGGGCAATGGCTGCTGCAAATCAATGGCAGCAAGTAGTTAATACAGGACAATATACTGATGCAAGAGGAAATGTACATCAGGCTACTCCAGATGAAATTACTTATGCACAACAGCAATATGCACAGGCTATACAGCAAGCCTACTTATTCCACTCTCAATTAGGAGTACAGAATAAGACAAAAGAACAAGAGTTTAATCCTTATGGATATTAAGATATGGCAAAAGAAACTAAAGTAAAGGATATAGATATTACTAAGAGTGGTCCAATGACTTTCAGAGATTTGCAAGAAGCAAATCAAGAGCCATACACTAACCTTAGTCCTGAGTTTCAGTCATTCAGTATGAATGTAGGAGCAAATACTGCTCCTACTTCACTGTATGATGCAAGGGCACATGGTGAGCAGATGGTTGCAACTTCATTAGAAGGAACTGCTACACCTTGGGGTGAGAGCATATTTGATGAACCCACTGCAACTGAGGCACAGTTTCAAGAGTTAGGAGATATAAGAGCTAATAACCAACCTTGGTATGCACAGATAGGAGCAGGTCTTGCTAAGGGTGCTATACTTGCAGGTACTACTTTCCTTGATGGTACTGTAGGTTTGATATTTGGAGCTGGCACTGCAATAGGTGAAGGTAGATGGTCTGGTCTTTGGGATAATGACTTCTCTAAAGCTATGCAGTCTGTTAATGAATGGTCTGAGCAAGCATTACCTAACTACTATACAAGAGCAGAACAAGAACAACCTTGGTATGAAAATATCTTCACTGCTAACTTCTTAGGTGATAAGTTTATCAAGAACTTAGGTTTTACAGTAGGTGCTTTCTACAGTGGTGGTGTTACTGCTGCTGGGTTGA